>Ga0183099_1000385_pt1 | contig 33634 bp, 26 predicted proteins | sample Biomet1_FD_127788 | JGI IMG/M metagenome (GOLD analysis project Ga0183099, IMG submission 127788) | Microbial communities from bioreactor (seeded with anoxic lake sediment) at LBNL, California, USA - Biofuel metagenome 1 | ecosystem: Engineered > Bioreactor > Anaerobic > Unclassified ... | reverse complement strand
TGGGTTATCGCCAGTACAGCGAACGACCATTCGTGATTGGATAGAAACTCATCTGGCTGAAAATATGACGCTATCAGCCATGGCCGGGCAACTTCACCTTTCCGAATATCATTTTGCTCATATGTTTAAGATAAGCTTCGGTATGCCTCCGCACAATTGGGTATTACGCCGACGCATAGAACGCGCACGTGAACAGCTACAACATACCAATGACGATTTACTCGCTATAGCCCTGCAAAATGGCTTCGCCAGTGTGAGCCACCTCAGTAAACATATGAAACAATTGATCGGTGTTCCGCCCGGAAAATACCGTAATTGGAGTCAAACCACCGCCCTTTCTGCCATCGAGAGCTGAGTATTTTTTAAACTGATATAAATTATTCCACTTTAGGGCTTGTCGGATTTTAAACACGCGCGCATAATTACTTGCATAGTCAATTAATGACAAGGCAATATATGTCTAAGCAAAAATCATCTCCGTATGAAATTCTGAATCTGGCTGAAAATGTGAGTTTTCTGCTTGGCAATACTAATCTGCTCAAAGATCGTCTGTTAGATCAGCATCTTGCGGAAGAAGACATCACGGCAGCGCAAATCAAAGCCCTGTTCAAAATGCATTTTTTTAACATCAATCGCCCTTCTGACATTTGTAAATCATTGGGTGTTGATGGTGGTGCCGTCACCCGCATGCTCGATCGTCTGGAAAAGAAAGAACTGATCACACGATCACCTGACCCTAGTGATCGTCGCTCTTTATTGATTGCCGTCACCGATAAAGGCCGTGAAGTCATTGATCGGGCGATGCCACTTGCCGTGAATGCACAGAAAGAACTGGTTAGCGCGTTGACTGATGATGAAATTCAGCAACTGAAACAGACACTGAGAAAAATCTTAGTCGCTGCAGGCTCAACCTGTGTTCTTGCTACCGCTTCATTTCCTGCTACTGAACCAAAAGAAGATTAATGATGAAAGCAACAACGTTTGTAATTTCAGGCATTGCACTTTGTGTGCTGTTATCGGGTTGCGCTTCGCCCGATGACGTTCAGGCCAATGGTAAATTATTGAAAACCAGCTCATTAGCTAGTCAACACTCACTGGCGGCAGACAACTTATCCCCTGCTGATTGGCCGAAACAAGATTGGTGGAATAATTTAGGCGACCCGGCGCTGACGCAATTAATTAATGAAGCCTTAGCGCATAACCCAACGTTACAAGTTGCTAATGCCCGTTTAGAAGAGGCAGATGCACAGGTTTCTGCGGCTGATGCCAGTTTTTCACCAACACTGGATGCCAACGCCAGTTTGAAACGTTCGCGCCTTTCTCGTTTGGAAGATCCGTCAGGACAAGGCAATCGGTTCTCAACCGTTCGTTCAGGGGGCTTAACCTTTAGTTACGATTTTGACCTGTGGGGTGGAAAACGTGCCGCATGGGAAGCAAGTGTTAACCAACAAAAAGCGTCTGAAGTTGATTATCAGGCTGCCCGTATTGCTTTATCCACCAGCATCACCCGCACTTACATTCAGTTGGCCAATGCTTATGAATCGGAAGATTTAGCCAAACGAGAATTGGAACGGGCACAACAAATTGCACAGATCACACAACAACTGCTGAAATCTGGCTTGGTAGCAGAAGACCGTTTGCTGGCCGCCAATACTGCCGTGTCAGCCGCGAAACAACAGGTTGAACAACGCAGTTTGGTGATCGGTCAGCTTAAAAATAGTTTGAGTACGTTATTAGGCCAAGGGCCAGATCGTGCAGCTTCATTACCACGCCCACATTTATTAAGCGCTGAAAAAACTGGTCTGCCGGAAAATATTCCTGCGTCATTGATTAGTCATCGCGCTGACATCACCGCCGCCCGGTGGCGAGTTGAAGCAGCGAGTAAAAATATCGCCGTAGCCAAAGCACGCTATTACCCTGACTTTAATCTGACCGCGATGGCTGGTTTTAAATCGATCTTGGGCGATGCCATTTTAGGCGATGTCAGCCAATCATGGAGTGTTGCTCCTGCCGTGACTATTCCCTTGTTTGAAACTGGGCTGAAAGCCAATCTGCAAGCCAAAACTGCCGCTTATGACTTAGCCGTGGCGCAATATAACCAGACCCTCACCAATGCGTTAGGTGAAATCGCTGACAATGTGTTGGTGATGCAATCATTAAAACAACAGCTCGTTGATGCGGAAGAAACAAACATGCTGGCAGACAAAACCTATCAGGTTAGCGCTGCCCGTTTCCGCTCAGGTTTAGGCAGTCAGCTGGCCGTATTAATGGCCGAACAGCAGCTGATTCAGGCTGAAAACCAATTATCAACGCTGAAAACACGTCAACAAGATTCTCTGGCATTACTGATCCAATCGCTGGGCGGTGGATTTAGTAGTGATGAACATGCCACTACCTCTCATTTGCAAAATAAAAACAGCTAAAGCGCAATAAGGATTAATCATGAGCCAAACCGTTTCTGAAAAATCAGCATCACCTCGTTCCGGACAGCGCAAAAATAGCCTGCTGGTGTTTTTAGTTTTATTAATTATTGTCGCTGGCGGTTCTTACTACTGGTATTTCCACCATGCAATTTGGTCTGAATCGACTGACGATGCCTATATCAGCGGTAACTTAGTACAGATCACACCTGAAACAGCGGGTACGGTAACCAGCATTGCCGCCGATGATGGCGATTTTGTGCAAAAAGGTCAGCCGATGGTCAGCTTTGATCAAAGCGATGCGCTGTTAGCACAAGAAAATGCTGAAGCCGGTTTAGCGCAAACCGTTCGTCAGGTACGCACACTGTTTAACAACGTCGATCAGGCGCAAGCGGTAACGGCTGAACGCAAAATTGCCTTACAAAAAGCCAAAGCTGACGTAGCACGCCGTAAAGACATGGTGAAAGCCGGTGGTCTGTCGCAAGAAGAATTGATCCATGCGCAGGATGTTGTAAGTTCAGCCGAAAAAGCTTTAGCGGGTGCGCAACAGCAACTGAAATCTCAACAAGCGCTGGTTAATAACACCACCGTAACCACTCACCCATTAGTTAAAAGTGCGATCAGTAAATTACGTCAGGCTTATCTGGAAAAACAACGCACCGTGATGGTTGCACCGGTTTCCGGTTATGTGGCACGTCGTAATGTGCAGGTCGGGCAGCGCGTAACACCGGGCGCAACGCTGATGGCGGTTGTTCCACTGGAACAAGTTTGGGTTGATGCGAACTTCAAAGAAACACAGCTGACGAAAATGCGTATTGGCCAACCCGCAACGGTAACGGCTGATCTGTATGGCGATAAAATTGAATATCACGGGAAAGTAGAAAGTCTGGGTATCGGTACCGGTAGCGCCTTCTCTCTGCTGCCAGCCCAAAATGCGACCGGTAACTGGATCAAGGTAGTTCAACGCTTACCAGTTCGTATTCAGCTTGATGCGGAAGAGTTGAAAAAACACCCACTGCGTATTGGTCTGTCGATGATTGTTGATGTTGATCTGCACAATACCGACGGCCCGTTGTTAGCAGAAACTGCACCGCACCAACCTCGTTATCAAACCGATGTTTATGGGCAGCAGTTAGCCGGTATCGATGCCATCATCAAGAAAATCATTACCGATAACGATACACAATCTTCATCCAGTCATATGAAAGGTTGAGACCATGGCACACAGTTTGGGCTTTCAGCCGAAAAATCTGGGGCTGTGCACCTTTGCGATTGCACTCGGGGTCTTTATGCAAGTCCTCGATAGCACAATCGCTAACGTGTCGTTGCCCACTATTGCCGGGAACATGGGTGTCAGCTTAAATCAAGGCACCTGGGTTATAACCTCATTCACCGTCAGTAACGCAATTGGTTTGCCGATGACCGCCTGGCTAAGTCGCCGGGTGGGTGAAGTTCATCTCTATTTGGGTGCGTTGATCCTATTCATCGTAACCTCATTTTTGTGTGGGATCGCACAATCGATGAACACGCTAGTCGTATTCCGTGCTTTGCAAGGTTTAGCGGCAGCACCGTTGTTCCCCATGAGCCAGATCTTGTTGCTTTCGATCTTCCCTACTGCGAAGCGAAGTATGGCGCTTGCTTTATTGGGGATGGTCGCGGTCGTAGGCCCGATTGTTGGCCCCATTCTGGGTGGTTGGCTGACCTATGATTACAGCTGGCCGTGGATCTTCTTTATTAATATCCCGATTGGTATTTTTGCGGTCATGGTGGTCGCGAAACAGCTGAAAGACCGCCCGCATGCACCGTCTAAAGCACCGCTGGATTATGTTGGTTTTGCCGCTTTAGTGTTGGGGGTCGGCGTACTGCAAATTGTATTGGATAAAGGCAACGATCTGGATTGGTTCAGTGACCCGTGGATTGTCGGTGGCGCCGCTTTCGCCGCTATTATGCTGATCTTTTTGGTGATCTGGGAACTGACTGACGAGCACCCGATTATCAATTTGCGTCTGTTTACTAACCGCAATTTCTGTATCGGTACCATATTACTGACGTTGGGTTTTGCCGGTTTTTTCAGTATCAATCTGATCTTACCGCAATGGCTACAAAGTCAGATGGGTTACACCTCCGTCTGGGCAGGTCTGGCCGCAGCACCAATGGGATTATTACCGTTATTCCTGACCCCAGTGCTTGGTAAGATGGGCACCAAAATCGATATGCGGAAACTAACGGCGCTTTCATTTATCGTTATTAGTATTAGCTGTTATCTGCGCACCCATTTTAACAATGACGTTGATTTCGTTACGATAGCCTCGATACAGCTATTTATGGGGATCGGTATTTCTCTCTTCTTTATGCCGATGACATCTATTCTGTTATCTGATCTATCTGGCCCTCAGGTGGCAGATGCGGCGTCCCTGTCCACGTTTGCCCGAACGCTGGGTGCCAGCTTTGCCTCATCGCTGACCGCCTGGTTCTGGACCCGCGATGCCAGTTTGCACCATGTATTTCTGAGTGAACACATCAACCCGTATAACCCAATGGCCAGTTCCTTTATGGGGGGTAATGCCACCGGCTCGTTGCTCAGAGTAAACAACATCATCACCGGTCAGTCATACATGTTATCGACCATTGATCTGTTCGAGATCTTGATGTGGATGTTTATCGTGCTGATTCCATTTGTATTCTTCACTCGCCGACCTCGTGCTGCGAGCGGTGCAGGTGGCGCAGCTCATTAATTGCTTAACCCAGATGGGTGTGGCGTTCCGTGCAGTGAGTTAACTCCAGATTAGTTAAGCCCTGCACAATGCCACACTCATCAATGCCTTGCTGCTGCTGACATTGCTGCCGTAGTGTCTGCAACTGCCCTTTCAAACTCATCAATTCCTGAATGCGATGTTCGATATGCAAAATATGCTCATCGAGCAAGATGTTAACCGTCTGGCAATCGTCAGCGTGGGAATCAACTTGCTGCAGTAATTGCCGGATCTCTTCATGTGACATATCAAACGCCCGACAATTACGAATAAAACGTAAGCGTTCTAAATGCGATTGCTGATATTCACGATAATTGTTATCGGTGCGTGCCGCTGCAGGTAACAACCCCTCTTTCTCATAAAACCGGATCGTCTCAGCGGAACATTTCGCTATTTTTGCCAATTCGCCAATTTTCATGATTCATCTCGCTGGAAAGCATTGACCCTGAAGTTACTTCAGGGTGTTTAATGATAAAAGATATCATTTTAATTGTACCCGGTGTTATACCCAAAGTAATTGGAGTTGCAGCAAGGCGACAAGTGAGCGAATCCCCATGAGCATAGATAAGCTATGTGATTGGGGTGAGTGAATGCCGTCAACGATGCTGCAATTTCAAGTACAAAGGGTATATCAAGAGGATCTTGTTATGGGACAAACCAGCATTAAGAAAATAACCAAGCTAACACCGACGGGGCCAGCCCGACCCGGCGCTTTACGCCCTAATAATCCATCGCTCGAAGCACAAAGAGAGACGCCAAAAGTCACACCTAAAATTACGCTGAGTTGCTGTGATGCTTGTGATACCGAAGAAAAACCTGTGGTTGTAAAACCGGCTGTGCCTCAACTCAGTTGCTGTGGTTCTTGCAGTGCTGACGCCGCGACTACGACAGACCAAAAGAGCAAATCTCGCTTTTCCTTAAACTTCATCAGCCCAAAGCAACGCTTGATCGTCGCCGGTGTTCTGGCTGTCGCTGCCGAAGCATTAGACTGGTTTGAGGTGCCCACATTATTCCCCGCGTTATTGGCTTTGCTGGCGGTTACATTAAGTGGTGTAGCGACTTACAAAAAAGGCTGGCAAGCCTTACGCCGATTTGACCCGAATATGCATGCACTGATGAGTATTGCCGTAACCGGTGCTTGTTTGATTGGCCAATGGCCGGAAGCCGCGATGGTGATGGTGCTGTTCAATATTGCCGAATTTCTGGAAGGAAAATCACTGGAACGGGCGCGCAATGCCATTCAGGAACTGATGACGCTGACACCGGAACAAGCATTAGTACAACAATCGGACGGAAACTGGAAAATACTGTATACAAATACAGTGGGTGTCAATCAGGTCATTCGCATTAAGCCGGGAGTGCGTATTCCACTCGATGGCGTCGTTATTAGGGGCAATTCCAGTGTCGATCAGGCCCCGATCACAGGCGAAAGCCTGCCAGTTGATAAAAATGCTGGCGATGTGGTGTATGCCGGCACGATCAATCAACAAGGCTCTTTCGATTATAAAGTCACTGCGACGACACAAAATACTCTGCTGGCGCGGATCATCCACTCGGTTGAACAGGCACAAGGCAAACGGGCACCGATACAGCGTTTAGTTGATCGTTTTGCTCGGGTTTATACGCCGATTATTCTGACTATCGCCGTGTTGGTGGCATTCGTGCCGCCGCTGTTCTTTGCCGCATCATGGTATGTCTGGATCTATAAAGCACTGGTATTGCTGGTAATTGGTTGCCCTTGCGCACTGGTGCTTTCAACCCCGGTGGCTATTGTCAGCGCCCTGTCGGTTGCCGCCAAACACGGTATTTTGATCAAAGGCGGCAGTTATCTGGAATTGGGTCGTAAACTGCAAATTATTGCGCTGGATAAAACCGGCACACTCACCACTGGCACGCCACAACTCTCTGACCAGATAGCCATAACAGATCGGTCGAACGAAGAGTGTCTGGAGCTGGCAGCAGCATTAGCGTCACATTCTAACCACCCGGTATCACAGGCGATAGTTCGTGGCCTTCCTGCTGAAAAGCTCACGCCTTCCGACAGTTTAGCCTTTGAAAATTTCACTGCGTTAACCGGCGCCGGTGTGCAGGCGATGCTAAATGGCAAACAGATCGCACTGACTAATCAGCACTATTTTTCATCCCACAATCAACTGGCAGCAGAACTTGGCAAAACAATCACCCGACTGGAACAACAAGGTAAAACAGTGGTGATATTAAGTGAAGCCGGACAACCGCTGGCATTGTTTGCCGTCGCTGATACGATCAAAACCAGCAGCCAGCAAGCTATTGCCGAATTGCATCGCTTACATATCCACACCGTTATGTTAACCGGCGATAATGCACATACCGCGGCTCAAATTGCAGCACAAGCCGGCATCGATCAGGTTTACAGTAATCAGCTGCCGGAAGATAAACTGAACCAGATCGAGACACTGAGTAAACAGAAAGTCGTCGGCATGGTGGGTGATGGCATCAATGATGCTCCGGCACTGGCTCGTGCCAGTATTGGCTTTGCGATGGGTGGTATGGGCAGTGATACCGCCATTGAAACGGCTGATATTGCTCTGATGGATGATGATTTACGCAAAATCCCGCTGTTTGTACGTTTATCGCAAGCTACCTGGAACAAGATGTTGCAAAACATTACCGCCGCATTAGGTATCAAACTGCTGTTTCTGGTGGCGACACTGTTTGGTTTTGGCACCTTGTGGATGGCGGTTTTTGCCGATGTTGGCACTAGTTTGCTGGTGGTCGCGAATGCCATGCGGTTGCTGAAATTCAAGTAGTGATAGATTAACGTTCATTTTGACCGGAGCTTATCGTTCAGGTTGATTAGTTCGTTTATTCTTCATTTCAGACATCTGAATCTCAAGGACGTTTTTCATGACTATCCGTTATGCCGTTAATCAGCCGATCACCGCCGAACAATTTATTGGTTTACTGAAAGAAACCACGTTGGGCGGTCGTCGCCCCGTTGATAATTTAGATCGCATTCAAGGCATGCTGGATCATGCCAATTTAACCGTTACAGCCTGGCTTGAGGACAAACTGGTCGGCATCGCCCGCTCGGTTACCGACTTTCATTTTTGCTGTTATCTCTCTGATTTAGCGGTTTCCGAGCACATTCAGGCCAGCGGCATCGGCAAAGAACTGATTCGCCGTACCTTTCTGGAATTAAAACCGGGTTGTACTCTGAACCTGCTGGCAGCCCCGCAGGCGGTTAATTACTACCCTAAAATCGGCTTAACCAAGCATCAAAGTGCGTGGTTGTTGACTGATATTAATGAATTGAAATAACAGCCAAATACCGGTTAAATCAAACAGGGTTTAACCGGCGTTCTTCTTAAAATTCTCAGCCTGTTCCAGCACGTTTTTATACACGTCATCATTCGCTACGGGCGGGAAGCCGTATTTGTGCAGTAACAAGATCAGTTCGACTTTCAGCGCGGCTTTGATGTCGTCGCGGTGGCTCCAATCAGGGTATTGCGCCTGATTATCGACGATAATTTTCATCTCTTTCGCTAGTTCGAGCATCTTGTCTTCGTCGTAGGTGAAATCGTATTTCTGCTGCATGGCGGCGAGAATGTCGTAAAACGCCTTCTCTTCCATATCGATGCCCATCGCTTCAAACGAGGTCATTTCTGATTTCAGCTCATTGAACATGCCAAAGATCTGCTCAACCATGTCATCGGCAATCACAGTGAACTCTTCGCCGTTGAACAGATCGTTTTCTTTACGCTCGTTGTAGTTCTCAACCAATGCCTGAAAGCGTTTCGAGAAGTCGATGCCTTGCATCTGGTTAACTTTTTTAAAGTCGCTGATCGCTTTCGCTAACAGCTTTTGCAGTAACTGAATTTTGGTATTCGGCAGTTTGATTTTACTGATCCGCGCCAGATAGTCTTCGTCGAAAATATCGATAGAATCGGCCTGATCATCACCCAGTGCGTAGATCTCCTCGACCCCGTCTGATTTTAAGGCTTCGGCAATCAGCTCTCGCACACGGGCGTTCATCTGCGTGACATCCGGCGCATCACCTTTGGTGAGCTTAAACACGATAGAGCGCACCGCCAGATAGAAATGAATATGGTCGCGCTCAAACTGGTCTAAGTGTTCACTGCCACAGCAGATGTCATAGGCCGCCTTCATGCGCTTCACTAAGCCCATAAAACGGGTTTCAAATTTCTTACTCTGTAATACGAATTCAGCCGCGCGGTTAAGGCAATCGAGCTGGGCACGTGCTTCACCGCTAAAGTAATCTTTGCTGTCGATGAGTGGAACATCTGCTTCAGCAGATCGAGGTGATTTTTCACCTCCACCACTGATTGGCGAATGTCTTCAAAATTCGTGGCATCAGCTTTGGAATACATCGCCAGCGCCTGATTCATCTGCCGTTTAATACCGATGTAATCGACCACTAAGCCTTTGTCTTTGCCTTCATAGGTGCGGTTGACGCGGGAAATGGTCTGGATCAAGTTGTGCTTTTGCAGCGGCTTATCGATGTAAATGGTGTCGAGTTCTGGCACGTCGAAACCGGTCAGCCACATATCCACCACGATGGCGATTTTGAAGTTCGACTTCGGGTTTTTGAACTGTTTATCCAGCTCTTTTCTGTCGTCTTTGGTACCCAGCAGATCGTAAAATTCTGTCTCGTCATCTTTGCTGCGCGTCATCACCATGCGCACCATTTCAGAGGGGATCAGCTCTTTTTGTTCAGCGTCGGTGAGTTGCACACCATCAATAGCTTGTTTCACCTCAAACCATGCAGGGCGGATCGCTTTTAACTGCTGATAGAAGGCATAAGCGATATCGCGGCTGGCACAGACAAACATCGCTTTGCCTTTGACGGTGGAACCTTCGACCACGCGCTGTTCGTAATGGTTAGCAAAGTCTTTCGCCAGTGCTTCGAGGCGATCGGGGTCGCCCAAAATGGAATACATATTCGCCGAGGCTTTTTTGCTTTCGTCGATTTGATATTCGCTGGCTCCTGCATCGGCGCATTCGTTGTAATACTTCTCTATTTCCGCCAATTTCCCATTATCGAGGATCACCTTCGCGGCACGGCCTTCATAGACAATCCGCACCGTGATCTCATCGTTCACTGATTCGGTCATGGTGTAACTGTCGATCACCTCACCGAACACCTCGAGTGTGGCATCAATTGGCGTGCCGGTGAAACCCACAAACGTGGCATTGGGTAACGAGTCATGCAGGTATTTGGCAAAGCCGTAGGTTTTACGAATGGAATTGGTTTTCTCATCAATCACAATTTTCTGATCGAGATTGACCTGACTGCGGTGCGCTTCATCAGAAATGCAGATGATGTTGCTGCGCTCAGAAAGCAGTTGCAGATCTTCGGTAAATTTGTGGATTGTGGTCAGGAATACGCCACCGCTGTTACGCCCACACAGTTTTGCACGTAAGTCAGCACGGCTTTCTACGGGCTCGATGGTGTCATCACCAATAAAGCGCGTGGCACTGCAAAACTGTTTCGAGAGTTGATCGTCGAGGTCGGTGCGATCGGTGATCAGCACTATGGTCGGGCTGGCGAAATCGACACTCTTCATCAGCAAGCGCGTTAGAAACTGCATGGTGTAACTTTTGCCACAACCGGTCGCGCCAAAATAGGTACCGCCTTTGCCGTTGCCATGTGGTTTACGTGCCTGTTTGATGCTGAAAAAGAGCTTACGGGCAGCGTAATATTGCGGGTAACGGCAGCCGACTTTGATCTCTTTTTTGGACGTATCAGGAAAGAAGATAAAGTTTTTCAGCACATCGAGCAGCCGCACGGGGTGGAACAACCCCTGCACCATGCTGTGCAGCGAATGAATGCCGTTTTGTTCGCGCGATTCGTTGCCGCTGATTTTGCGCCATGAATAATAATAGTCGTATGAAGCAAACAGATTACCCATGCGGTTATTCACGCCATCGCTGATAATGCACAGCGCGTTAAACACAAACAGTTGCGGAATATCGCGGCGATAACGGGTGCAAAGCTGCGTCCAGGCATGGGCTAGATTGGCCTCTTCTTCCCGAATGGCCGTTTTAAATTCAAACACCACCAGCGGCAAACCGTTGATGTAAAGAATGGCATCGGGAATGCGCACCTGCTCATCTCTGCCGGTGATCTCCAGCTGATTGACCACCTTATAGCAGTTATTGTCAGGTAACGGATGCTTGTCGATAGACTGATAATTACCTCGTTCCGGCAGATAAGCGATTTTGTTTTCGGCGACTTGCTGTAACGGCACGGGCTCTGCTGCAAACAGTTGCGTTAATGCGGCGGGCAGATGCTGCGTGTCGATAAGCTCGATATAGAGATCTTTCTTATTGCGGTCTGCGCGTTTGAACAAAAAACCATTGGCAAGCCAGTGGCAAAAAGTCTTGTTGCTATCGTAAAGATCGGTGGCGGGAAGCGTAGCAAGCTGACGGATGATGCTGTCGATTTCACTGGCGGTGATGTCATCGGCCTGATATTGGCTGGCAAGGTAGGTGCGTAGATCGTCGGTGATCAGCACCTGCTCGTTGTTTTTACGCACCAGCGTTTCACCCAGCACATGTGTGAAGCCCTGCTCGCCCAGCAGCTCGATAATGGCTTGTTCCAGTTTAGCTTCGGTAAACTTTAGACTCATTTCATCATCCCTGATCTTATCCGCTACGCTTAAACGCAGTGTGGAAAATGCTGATAGATCAACGCAGTAAAATTACGTTTACGGCGAAACTCCATCGCTAACTCACCAACTGCCGCCTCGAAATCACCTAGCGGATGCTGCTGATGTTTCAATTGCTTTTGTAAATGCAGCAGAAGATCACTCACGCGTTGGTAAATCTTATTGTCTGAAATTTCTAGCATTTTTCTGGCCACCCGCAAGTAGATGTCCAGTGATTCTGAAGGGTCTGTGGCTACAATGGCATCGGCGACTTTCAGTAACAGCTCAATCGATATCAAACCCTCTTTTACACATTGCTTCGCTGCATCTGGTTTGCCAATGCTGAGATAAAATTCGCACTGTGCATCGCGTTGGTGTTGATTTTTGGGGTTAGCAAAAAGCTGTTCAACCTTGATCAGCAATTCAGGCTCTGGCTGACCCAATTCGTCATGCAGTTCTTGTAATTCCTGAAACGCACGAAAAGATCGCTCATGTTCAAATAACTGCCAACCCAGTTTCCATGCCTGCGTGGTTTCACCGAGTGCTATTCTGACTTTGATATCCATATTCGCACAGTTTTGCTGCTCATATTGCGTGGCGACTTTTTTAGCCCGCAACAGCCAATCTTCGGCGTCTAACTCTTCCTGATGATCAAGACACAACTGCACCAGCGCCAGATAATCGCGGCATTGATGTGCCTGCATCGCCAATAACCGCTCTTCTTCACGCCAGTTATTGGCAGCGCGCGCAGCGTTCAATAGTGGTTGCGCATAGACACGCATACGCCATGTAATGTCGGTGCGATCTTTTCCTGATTTTAGTTCATCGGCCATTTCTTCAAGCGCACTTCGACACATTTTCAGCAGGTAGACTTCCACTTCACCGGTGATAGTGAAGTTATCATTAATATCAGGGAAGACGTCATATTCACGCTGATACAAATGCTCAAACAGCCATTGCGCTTTCTTTTCTGCCGGCCAGCTTAACTGCTCGAACAACTCCGGCATTTTTTCACTGATCTGACCTTCAATGCCAAAACGGAAACCGCCGGAATCATCGATCCGCTCCAGCACTTTATTCAGGCGCATTAGCACATGCTCTGTCAGCTGCCATTGACTTTCTATTGGCAGGCTCACCATGGCGCTCCACAGGCTATCAATTTGCTGCTCTGCCGCAGAGAAATAATGCGAAACATCGTTCCAGCCCCAGATCTCGCGGGCTGGCAGAGCTTTGGTCACCAGTTTTTTCAGCTCAGCGAGTGAAATAACGCGTTGTGATAGCTTGGCTTTCAGCAGCCAGTTTCGCCACTGTTGCTCATCGCTTTCGAGCGATTGCAGTAACAGTTCAACTAACTCTTCCGCACTTTTCTCGCTGAAATAACGACGTAAAACCTGCTCGTCACTGGGTTCGTCTTCGACCTCTGCGCGCGGTTGATTCAGTGATAACCCGACTGCCACTGCGTGTTTACAGACACTCATATATTCGGCTGCCGGGCAGGTGCACTGGCAGTGTAGCTCAGGTTGCATGGTCACCTTTACGTGATAGCTCGACGTGCCTTTTACCGTAGCCGTTGCTGTATTGCCCTGCAGTTTTACATTACTGACTTTGTTTTGCTGAAACAGCACAAAACCTTTCTGGAAGGTTTGCGGCCCGGCGGTTAACAGCAACTCTTCAATATCAATTAATGGCTTATTGGCTGGTGCGGTGTTCGGGTCGCGTGAACTCATGCGTGTTTTTCCTGTCGTATTTTTATATTGTACGTCTTCTTTTTGGCATAATTTACGTTGCTTCTCCCCCTGCTAAGGGGGAGGCTGGGATGGGGTGCTTTTCAGCTCAGGGCATGCAACCCCACCCTAACCCTCCCCTTAAATTAAGGGGAGGGAATTTCGTCTAACCGGAATTCACCGGAAATCAGTTTTGGAAGTAAGGTGTCGCGGAGTTGGATGAGTTCAATATTTTGGAGATTATTCGCCAATACTTTTTCAAACATTATCGATACAAATGATGAAAAAGAACGGGTCAAAGATCCTCCCGAAAAAGGAACTTGGATAGATCTAAACGTATCTCTTGTAATAGTACTGAAAACTGAACCATGACTGCGTTGTTGTAACTCTTGAACTGATTGTTTTAGCAAGTAATACACGAACTCATCGGTAACGCCCTCAACACCAATAACTCCATAACAAGATTGGTTCATAGCCATTGGCCTTGCGACAAATGCACATTTTCCTACTGTTCCTCTGGCACTAATTATTGTTGTACCTTTTCTTAATATTCTTGTAGAGGAACTATCGACGCCCAATTGTGTAATATGTTTTTCTGTGTCGATTACAAATATGTCACAGTCATTTGGTGCATCTACAACAGAAAACCAAGGAATGTCGCCATTCCAATATTCATCAATGGAAGTTTTAGGTGTTCCACCACCAATCAGTTCTATCAATTCAATAACGGGCGTCGAATTCCACCCCTTCGGCACCCAGCCCAATTCACTCTCTTCAAACTCCGCCGGAAACAGCGCCCGAACATCGGCTGGTAGTGGCTGGAAGTCTTGGCTGGCGCGCACTGTCTGGCGCAGTTCGGCACGGGCTTGTAACGGCTCGGGAATTTCATTGCCTGCATCGAGTGAGTTATCGATCACAGGGTCAAAATCGACAAACCACGACTTAAACAGCGCTTGTGCCATCTGTTCGAGGGTTTGGTTTATTTGGCGGTTGAAGGTGATTTTTTTGTCTAAACAATCAAGAATATGCACAATGGAGTCTTGTTCACTTCGAGGAATACAAGGAAGTTCTATAGACTTAATGTTATATAAAGGCAGTTTACCTTGTGCAGAACCAACTGTTCTAGATATTATTTCTGCTTGTCCAAATGGAGAAATGAGATAGTAATATATAAATTTAGGATTAAACTTGCTGTCTACATCAGTAATTCGTGCTGCATTTTCCGTTAAATTTACATTATTCCATTTGCTATCAACAAAAAACACCATTCCAATAGTATGTCCAACAATTGCTAGACATACATCATTTTCATTAACAATATATCTCTGTATTTTTTCATGAGCCTCAGCCGTTAGATATTTCAACTCCTTGGCCAATATTACGCCATCATGAACATCAACTAATCTGATATAGGGATATTTAGTTGGAACATCTATTAATTCATGTCCTTTAGGTAATCGCTTTCCACTCTTAATTTTACATATAGAATCAAGAGTCACATTTGGCCAATTACGCCCCATATCCCAACGCCTCCAGATTCTGACGAATAGCTTGATCCAATGCTTCCGCCTGATTCATCTGTTGGAACAGGGTTTGCGACAGTTCGCGCATCTTGGTTTCAAAGGCAATGCCATCATCTTCAATATCAGCCGCACCGACATAACGCCCCGGTGTCAGCACATAGTCGTTGGCTTTCATTTCTGCCGTGGTGGCCACTTTGCAGAAACCGGCGATGTCGCCATATTTTTCAAGCTTACTTTCACCACGGGTGATGCGGTCGGCCAGCTCTTCCGGCGTGCTGCGCCATGCGTGATAGGTGTCGGCGATGGTAGCGATGTCTTCCAGCGTCAGCTCTTTGGTGGTGCGGCTGATCATGGTGCCCATGTCACGCGCATCAATAAACAGTGTTTCACCTTCGCGGTTACGGTAGCCGTGCGACAGATCAGCCTTTTTGTTTTTGGTGATAAACCATAAACAAACCGGAATTTGCGTGGTGAAGAACAACTGACCGGGCAAGGCGATCATGCACTCCACGATGTCGTTTTCGATCATCTTGGCACGGATTTCACCTTCACCGCTGGTGTTCGAACTCATCGAGCCGTTTGCCAGCACAAAGCCTGCGGTGCCAGTTTCTGACAGCTTCGACAGCATGTGTAAGATCCAACCATAGTTGGCATTGCCCGTCGGCGGCGTGCGATAGCCAGCAAAGCGCGGGTCATCGGTCAGCTCTGATTCGTTACGCCAATCTTTCAGGTTAAACGGCGGGTTCGCCATGATGAAATCGGCTTTCAGATCTTTGTGCTGGTCGTTAAAGAAGGTGTCAGCTGGTTTTTCACCAAGGTTGCCCGACAGACCACGAATCGCGAGGTTCATCTTCGCCAGCTTGTAGGTGGTGGCAGTGAGCTCTTGCCCGAACACAGCAATATCTTTGCTCTTGCCCTGATGACTTTGCACAAATTTCACCGACTGCACGAACATGCCGCCAGAGCCACAGCACGGGTCGTAAATTTTGCCTTGGTAAGGTTCAAGCATCTCGGCCAACAGCGTCACGATGCATTTGGGCGTATAAAACTCACCACCGCCTTTACCTTCGGTAGCGGCAAATCTCCCTAAGAAATATTCATACACCCGACCAACCAGATCTTCTTCACTTAGGTGGCATTCATCGGCCAAGGTGTCGATGTTTTCGATGGAATCAATCAATGACGCGAGCTTCTTCACTTCCAAATTTTGGCGCGAGAAGTAGTTATCAGGCAGTGCACCTTGCAGTGACGGGTTACGCTTTTCAATGGTCGAGAGCGCGGTGTCGATGAGCACAGCAATGTCATCTTGCTTGGCATGCGCCTGAATAAACGACCAGCGGGTCTCTTCCGGCAGATAGAAGATGTTGTCTTGCTGATAGAAGACATCCATATCAACAAACGCTTCTTTACCATCTTTGATCAACGCTGCGCGGCGGGCTTCAAATTTGTCGCTGATGAATTTCAGAAACACGAGGCTTAACACCACATGCTTGTATTCTGATGACTCAATACTGCCACGGAGTTGATTGGCGGTGTCCCACAGGGTCTCTTCAAACCCTTTCTGTATTTTCTTTGCCGGTGCTTTTGCCATGACCTGCTAACTACCTGAATGATTTGACAGTAGTTTACCGAAAATGGCGTCAGATGGGGTGAGAAGATTAGGGCCAGTCATGCTTTATATGATCTGTAATAATTATCAGTTAAAAAACTGATAATTATATTTATAATCTTAGTTTTAAGTATCTTATGAAACTATCAAATATTGCCTTATCATTAATATTTTCCACACATATAGTATTCGCACAACAACCTAGAGTTTTAGAGTTATCCGACCAAGAACATGGTGTAAATGTCAATTATTTAGATAATAAAGGCCATAAACACGATATTTTTCTTGTCAAAACAGACCTAGATGAAAACGAATATCCGCATATTGCTTATTTTGAAAATGGGCTTGTAATCTTACAAAGATTTCACCCTGCAAATATCGGGCATCAGTATAAGCAAGAAGCATTTCTTCCATACAAGGATGATAGTATCATCCTTTTCGAAGCTGTAAGTTCAGAAGAAACTAAAGACTCTCTTTTTCAACATGATGATATAAATCTATTCAAGTGCTGCTTTTCTGCCAATGATGCGACTGAATACTCTGATCCAAAATTAATTCAACAATTCAATCAACTAACAAATTATAAGGAAATTTTAAAAAAAGATCCTTCAAAAATAACAATTTACGATGCAATTATATTATCTCAAAACGTAGAGAATGACGTATTAAAAATCAATGACTTTGCCTATGAGCTATACAAAAAGAATCAATTCTTATTTTCAGGAATAATACTAAAATCCATTGCAAGTAAATTCCCTGACAGAACGGTGTCTCTACTTAACTACGCCGACGCTATTTGGATGCACTATTATTACTCACCATCCAACCAAAAAGAATCCATCTATTTTTATCAAAAGTACAAGAGCATTATGATAAAAAACAAAAAAGAAAATTTAATTCCCTCATATATTGAACAAAGAATTCAGTTTATTGAAAATATATTTGTTAATTTTGATAAATAATGAATACTAATATAAATATAGAAGTCACACTTAAAACAAACCCCAACACTGTTTAGTGTTGGGGGGGGTTATCTGCTCCAAATATAGAAGTCACCCTCAGCACCTTGTGCCAAAAGAACTAAGGTTCTTCATTCGGAAATAAACTCTGATATCTATTTCCATTCCAGTATAGATAACTGTCGATACCTGACTCTGTTGGTATGATAACTACATCCCCCTTCGCTGCTTTTAAATCAGAGACATCTTTGGAGACGATTGATCTAGGGACAGTTGTTATTTTATCTATCGCTGATGTTTCTAATATAGATGGAGTTTCGTCATCATAAATGATATGCATCTTATTTTTCGTGGCAATAATTATTGCTGATGATATTAAAGTGATATCTTTTTTTTCTGCTCCATCTGTCCAAGGAGAGAACGCTTTTTTTACAACACAGCCTTTTTTAAGGTTTTTTATTAATTTTAAATTATCTTTTATACCATCTCCGTTTACATCAAATGAAATACTCTGAACCAAACGACCATTATTGATCAAACATGAGACGTCATCTGCAAATGCGTTAAACGAAATCGAAATTAGCAACAAGAGAAACATTTTAATTATCATTCACTATAGCTCCATCTAAAAATTCAGTCGGATTAATTAAATCACTTCGCCTCTGAAAAGGTTTATTTTCTCTTACTGTGAGACTACCAGTTTGCTCACCACTATACATTTCAAAATGTAGCATGGAATTTCCACTATCTAAGCGACCAACATAGCCTATAAGCTGTCCTTTTTTAATTCTTGCTCCTGATTTTATTCCTTCTACAACATTTTTTATCTCACCATATCGAACAGTGAAATGGCTATGTTGAATTTCCAGTGCATTTACATGCTCGTAGAACCGATACATATCTTGTATAACAACACCATCATCTACGGCATATACTTGCGTTCCGATTGGAGCAATAAGATCACAGCCAGCATGTTTACGACCATTTGAGCGATTAGCACCAAAATATCTAGCTCCATCTTTATAACTTTCCGTCGGTCTAAAACTAAATGGAAAACAAAATGAACTACTGATATTTTTTGGCTCCTGACTTAATGTGAAAATCGTAGTTATCGGATGAAAATGCCACATCTTCTGCGTTAATCCATCAATCTGGCTGACAAATTCACACTTCAAAAAACGATCAACCTCAAACTGATTGAAATTTTTATATTCCTCTTCCGTATTTCTGGCCTTGAAGTCTTCAAACAACTTTTTCATGTTATTCTGTGTAGTGCTATGCCATTCGCTGGGGTGGCCTGCAACTATCTTATAAAGATCATTTCGCAGATCTTTATCTTGTTGCAGAGCATCTTGAATTTCTTTGCCCGTTAAATTGCCATCACCCTGACCGTTCCGACTGTTTATGCCGTCAACACGTTTGAATATATCTTTAAACAGCGGGGATGGTATTTTATCGGGATCAATATACCCATCAGAATCATTGTTTGTTTCTTCCAGAGTGCTAAAGCCCAGTTCTTTCCAATCGTATTGCGTTACCAGTTTTACGTTGCCTTCAATTTTTACATGAGCCGTATCGATCGGGCCAATTGCCGCTTCACCTGTGCGTATTCCTTTAATATTGTAGAAAACAGTGCCCGCAGTATCTTTCACTTGCGTGCAGGCGCTTTCTTCAAACACATAATCACGCGCAGCATTCAAAAGCGCATGAGGGTTCACAAAACTGCCATGACCATCACTGCTATAAAGCTTACTACTTTTGGGCACTTTCAGATATTTTTTGCCGGTAGTGAGTTTGGCGTCGTTATTCAGAAACTTATCTAATGCGGTTTTGTCATCGGTGGTAAATAATTCAATGTGCATTTGATATTTGATTTTGGTAGTGCCGGCGGCGATAGGATCAACCGGGCTTTCCCAGATGCCCATAAAACCGACGGGGTCACCCGCTGATATCGATAATGGCTCGCTCAGTTTAACAATATTGTCGAACTCAGTGGGTTCAATTTTTTCCCAGTTAACCTGATTTTCATCAATAATCATCCAGCCTTCATCCAATCGGACGTTATGCGCAAAAGTCGCCGTATTAGCTATTTGGCATGGCGCAATTTTATGCGTTTTCCCGTTAATCGTTGCGGATTTAACCTGACCGCTTTCGAATGTGACGGTTTGCTGTTCATTGAGTAATGCATCATGAGGTGTCGTTCTGCTCTTACAAGCCTGTTCAGTACGATACACTTTCATCCGCTCTTTCGATTTGCCGGTAATGGTTGCTTTCCAGTAGGCGGGGAATACAGGTTTTGCAGTGCTGGTAAACGTTCCCGTCGGAAAACAACCGGAATAAAGATAAACTGTTGAGCCAACCGTAACACATTCATCGGAACCAGCAGCTTTGCTTTCTACCGTTCCTTTGTAGTAATTATGGTTCTGTCCTTGTACGCTGGCTTGATAAGCTTGTTGCTGGGTGTCTACTTTGAGCGTACTGCTACTTTTTAAGATACCAATAGCATGATTGATATTTCCTGTATCACGGGCTTGCGTATTTTTCGTAATAGCGATGATTTTTTCTGTGTTTGCAGCATCAGAAACATAAGTGTTGTAGTCAGCCAAATGCATATAGAGGCTGTAAAAAGTGAGCTTGTTCGTTTTGCCTTTGTTCTCGCCCTCGGTTTGATTCGCGGGGCTTTCATACTCGTGTTTGATCAGGCAGAAACCATTGCTAAATTTCAGATCAGCTGCAGGTAGAGTGCTTTTAGCCTGCCATTTTTGAGTCGGGTAATTTTTATTCAGACGATATGCGATGACGACGCCATCCATCATGCAGCGCACAGGGTGGGTTGTTTTGTGGTGGGCAAATTTTTCATCGGTAATGTGAATGCCGCCATGCCAGCAGTTATTTGCCCCTAAAAGATAATAACCGCCAGATTGCTGGCCTAAATCGGTCAGTAGTTTCTCTAAATCATTGAACTCTTTACCGTCTTCGGTAACAAACGGATATTTAACGGCAAGCAGCGATTTTACCGCCTGATTTTCTGTTGTCATTTTCCTGTGCTCTTATTATTTATAGTTATGACTATTTACTATCTTGGTAGTAAAGAACGCCAAATTATAAACTTAAGAGTTACAGAGAAGTATTCGTCACCAACTGTCACTTATGACGGTGCTGTTTCCTCAAAATAAAAAGGCCAGTGATCTGAGATCACTGGCCTTTCTTTATAAAATAAAGCTTATTTCTTTGGACAACTACCACACTGTTGACTGTGGATCTGCTGGAAGAAATCATTGCCCTTATCATCTACCAGAACGAACGCAGGGAAGTTTTCTACTTCGATTTTGTAGATCGCTTCCATACCCAATTCAGGATATTCCACACATTCCAGACTCTTGATGCTCTGTTGTGCCAGCACAGCAGCCGGGCCACCGATACTACCCAGATAGAAGCCGCCGTGTTTATGACAAGCATCGGTCACTTGCTGACTGCGGTTGCCTTTCGCCAGCATGATCATGCTACCGCCGTTCGATTGCAGCAGATCAACATAAGAGTCCATACGGCCAGCTGTGGTTGGGCCTAAAGAACCTGAGGCATAACCTTCTGGCGTTTTAGCCGGACCGGCGTAATAAATCGGATGATCTTTGACGTATTGTGGCAGGCCTTCGCCTTTATCCAGACGTTCTTTCAACTTCGCGTGGGCAATATCGCGTGCCACGATGATGGTGCCCGACAGCGACAAACGAGTTGAAACTGGGTATTGAGAAAGCTGAGACAGGATCTCTTTCATCGGACGATTCAGATCGATCTGAACGGCTTCACCTTCGCCCTGCTGACGCAGTTCTTCCGGGATGTACTGACCTGGATTCGTTTCCAGTTTCTCGATCCAGATACCATCGCGGTTAATTTTTGCTTTGATGTTACGGTCAGCCGAACAGGAAACACCCATCGCCAGTGGGCAAGATGCACCGTGACGCGGCAGACGGATCACACGGATGTCGTGCGCGAAATATTTACCGCCGAACTGAGCGCCCAAACCCAGATTTTGCGCTTCTTTCAACAGCTCTTGTTCCAGCTGAACATCACGGAACGCCTGACCATGCTCGTTACCTTCAGTTGGCAGACCATCATAATAACGAGCGGAAGCCAGTTTGACGGTTTTCAGTGCGCTATCTGCTGACGTGCCACCAATAACGAATGCGATATGATATGGCGGGCACGCTGCGGTACCCAGTGAGCGCATTTTATCCACCAGAAAACTCTTCAGTTTTTCCGGCGTTAATAGCGCTTTGGTTTCCTGATACAGATAGGTTTTGTTGGCTGAACCACCACCTTTAGCGATACACAGGAATTTATACTCATCCCCATCTACGCTATACAGGTCGATCTGTGCTGGCAGGTTGGTGCCAGTGTTAATTTCTTCATACATATCCAGCGCAACAGTCTGCGAATAGCGCAGATTTTGTTCAGTATAAGTATTGTAAACACCACGGGTCAGGGCTGCTTCATCACCGCCGCCAGTCCAGACGCGCTGGCCTTTTTTCCCCATAATGATAGCTGTACCAGTGTCCTGACAGGTTGGCAACACACCTTTCGCAGCGATTTCTGAGTTACGCAGGAATTGCAGGGCAACGTATTTGTCGTTTTCACTGGCTTCCGGATCAGTCAGGATCGAGGCAACTTGCTGCTTGTGGGAAGTGCGCAGCAGAAAAGAGGCATCGTAGAATGCCTGTTGCGCCAGTAACGTCAAACCTTCCGGTGCAACTTTCAGGATCTCCTGGCCTTCAAATTCACTGACAGAAACATGATCTTTCGTCAGCAGATAATATTCTGTTTCGTCTTTCGCAAGTGGAAACGGGTTCTGGTAGTAAAATGGCTTTTTCGACATTGCTCTACTCTCTCATCTTGAAATTTTTATGCTCATCATTTTTATGACCACCGCAGCAGGAGGCTTTATCCTGCTGACAGTGCAGATTCAAATGCAGCAACAGCCGCCTCGTAAGGCGACTGTTTATTTATCAGAACATCATTGCCATCCATGGATAGCCAATGAATAACAGGGCCGCAAGGAAGATCGCTCCGAAGATAGTACCTAGGCGCCAGTAATCTTTTGTCGGCAAGTAACCACTACCATAATAGATTGGGCTTGGGCCGGTGCCGTATGGCGTAATAATGCCCATCACACCCAGAGATGTCACCATCAGCATACAGAACACTTGCATATTCATGCCAGGAATGGTCGATGCAATGGTCAGCGCAGCAGGCAACAACGCAGTAGTATGTGCAGTGGCACTAGCAAACAAGTAGTGCAGCAGATAAAACGCGACCACAATCAGGATGGTTGCTGCTGTTGGTGAAACGCCGCTCATCAACATACCGCCTTCTTTACCTAACCACGCGATGAAGCCAGTGGTTGATAAACCATTCGCTAATGCAACCAGTGTCGCAAACCAGAAGAACGTGTTCCAGGCTGGTTTGTTACTGGTAATGTCGTTCCACTCCAGCACACCAGTCCACAGCATCAGGCCGATGATCAGCAGCGCAGCCAGCGCAGGTTCAATGACAGCTGCTGCAAAGATCCACATTGCCAACGCACAACATACAAAGACTAACAACAGAATTTCGTTACGAGTCAAACGGCCCAATTTTACTAGTTCCGCACTCGCCCAACGAGGTACTTCGTCGTTAAATTTCACTTCCGGCGGATAGAAGATGTAAGCCAGCAGAGGCATGGTTAGAATCAGTAAAATACCGACTGGCAGGAAGCCGATGAACCAGCTGCCCCAGGAAATATTGATACCGACCGTACTTTTAACCAACGCCAATGCTAGTAGGTTAGGTGCTAATGCCGACAGGAACATAGAGCTGGTGATACAGGCAGCGGTGATTGCAACCCACATCAGGTATGAACCAATTTTACGCGCACTCGGATCATTTGGTTTAGAACCATACAACGGCGGCAAGTTAGCAATGATTGGGAAAATAGTCCCACCACTGCGCGCAGTGTTTGATGGTGTGAACGGTGCCAACAACAGGTCTGCAAAAGTAATTGCATAACCCAAGGTTAAGCTGCGACGCCCCAGATGTTTCACCAAAATCAGCGCTAACCGACGGCCAAACTGGGTTTTGTCATAACCTGCGGCAAACATGAACGCACCGAAGATCAGCCAGACAGTGGAGTTACCAAACCCGCTAACCGCCCATTTGAATGATTCAGCCGCCAGTTTAAATTTTGGCGCAGCCATATCTGCCGGGCTGAACAACACCCACTGACTGGTCAGCGCAATGGCTACGACACCCGTAAGACCAATTACAGCCCCTGGCATCGGTTCTAAAATCAGACCAACAATAACCCCCACAAAAATGGCGAAGTAATACCATGCGTAAGGTTGTAGCCCTTCCGGAACCGGCACGAGCAATAACAGCAACGTCACCACAAATGGTGCGAGCATAAAAAAGAGGCGGTTTTTCTTACCACCAGATGCTTTATCAACCGATGAAGCATCAATTGGAGCGGTCATTTCTTTCATAGTGTTTATCTACAGTAGTTAAGAAACTTGTTGTTTTGGTGCATATCAACGTTTTTCCATTTATCGGAATAGCCAATTCCTTTCATATCCAAAAGGAATACAACTGACAGACAATGACATGCGCAATCAATTAGGCACAATTTGAGTACTTTAGCTTTTAATTAATTTACTTTCGAAATCAATGGCAATTAGTTTTTTATTGAGTCGCAAATTTTTCAAGCACGATGAACAAGGCGTGTCTCATTTATATTTTAAGTATAATCATTTTTAAAAATCAATACAGTTGATCTTAATCAAAAACTAACAAACAACGTATCTCACAAGATAATTATGTGAAGTAGGCTTGAATTTCAATTAACAGGGTGGTTTTAATTCAAGATACACCCAACAACTTAACACTCCTCCAAAAACAAGCTAAGCAATTGATTTACAAACAATTACTATCAAGCAAGGCAATGAGAAAACATGTTAATTAACAATAAATTATAAATAAAATCGCGCCAAAATGCATAATTAAAATAAATTGTTAATTATTTGTTTCCACATTGAATTAAATGTTAAATTTAAAATATAAAAACAATATACTCAATAACCAGACATTAAGAAACAAAAAAAATAATTATGTAACTAAAGTAAGCAAGCTAAAAAACAAAAACAACTTATTATGTATTCCATTAGTGACTTAAGTTTAACTGACAGTTACCAGCTCTTATTAAATAACGAGCGCAACCAATTTAATATTTAGTTTTTATTGCAATAAGAATTAGCCTAATACAAGTCTGGAATAATATAAGTATTCCACGGGAATCTGTTTCTTAAATCTACTGTTTTTTAATTCTATAGTTTTTTAGTTTGGAGCTGATATTTATGTACTCTAAAAATGACATATTGAGTCCATTTACTCTTCCCAATGGCATACAGCTGAAAAATCGTATTCTAATGGCACCAATGACGACTTGTACCGGTTATTTCGATGGCAGTGTGACCAATGAGTTGGTTGAATACTACCGCGAACGAGCTGGCAGCATCGGTACGGTGATCGTTGAATGCGGTTTCATTGATGACCGAGGGTTAGCGTTTCCCGGTGCGATAGGTATTGATCACGACAACAAAATTGAAGGGCTGGCGAAAATCGTCGAAGCTATTCAATCCAAAGGTTCTAAAGCTGTTTTACAGATCTATCACGGCGGCCGGATGGTCGAACCTGAGTTGATTGGCGGTAGAACACCGGTCGGGCCAAGCGCGGTCGCCGCGCCACGTGAAGGTGCAGCAACACCTGAAGCCCTGACATCAGAAGAAGTGGATGACATGATCACCAAGTTTGGTGAAGGTGTCCGTCGCGCCATTAAAGCGGGCTTTAATGGCGTGGAAATTCACGGCGCCAACACTTACTTGATCCAGCAATTCTTCTCTCCAAACTCCAACCACCGCGATGATCAATGGGGCGGTTCTCGCGAAAATCGCGCCCGTTTCCCACTGGCCGTGCTGGAAATCACCCAAAAGATGGTGCGCCAGTATGCCGACCCGTCTTTCATTATCGGCTATCGTTTCTCGCCGGAAGAGTTGGAAGTACCAGGCATCCGCTTCGACGACACCCTATATTTGCTGGAAAGACTCGCTGACTTAGGCTTGCATTACCTGCATTTCTCTATGGGCTATACATTGCGCCCATCGATTGTTGATAAGCACGATCCGACTCCGTTGATTCAGAAATACACCGCGCTGCGTTCTGAAAAACTGGCACAGATCCCGATGGTCGGTGTTGGTGGTATCGTCAATAAATCTGATGCAGAAGCTGCTATCGAACACGGTTATGACTTGGTTGCTGTGGGTAAAGCCTGTATCGCCTTCCCAGACTGGACCGATCGTATTGCTCGCGGTGAAACGCTTGAACTGTTCATCGATAGCACCCAGCGTGAAGCGTTAACCATTCCTGAACCGTTGTGGCGCTTCTCACTGGTTGACGCCATGATCCGCGATCTGAGCAGCATGCCGACCGGCAAATTCAAAAGCGGTGTGTTCCAGGAAAAAATTCAAGATGAAACACATGAGCTAATGCTCAATGTGAGTCTGGAAACTGATCGTATCGCCGATATTGAGTTGGAAACTACTGACAATCTGGATGTCACCTTCACTACCAGTTTTGAAGAGATCCGTACCCGAATTCTGGACGCTAACACTCCTCACGTTGATGCTGTTTCTGGTGCTACGACACAAAGTGAAGCAGTGAAAAAAGCCGTGACCAAGGCCATGGCCAAATCTTGCAAAGCGATGGCATTGGAAGACGGTGGCAGCTTAGAGCCACCTAATTATGACGTGGTCGTGATCGGTAGTGGTGGCACTGGTTTAGCAGCAGCGATTCAAGCCAGTGATCGCGATGCCAGTGTACTGTTAGTTGAAAAAATGCCAACGATTGGTGGTAACACCATTAAAGCCTCAGTTGGTATGAATGCAGCAGGCACCCGATTCCAAAAATTGAAAGGTATTCATGACTGCAAAGAGAAGTTCTATCAGGAAAGTCTCAAAGGCGGCCAGGGAACCAATAATCCTGAACTCTTGCGTAGCTTTGTCAATAACGCACCGGAAGCGATTGAATGGCTGGCCGATCGCGGTATCGAGCTGAACGACATTACCATCACCGGTGGCATGAGCACCGATCGTACACATCGCCCGGCTGACCGTTCTGCGGTGGGTGGATTCTTGATCAGTGGTCTGCAACGCAACATCGCTCAACGTGATATTGATGTGATGTTAGATACGGATGTGCTTGAGATCTTGATGGAAAACGATGCAGTTAATGGCCTGCGCGTGAAAAATGATGAGAATGAAGAACTGACTATTCGCGCGAAAAGTATCGTCATGGCAACCGGTGGTTTCAGTGCCAATCAGGAGATGGTGGTGAAATATCGCCCTGATCTGAAAGGTTTCGTGACCACCAACCATAAAGGCGCGACCGGTACAGGTATTGCTCTGCTGGAACAAATTGGTGCCGGCACCGTAGATATGGGTGAAATTCAGATCCATCCGACTGTTGAACAAACCACTTCTTATCTGATCTCTGAAGCGATCCGTGGTGGTGGTGCCATTCTGGTCAATCAAAAAGGTGAGCGTTTCTTCAACGAATTGGAAACGCGTGACAAAGTCTCTGCGGCGATCATCAATTTGCCAGAACATTACTCATACATCATTTTTGATGAGCAGGTACGCCGTAACAACAAAGCTGCCGATGAGTATATTGGCAAAGGGTTTGTGGTCAGTGCTGATAGCCCGCGCGTATTGGCAGATAAACTGGGCCTCGACATGCATGCATTTCTGGCAACATTAGAACGCTATAATGTTTTCGTTGAAAAACAGTATGATGAAGACTTTGGTCGCACAACAGCGCTACGTCACCCTATTCATGAAGGCCCGTTCTACGCGATCCGTATCGCACCGGGTGTGCATCACACCATGGGTGGTGTCACCATCAACGCTGATACAAAAGTGTTGGATGTGAACGGTAACGTTATTCCGGGTGTGTTTGCTGCGGGCGAAGTGGCAGGTGGTCTGCATGGCCGTAACCGTATCGGTGGTAATGCGGTTGCCGATATTATCATCTTCGGTACGATGGCTGGACGTCACGCAGCCAACTGGGCTAATCAGTAATAACCGAAAGCCGGTGCGCTCCGTATAGTGCACTGGCTTTATTCCACGAATTAATCAAGGTGATCACTACGTCACCAGCAGAACGTGTTTATTCCTATTCCGCAGTCCTCATGGGTTCCCCCATCCTGCTCAAACTCTTTGAAGATAACCCACAAGTCGCAACATCGGTATTTCGTCTGATCAAACAGCAGGAAGATTTACTGACCGTTAATCGCGCACATTCTCAACTCATGGCCGTTAACCATGCTGCTGGTTTGCATCCTGTTGTAGTGAGCCAACCTGTCTTCGATTTGATCCGCCAAGCTAAAGCCGTCAGTTTACTTGCCGACAGTTGTTTCAATTTAACGATTGGGCCGCTGGTTAAACACTGGAAGATCGGCTTTCGCGGTCACACCGTGCCACCAGCAGCAGAAATTCAATCACTGCTACCACTCACTCGCCCTGAGCATGTGATCCTTGATCCACAAACTTGTTCGGTTTTTCTGCAACAGCCCGACATGGAGATCGATCTGGGTGCGATTGCCAAAGGCTATATTGCCGATCGGATTCGTGATGAATTACACCGCATGGGAATTGAACACGCCTTAATTAATCTGGGCGGAAACGTGCTGGCTATCGGAGCTCCTTTATACGGCGGGAACCGATGGGCGATTGGATTGAAAAAACCGTTTGGCTCGGCAGATGCGAGCATCGGGGTCATCGAAGTGATTGGAAAATCAGTCGTCACCTCTGGTATATATGAGCGCTATTTCGAGGTCGATGGCAAAATCTACCACCATATTCTCGATCCAAAGACTGGGTATCCGCTGGATAATGAGATCCTCAGTGTCACCGTGATCTCAGACAACTCGATTGACGGCGACATTTACACCACTCTGCTGTACGGCATGGGGGTAGAAAAAGCACTGAGTTATCTCGCCACCATTCCTTATATCGAGGCGATTTTTGTGACTAAAACGGGTCAAATTATTCTTTCGTCGCAACGCCAGTTCAAATTTACGTTGTTGGATGAGAGCTATCATCTGGCATGAGCAGGCGAGTTATAGACCGTCAACATTGGCAGCCTATAACTGAAGTTGATCAAGATTATTTTGCTTTGTCTTCCAGTGTTTCTTTCAGAAACGCGACTGTGGTTGCCCAGCCATCGTTTGCAGCTTTGAGATTGGCGCCATTCATCCCATTTTGCTGGCGTAAAAAGGCGTGTCCGGCACCGTCATAGATTTTTACGTCATAACGTTTCGCTAGTCGTTTCATTTCACTTTGCGTCGGTGCCACTGTGTTCGTTACACGTGCGTCATCACCGCCATATAAGCCAAGAACTGGCGCTTTAACGGTGTTCAGTGTCTCAGTTTTCGGTGATACGCCGTAATAAACAACGGATGCCCCCAACTCAGGTTGCTGAGTTGCCCAATTAAATGACACGCCACCACCCCAGCAAAAACCCACTACGCCGTATTTTTTACTTCCTGCCGGCTGGCTGGTTGCCCATGCGGCAGTAGCATCCAGCCGACGTTTCAGTTCCGCCGGATCAAGATTACGGATCGCTGTGCGCACATCATCACCCTTGAATGATGCAGTGCCCGCCCCACCTTCGCCTTTACCGCTCAGAAAGTCTGGTGCAACAACCAGAAAACCTTCCGCAGCCAGTTGATCGGCAGTAGCTCTGGCCCAATCGGTCAGGCCAAAAATTTCGTGGATCAGAATAACAACCGGCGCTTTGTCGCTGCGTTCCGGATAGACCACCCACGCATCGACTTTATCGTTTTTCCCCGCATCATATTTCACCCATTCGCCGTGACGCGGCGAGGCCTTCAAAGCGGTCATCGCATCAGCTTCGACCGGAGGGAGTTTCAACGGTTGGGCATTCACCGATATCGCACAAAGAAATGTCAGGATGAGTGCTGATATGAACTGGCGCATGTGAAACCTCGCAGAATCATAAATGAGAATCAGATTTATTATAGGTGATATCTGCGAGTGTGCCGGGGATGTGAAACACGCTAGTCATTTGTGAAACACTCTGGCTAATCAGGTGGGAGTTACCCAGTGCAACGAGCCATCAGTGCGCCGTTCTTTTTTCCAAAATGGCGCACTGGTTTTGAGTTCATCGATCAGGAATTCACAAGCCGCAAATGCCGCCTTACGGTGTGCACTGGCAACCAGAATCAGCACGATTTGATCGTTGATAGTCAGATCCCCTACACGATGGATCAGCGTGCAGCCTTGGATTGACCACCGCTCGTGCACTTCTGCCACCAGCTTTTCCAGGCTTAACTGCGTCATGGCCGGATAATGTTCAAGGTGTAATCCGGTCACATCGCTGTTCTGGTTAAAATTACGCACTTTGCCGATAAAACTGACTATCGCACCAATTTCCGGATTGTCACTCAGACTGGCATATTCCGCTGCCACATCAAAGTCTTCCTGCTGGACAAGGATTCGATCGCTCATATCAGCCTCCCGTTACCGGTGGGAAAAAGGCAACTTCATCATTCGCAGATAACGGTGTATCCCACGGCACCAGACACTGATTGACCGCCACCAGTAATGGAGATTCTTGTAACGCTAACTGCCATTTATCGCCACGGGTTGCCAGTTGCTCACGTAAGGCTTGAGCCGTCAAAAACGGTTCGGCGATGATTAGCTCATCGACCCCAACCAGTTCGCGGGTTTGAGCAAAAAATAAGACTTTCATCCATGACCTCTCTTTCACAAATTCAAATCGCTCAGTTTTTAGAGATCAATTCTCAACTGAAAAATCGCCGGACTTACCGCCGGTTTTGGTCAGTAAACGCACCGATTCAATCACCATGTCTTTTTGCAGTGCTTTACACATGTCATAGATGGTCAGTGCGGCGACTGATGCCGCCGTCAACGCTTCCATTTCCACCCCGGTTTTGCCGTTCAGTTTGCACAGCGTTTCAATGCGCACCTGATTGCGCTGCGTATCAGCAGTTAAATCAACTTCGACTTTGCTCAGTGCCAGTGGATGACACAGCGGGATCAGATCGGATGTCTTTTTCGCCGCCATGATGCCGGCGATGCGCGCGGTCGCAAACACATCACCCTTATGATGATCACCCGCCATAACGATACGCAACGTCTCAGCTGACATCGATACGATCGCTTCAGCACGCGCGGTGCGAGTGGTGATCTCTTTCTCACTGACATCGACCATGTGCGCTTCGCCACTGCTGTTGATATGCGTCAGTTGGTTTCCAGTTAAACTCATGACGTTTCCTTAGCGACGCAGATGAGGTACGAAGTTACAGGGTTTATGACGCGAATCGAGCTGCGACTGAATAATGTGATCCCAAGCAGTGCGACACGCATTCGTTGACCCCGGCATGCAGAAAATCAGTGTCTTGTTGGCCATGCCCGCCAGCGCGCGACTTTGAATAGTGGAAGTGCCAATTTCATTAAAGGATACCTGACGGAACAGCTCACCAAAGCCTTCGATGGTTTTATCAAACAGCGGGGCTACTGCCTCGGGCGTAGTATCACGGCCAGTAAAACCGGTGCCACCAGTGACTAACACCACCTGTACATTTGTATCGGCGATCCAACGGGAAAGAATGGCGCGGATATCATATTTGTCGTCAATAACGATCTGTTTTTCTACCAGCTTATGACCGGCTGATTGCAGATTATCAACCAGTGAACGACCGGAGGTATCTGTCTCTTCGTTACGGGTATCAGACACCGTTAACACTGCAATATTTAATGGCACAAAGTCGGTTGCCGCATGGCTCATAATAAGTGTCCTTCATGATTAGATTCGTTAAAACGGCGTTGGCATAACTGCCACTCTTCCGGCGTATTGGTGTTCTCAAAACAATACTGATATTTCGGTGATATCGGTAGCTCAATGATATGAGCGGCACGGCAGAACTGATGCATACTGCGTTGATTGGCGGGTGTTTCCGGGGCTAATAGTCCAGCCAGAATTTCACGGTTCGCGTCGTTATTCAGCAGCAGTAACGGGAATTGCGCATCGGCATAACTGATGCCATTGCCGGAGAAAGCGAATCGCATCAATAACTGTAACAACTCACTGGTCATATAAGGCATATCGACCGGTAAAATCAGGAGTTTTTCGGTTTTACAGACATCCAAACCTGCAGCAATACCCGCTAACGGGCCAAGTTGGGCACGATCAGGCACGCTACGTTGCCCATAATAATCGCCACTGATAAACACCTCTTTGCAGCCGGAGAGCTCCAATAGACGAACTGCACGATTGAGTAGTGTTTCACCGTTAATTTCTAATAATGCCTTATTGGTTCCCATTCGACTGGAACGACCACCGGCTAGCACTAATCCCGTTATATTTTGCATGTTAGCCCCCGATGGATGCCAGATGTGGTGTGACACCGCTGTTTCCCTGATGCAGGAAATGGGTTTCACGCTTATGAGTTAAACCTTCAAGAATGCGCGTTTGTAATGCTGTTTGCTGGCTGTCATCTTGCAATAAATCACGTAACGCAACGCCTTCTTCGCCGAACAGGCAGAGATGTAATTTACCGACTGCAGAGACACGCAGACGGTTACAGCTGGCACAAAAGTCTTTGCTGTATGGCATGATGAGGCCGATTTGCCCCAGATAATCTGGGTGGGAAAACACTTCCGCCGGGCCATCAGTTTGCCCTTTCGGCTGTTGTAACCAGCCTTCACGCAGCAAGCGCATTTTGATCGGCAAACCACTTTGATGATGTTTTTGGAAACGGGCATCCATCTCACCAGTCTGCATTAATTCGATCAGGCGTAACTGAATTGGCTGGCCTTTGATCCAGAACAGAAATTGTGAGAGCTCGTGATCATTGAGGTTTTTCAGCAAAACGGAATTAACTTTGATCCGGTGATAACCCGCCGCTTGCGCGGCTTCGATACCATCCAGAATTTCTGCGAGTTTGTTTTCACCGGTAATGAGTTGGAACTGGCGCGGATCGAGGCTGTCGATGCTGACATTCAGATCGCGCAAACCGGCATCATACCATTGTGACGCGCGCTCTTTCAGGCGATAGCCGTTGGTAGTCATCGCCACTTTTTCTATACCAGCGGTGTTGGCGACGGTTTCGATGATGGCGGGTAAATCGCGGCGCATCGACGGTTCACCACCGGTCAGGCGGATCTTCTTCACGCCCAATTCGGCAAAGCCGTGCACCACCCGTCGGATCTCGTCGACAGTGAGGAATGATTTGCGTCCGTCGGGGCGGTAGCCATCCGGCAGACAGTATGTGCAGCGAAAATTACATGCTTCGGTCAGCGACAGACGCAGGTAATGAAAGCGGCGGGAAAAACCGTCTTCTAATATCATAAACACCTTTCCAAATTCGGGAGGCCAGTGCATTTCTTTACTGACCCTCGCAACATCGCTGCTGCTCGGCGGCATCGCCTTATCGGTGACTTAGGCGGTGACGCTCGGTGTGTTGTTTAAATTAATGACTATCGCCACAAACAGGGCAATCGCCATTCTTCTTTAATTTCATCGATCTAAACTGCCCGCTTAATCCGTCGATCAGCAACAATTGTCCACTCAGCGGTGTTCCAGCATTAGTCAGCAGTTTCAATGCCTCCATGGCTTGTAAACTGCCGACTACTCCCACTATCGGGGCTAGTACGCCGGCTTCGACGCAGCTTTGGCCCACTTGGTTAGAAGAAAAAAACTGGCTGAAGCAGTGGTAGCAGGGTTCATCTTGCAGCCAGCGAAAAACGGCAACCTGACCTTCAAAACGGATCGCCGCGCCGGAAACCAGCGGAGTTTCTGCTGAAAGCAGGTCAGATTTAATAAATTCGGGTATCCAGATTGTCGCTACAGTCGAGCACCAGATCGTGT
>Ga0183099_1000384_pt1 | contig 33697 bp, 27 predicted proteins | sample Biomet1_FD_127788 | JGI IMG/M metagenome (GOLD analysis project Ga0183099, IMG submission 127788) | Microbial communities from bioreactor (seeded with anoxic lake sediment) at LBNL, California, USA - Biofuel metagenome 1 | ecosystem: Engineered > Bioreactor > Anaerobic > Unclassified ... | reverse complement strand
TCCACATTCATATTTTTGTCTCTTTTTTAAAACATAATACATTCTGTTTAATAGTTTTCTTGCGATTCGTATTATAGCTTTATTGGGCTCCATCCTTTTACAGAGTTGTGAGAAACACCTTGTCAGTGCCGGATCTATTCTTACTGCAATCCAGGAACTTTCAATCAGGCATCTTCTTAAAATCGTTTTCTTTCTAAATGTCATCTCTCCATAATTCTCTACCTCTCCACTGGAGTGACAGGTGGGTATCATTCCTACAAAACCAGCTAACTTGTCTGTATTTGTAAATCGTTCAATATCTTCTATCTCCGACAAAAAAGTAAGCCCTGTAACCAAACCAATTCCCGGAATGCTTCTTATTAGCTCTATCTCCTTTACATATTTCTCAGAAACAGCAAGACTATGGATTTTTCTATTGATTTCCAATAAAAGAACTCTTTGTTGCTCTACTTCCCTGATAAGTAATGATAAGGCATCGTTTCCATTGGCTGTATTAAGTGATACCTCCTCTTTTAACCATTTCAGGAAACGTCGGGACCAATGACTGGTTGATCTCTCAAATTCTGGAGGGTAAGATATACCATAAAAATAAAGCAAAGCTTTTATGCGTTGTTTAAATCTAGTCATATCTTTCACCATTACGTCTCGAGTGCGTATCAATGTGCGGTTTTCCAATGTCTCAATGAATGGGACATGTATGCCAATGAGTTCATTAGCTCTTAAAGAACGGGCAATTTTCATACTATCACGTGAATCGTTTTTAAGTATCTGTTCTTTCTGGCTAGTTGGTATATCAGCTGGATTAACCACAATATTATTTATATTTAGTTTCTTAAGTTCAAAATGAATATTAAACCCACAGAATCCGGCTTCATAGGCAGAATAATAAGTTCCACCAGGAAAATTAGTATTCAGATAGTCTCTTAAGATTGAAGGAACAGGAGGTTGGTTGAACGTTTTATGATGCAGGTATTCTGTATAAATTGTCACATTCCAACTTTTCAAATGAACATCAATTCCAACATAAATGTTTTCTCCTTCAAAATTTAGTTTGTTACTTTGTGTACGCATAGGCTTTGAGTTTTTAATTGTTTAAGTTTGGTACCTCAAATATATTAATACTCTTAGCTTATGCTTTGTTCTTCTGCATATTAATTACAAACATAGGGACTGCCACTAAATTCTTTTATCTGCTACCGACTTATTTCCATTCTTAAAACTTATCACTTTTCTCTGAATATACATCTTGTCTTAACTCTTACACGCTCAGCTTTTTTACAAAGTGTGTTTCTTATAATATTTAGATCTTTACTTTTGTAGATAAACCTTTAAATATTAAGTATTTAGTGATTTAACATTTTATACTTAGTAAGTTCACGGCCGTGAACCCGTAAGTCTTTAGTCCAGAACCCATGGGCCTTTTATCGTGAACTCATAGGCCTTCAGTTGTGAACTTGCTTATTATCTTAAATGGATAGAAGTAAGAAAGGAGTTTGATGTATATACTTGAAAAAGGATAATAAGTATATATTAGCCTTGCTATAATTTAAACAAATAGTTAACATAGCCTTATAGTAGCTGTTTTTACGTTGAGATAGTGTCTTGAACTTTTATTTTTAGTAGCAGATGATGGCAATTAGTAGCAGATAAAATGGTTGAAATATTTTATCTTCCACCTCCGCAAAGCTTATTGGTAAGCACTTTTAGAATTTTTAGTGGCAGGTGGCAGTAACTTTTTGTTTTTAATTTATAGATTCAGTTTTTATTAGAGAAAAATTGAAAAAGTCCGAGCTAGTGAAGTTCGGACTTTTTGCAACTCAAAAAAAGGTGGTCAGTTTCTGGTATTGCCTCTTTTAGCTTATATATTAAATTAATCAAAGATTATTTGTGAACACTTTCTTTGTTTCCGAAACTCCATTATTGTATGTTACTTTTACAATAATAATCTTTTCATTATTTACTTCCATCTGGCAGTTATATCCTACAGCTATTAGCTTTGAAAGAGCTTTCCCCGATAAAGAAAATGCTTCAACGGATTTAATTGGTTCTTCACTGGAGATATAAATCTGCCCGTCTGCACTCCATATTTTAGTGCGAGAAGATGAAAGAGGGGAGATTCCGGTATCTTCTGATTCAACAATATTTAAAAAAGAACTCCATCCATAAGCTGATTTATATGCATTGAGTGAACCTTTAGGAACGATTAATTTACAGGTTGTATACACAAAACTAAACGGACTGTCAGTAATTTGTTGTGGAACCTGGCTTAATGTTCTAATTTCAGCTAAATTGGAATAATAGAATAAATTATTTCCAAAGGTTACAAGCCCGGTAGGAAATGTAATACTTGCTAGATTTGGACAATAGCAAAAACTGTTGGTACCTAAAGTCTTTAATCCTATTGGAAGGTTGACGTTAGTTAGATTAGTGTAAGTAAATGCTTCGTCTCCTATGGATGATAAATCATCTGGGAAGATAATATTCGTCAAACTACTGCAATTGTAAAAAGCATCTTGTCTTATTGTTTTTAATCCAGCAGGAAGATGAATACTAGTTAAGCTGGTACAACTTGCGAAAGTATTATTATCAATAGTTGTTATTCCTTCGGGAATGTTTATGTTAGATAAGCTGCTACAATAGGCAAAAGCCCCTTCTCCTATTGAAGTCAGCGTTATTGGGAAATTTATACTTGTTAGTCTTTCACAATATCTGAACTCTCCTTTTGTAATTTGTTTGGATGTCTGGACATTTGTAAGATGTGTGCAATATTCGAATGCGTTATCTCCGATATCTGTCAAATTCTCTGGTAAATCAAGACTTGTTATACTTTTGCAATTTCCAAAAGCACATGATCCCATGTGAGTTAAGCCCTTTGGTAATTTAACGCTTGTTATTCCAGAACAATTCTCAAAAGCACCAATTTCTAAGGATGTAACATTGTCTGGTAAGTCAATACTTTTTAATTTTATGCATCCTTGAAAAGCGTCTCTACCTATTGATTTTAATTTATATGGGAAGTTAATGTTTGTTAGACTTATACAGCCTTGGAATGCATATGAATCTATATGAGTAATCGATTCTGGGAGTTTGATATTTGTTAGGTTTCTACTGCTAAGAAATGTACCTGTTGGTATTGAAGTCAGTATATCCGGTAAAGTTACACTAAATATTTTATTATTATCTTGGAATAATAATGATGGAAAAGTTTCTGTTGTTGTTTTACTAAGATCAATAGATATTAAGTTGGGCAAATTCATTTGTATAAATGAGAAATCGGTATTATTTAGAGGACCTTCTAATATTAGAGAATTAATTTGTTCTCTACTATAACCAGCAGCAGCTATTTCTGATGATAATGTTCCAGCCGTGTAGAGATTTAAATGAAGGGCTATTCCATCACCTTCAACAATTGCTGCATCATTCCAATATCGGGCTGTTCTGTAATTATCTCCTGCTCCCAAAGGAACGTAGACAATGCAGATGCTACTTATACTAAAAGTATATATTTCTACGGTTGGAGGAATTATTGCTTTAATGCTACAGGTAGTGATGCCTGAAGCCCAAAATGCGTGGTTTCCAATATAAGTAAGTTTTGCTGGTAGATCAATTTTTTGCAAGGATTTACATTTATAGAAAGCAGATCCTCCAATTTTAATTAACGAATCGGATAAATTAATATTCGTTAGTTTCGTACAAACGGCAAATGCATCATCTCCAATTGTAGTAACTGTTTCTGGCAGATCGATGTTTACTAGGCTATAACAACCATAGAATGCGCGATAATCTATGATTTTGAGTTGGGTTGGTAAATTTATATTTGCTAAATTATTGCAGTTGTCAAAGACCTCCTTCCTTATTCTGGTTATAGTTGAAGGCAGTTCAATATTAGTTAAATTGTAACAATATTGGAATGCACAGTCTTCAACTTCTATTGTAGAGTCTGGAAGAATAATAGAACTTAAATGCTCTTTCTTTTGAAAGGCATATTGAGGCACTTTGTTTGCCAGATTGTTGCTATAAGCCTGAATGGTGGTGTATTTTAAATTGATATTTGTCAGGGCTGGCATGCTATCTCTCATTATTATAAAATCTCTTTGGTCGATTTGTCCGCTAAGAGTAAGGTCTGTAACAGATTTTATTTCTTCGGAAGTGAGCAGAGTCTTGAGAGTTCCGGCTTGGTCAAGTGTTATTGTTTTACTAATCTGCGCACTAAGTGGTAGACTACTTATTATTGCAATTGTTATTAGTGTATATAAAAGCTTCTTTTTCATAACCTTATTAAAAAGTAAATCCTAGTTTTAATTGAACGCTATTCACACTGGCTTCATATGAATACATATGGCTGAAAAGAACTCTGCAAAATGCAGAATGATTATTGCTTAGCTGGTAGTCAAATCCTACTCCGCCGTTAAAGCCATAATAAGATTCCGGAATAGAATAGTAGTTGTCTATTTTGCTTTTGTTTGCATAGCTCGTTTCTCTGTTTTCCCTATATAAGGAATTTGAGGATTTAAGAAGATGAGTATAGCTTGTAGCTGCTTCAATTGTAGGACGGATCTTTTTTATACATGAGAATGTGTATTTCAGTCCGACAGATCCGTTGGTCATTAATGAATTGAATTTGTATTTTTCGTATATTGCATTAACGTCCATATTGCTAATGTAATCTACACACCCCTCCATTTTTGATAATGAAATATCTATTTGCACACTCAGAGTCTTTAAGATACGTGGACTTGAAATGTTTAACTGCCCTCCAATTACAGGCTGCATAGATTTAGCTGATTTAAAATGATCTGCTAAAACATTATCCTCAAAAGTAATCTCTGTTAGTTGAATACCGCCATATACAGAAAAGTTATATTCCAGGAAAGATTTCTTGTAATCATTAGCAAAGACAATACACTCTTCGCCTGGAGCGCACATTTCAGTGTGATATTTTTTGGTAAGGTTAATCATGTCTCTTCTATCGAAATAGGCTTTATTAATCTTTTTACTTACAGACTTACTGTTTCTGAATATGTAGCTCAATATACCTTTATATTTATTGTCTGTGATATATTTATTGTCTACAATTTTATCGGGTTCTTTTGTAATGGCAATCATTTTACCATTTTCATCTTCAATATAGTAACAATCATTTTTTTGTGGATAATAGAAGAGATCTTTTATTCCCTGAACCAGATATTCTAGAAAAACCTTTTGTTGCTCATTGTCTATTTTAATGGTGCGAGATACGTAATATTTGCCTTCTTTTATAAGTCGATAGGCAATAAGGTCTTGTGGATAGAATATTTGTTCTTCTGCATTTTTAGAAAGTTTAAATTTGCAGAAGCTACAATTTATTTTATCTGTCCGGAAATCAATAAGTCCGTTAATGGTATCATTTTTGTTTGTAATAATGTACCCCTTTGTATAGTTACTTTGTGCGTTGGCTGTTATTGCAAGAATGAACAGAAGGATAAAGGTAGATTTATATTTCATTTCAGACTATTTTATTTTGTTGCTGTTTATAGTAAACAGATCCTGGTTAAATAGATAAATTGTATTATTATATGTTATAACAACTGTTTTTCCATCGTTTGACGGATAAATATTAGAAAGGGGAGCGTTCGATTCGAATTTATTTTGCTTTCCGTCTTTAATAGATATTTTGGAGAAAACTGAGGTCAAAATTGTTGGTAGTTTCTCTCCTGTAATAATTATGGAAGCTCTGTTTCCTACATAATTTGAAGCAACATCATATTTTAATCCTGTAGAGAAATCAATGTATGTTATGTTATTTGAAGAGCCTAGTATTACTCCGAAGTAGGCATCACTTGTTGCAAAGTAATAATATCTCAGGTTATAGTAGCTTGTCATGCTTTTGCTATAAGAGTCAATAGCAAACACTTTGTTTATTTCTCCATATTTATCCGTTAAAACAAAAGTCTTTCCCTTATTGCAGGTTGCTATGGTTTTTACTATAAGCTTAGCCGGGTTGTTAGGATCAACCAATGAGGCATCATTTGGAAATAGCCCGCATTTATTATTGTCAGCCGAATTAATGTAATATAGTAAATTGTTGACAAGCATAAGTCCGTACCCATTTTCTGCAAATTCAATTTCATAAACAGAACTTCCATTTAGGTAAGAAGATAAATCAAGCTCTTTTATATATTGCCCGTTGGTTGCATCGTATATATCTATTTTACTTTCATTCTTTCTGGAGATATACAGGCAATTGTTATATCTGTTGTAAGAAACAGTTGAATATCTGTTTAATGGCATTGAAATGTTTCCAGTAACGGACATGTCATTAGACGAATACTGAATTAAAGAAATGCCTCCAATAGTGTTAGTTTGTACCCAGAAGTACTGACTATCTTTTGTAAACAGAACTTTTTGAGATATACTGCTGCCTGTATTTACACAATTTGTGTATGCTTTAATATCAAACTGGCCGGTAATCTTTTCTTCTCCAGAGGGAGATTCTGCAGAATATGTAATTTTTGCAGGGGTAAATGCAGGTAATATTATATTTGGAAAATAAGTTGTTTTTTTGTCGTCAGAGTACTTCGCAGTAAGGTCTAAGCCGGTAATAGAAGAATTCGCAGATGAAATTGTTGCAAAATTACTAAATACTATAAACGGAATATTTGTGAAGAAATTAGTTCTATTATCTTTTCCTAAATAATCTGTTATTGCCAAAGGAGGTCCTGCTTCCTGAGTTACATTAATAGTTATTGTTTTTCCATATTGAGTTGTTATTAAAACTGTTGCCTTACGCTCTTCTGAAGTATAATTTGTATCGTATTTAATTATGATACTGGATGCATGCTTTGAACATATAATCCAATCCGATTTATATTCTATTTCATAATCCATATTAGTATGTACTGTCGCAAAAACTTCTCCTCCAATTTTTGAAAAAGATAGATCTTTTGCATTTATATCAAAATACGAGTCCTCAACAAGAGTTTTCATCTGAAGATTGATAACTTTATTGGATCCGCCTGCAAAAGCAATTGTCTTTTTTTGAGTGGTGAACCTATCTTTTGAAAAGATGATGCTTCCGGTGCCACCGGATGGGAGATTGAATATATACTTTCCGTTCGAATTAGTGATAACTTCATCTGTACCTAATGTTGTTTCCAGTTGAACAGTTACATCTCCCAAACCTGCACCGTAAGAATCTGTAATAGTTCCTGAAACGATAACCGGATCGTCAGCTTCGGTAATTGTACATGAATTGAATGAAAATAGGAGAATAAATTCAATAATAATCAGGTAGATATGCCGCATTCTTTTATATTATTAGTTTATGGTGACAAATATATGGAAATATTATAACATAATATAAGTTATAGGAATTTTTTTTATAAAAATATAAGTTACATTTTCTTTGTGAAATTACTTTATGAATTTAGTGTAATTAGGAAAGACTGTATGTTTCTTCATACTAATAAGCATTTACATTAGTATCTTCCTGTTGAAGAGACTTCTTTTAAATGTTTTTTGATATACATCTAAACCCTATTTTGATGTATATCAAAGCTATCTTTAGATGTATATCAAAGATGCATTTAGATGTATATCAAACAAAAAATGACTCGCCAATAATTTATAAGATGAATAAAATATAATAAATGCTTATTGGTAAATAATTGATTTAAAATGAATTAAATGTGTAATTGCTAAGCAAACTACTATCATTCCATATTTGTTGATATATGTAGAATGGATTTTATTATGAAGTCAACTACTCTTTATCAATACATATTAGGAATAGCATGTATATTGTTAAGTATTGGTTTACATGCTCAGGTTGTTTCTGAAACAGTAAACGTTACAGCGGGCAATTTGAGTACCCAACTAGGATCTCAGAAAGATGTAATTACGGACCTCACTCTCAAAGGAAGTATTAACGGAATAGATATTGGTACGATACGCAGCATGGGTAAACTGTCTGCTATTAATATGGCTGATGTTAATATTGAGGCAGGCGGAAGTTACTATATCGACAGAATTGGTGTTTTCCAGGTTACCTCGGCAAACATAATACCTGAATATGCTTTTTATCAGTTGTTCAAGCTAACATCTGTTACTATCCCTAATAGCGTAATTAATATTGGTAATAATGCATTTTTTCGTTGTTCGGGTTTAACCTCTGTAACTATACCAAACGGTGTTTTATCGATAGGTAATAATGCATTTGGTAGTTGTATAGGATTAACATCTATCCTCATACCTAATAGTGTAACTTCAATAGGTAATAATACGTTTTCTTACTGCTCAGGACTTACTTCAATAACTATTCCTGGTAGTGTAACATCTATCGGCTATAATGTTTTTTCTGATTGTAAAGGATTAACGGGTTTTATTGTTTCGGAAGATAATACTGTTTTTAGTTCGCTGGATGGCGTTTTATTCAATAAAAACAAAACTCAGCTCATTGCTTATCCTTTTGCAAAATCTAGTGTATATACAATTCCTGATAATGTGAATTCAATTGGTGATGGTGCCTTTTCTTTTTGCACAGGGCTGACTTCAATTTCCATTCCCAATAGCCTGAATTCCATTGGCAACAATGCTTTTAATGGTTGCGTTGGCCTTACCTCTATCACTATCCCTGATAATGTATCGTTTATTGGCAATAATGCATTTTATAACTGCAGAGGGCTTTCTTCGGTAACAATTCCCAGTAACCTGACTTCTATCAGTTATTATGCTTTTTATAATTGCACGGGACTGACTTCTGTTACAATTCCGGGTAATGTGGCTTCTATTGGTAATTATGCCTTTTCTTATTGTACCGGACTATCTGCAATAGTAATTCCCAATAGTGTAACATCCATTGGCGAAAATACTTTTTCTTTTTGCAACAGACTAAAGTCTGTTACTATTCCTGATAATGTAACCTCTATTGGTAACTGGGCTTTCTATTCGTGTGATAGTTTGATTTTCGTGACTATTCCTAATGGGGTGACTAATATTTATGAGAGAGTATTTTCGGGTTGCAAAGGTCTTACTTCAGTTAAAATACCTGATAGTGTTACATTTATTGGGAATAATGCCTTTTCTTATTGTACGGGGTTAACCTCTATAACCATTCCGGCAAGTGTAAATTCTATTGATGACGAAGCATTTACTTTTTGCACAGGCTTAACTGAAATTCATAGTAAAGCATTGACTCCTCCTAGTGCATATTCAACAGCTTTCAATGGTGTAGATAAAATTATCTGTAAATTGTATGTTCCTATTGAAGCTTTAATAGCCTATAGGAATGCAAATGTATGGAGCGAATTTACAAACATTATCAAGGAAGAACCAACGGTAGTAACTCAGATTAAAGCAAGTAATATTAAAGTTTATACGGAACAGAATACAATAGTGGTAACAGGTGCTGAATATGGAGATGTTATTTCTGTTTATTCAGAGGTTGGAGTTTTACTGCATAAAGTAAAGGCTATGGATGATATTATCAGATTTAATCTTCCTGTCAATCACACTTATCTGATTAAAATAGTAAATAAGTCATTTAAAGTAGCTTTGTAAAAACGCTCTTGCTTTTATATGTTAATATTATCATATCTATCAATCTTTATAAACTCTAAGTTGTTTAGTTAATAGGAGTTGTGTAATAGATTTAATATAACAATTTAAGATCTAAACAAGATGGAGACAAACAAAATAAAAAAAGTATTGATAGCACTGGATTATGACAAATCTGCTGAAAGTGTTGCTGAAGCTGGTTATTCATTGGCAAAAGCCATGAATGCTGAAGTTACTTTATTGCACGTGATATACGAACATCTCACTTACTACGTTGAATATTATTCTGCTTACGAAATGCAGCTAGATCATATTAAGGATCTTAGATTGTCAATGCACGGTTTCCTTGATGAGATAAAGAAAAGGCTTGGCGATGAATGGATTCACACAATGATTAAGGAGGGAGAAATTGCTCAGTCAATTCTGGATGCTGCAAAGGAAATTAATGCGGATGTTATTGTTCTTGGTGTCCATAGCCGGAGTTGGTTTGAAAATATGATTCTGGGAAATGATGCAAAAGCGGTGTTGAAGAAGACAAATGTGCCTCTTTTCATTGTACCAATAAAAACTGAAAACAAATAACTGTAGTTTATAGTATATCTGGCATTTCAACTATCAATCACTTAAATTTTATTGTAATGGTAAGAAAAAAAGTTTTCGTTAGTTACGATCATGAGAATGACCGTCAATACAGGCATATGTTAGAAGAATGGAATACTAATCCTGATTTTGAATTTTGTTTTAGTAACTTGTCTCCAAATGAAGTGAAAAAGGAGGATATAATGCATGCAAAAGAGGTTATAACGAGTAAAATAAATGAAGCGGATTATACGTTTGTTATAGCAGGAAGAGATGCTAATAAAGAGAACAAATTTCACGAGGATATTGGTTATAGAAACTGGCAGAATTATGAAATTGCTGTTAGTAAAGCTAACAATAAAAAGCTTGCGGGAATAAAACTGGATAAGAAGTTTGAATCACCTGAAGAGATTGTGGGATGTGGCGTGAAAAGTGCTATGAGCTTCACTAAAGAAGCAATATTGAAAGCACTGAAAGACGTATAAATTTGGTGATATTACTAATAAAAAAATGGGGTTGTTCCAAATCGGAACAACCCCATATACTAAATATACTAATTAGTTTTTTCTTAATTTACCTTAGGTGACAATATAAAACTAAATTCATAGTTCTTGAATGGCAAACGATATTCTTCTCGTGGAAGTGCTCCCCAACTAGTTACACATCCCATACCCATTTGTACTTTATCGATACAAACATTGGTGAAGTTTACTTTAGGAACATCTGTTACATGACGCTGATCTTTTTCCAGACCATCATCCAGACCTTCGATGGTGTAATGCAAAGCCGACATTGAAAGCGGTGCATCTGAATGGATTGAAAGTCCTTTACCACCTACATTTACCTGGTTCCACCAACGAATATCGGTCTTGTTACCAGTTTCCTGAGGACGGATATAAGCATGGAGCTGTTCGTCGGCTGTAAGTTTATAAACGCCCAGGTTAGAGAAGTTGTTACGGTCAGCGTAGTTTTCCTGTGGTCCGCGGCCATAAAATTCAGAAATCTCGAATTGATAAGGCATCTGCATCTGCATTCCAAAACGGAACATATCCGAAACACCTGCTGTTTTATCAACTACCATTTTCTGAGTAACCTTTACAGCTCCTTCGTTATTGATTACGTAGGTAAGGTACAACTTAGCATTTACGGCTTTCATATCGTATTCAGCACGTATTACTGCTTGTTTATTTTCTATCTCTTTATCAAGCTTCACAAGAGTAATTTGAGGATCTTTCCACACAATATATTTCTTCTGAAGTTCTGCACCAAAATCATTATCAGTCGGAGCACGCCAGAAATTTGGTTTCAGCTCGCTTCCATCCTGTAGAAGTTCGGTTGTTCCTTTAACTGAATATTTAGTAAGGTATCCGGTGAATTTATTGAACTCAACAGAATAATCGGTTCCTTCTATAATAAGGTAGTTCCAGTCGTTATCACGGATTACCGGATTTTGAGTTTCCACATTGCTCAGATCTTGGTTCTTCAACTCTGCTGCAGGGAATTCATACGGACGAATGCTTAGTTGATTCTTAGCTACTGCATAACCTGCAGGAAGAAGGTTCTCTCCTTGTTTCAACACAAATGATACATTAAGAAGAAGTTCTTTCTTTGGACAAAGGTTTTTCAAGTCATAACCCAACTGAACCTCTTTGGTTTCTTGTGGTTTTACTGAAAGATCATTAACTACACCAGACTGTACTGATTCTCCATTAGCAAGCAATTGCCATTCCATACGGTAAGCAGAAAGATCGTGGAAGAAGTTTTCGTTGTAAACAGATACTTTCCCGTTTTGAAGATCAACCGGCTTAACCCATATTGACTGATAGATGTGAGCTACTTCATAAGCATGCGGATGCCATACTCTATCAGGATTAATCAAACCATTATCAAAGAAATTATTATCCGAAGCATCGTAACGGTCAAAGTCACCGCCGTAACCGTAGATATCTTTACCATTCTTGTCTTTCCAATGCAGAGATTGGTCAACAAAGTCCCAGATGAAACCTCCCTGATAATTTGGATACTTGCGAACGAGGTCCCAGTATTCTTTGAAACCACCTTGTGAGTTACCCATAGCGTGTGCATATTCACATTGAATAAGAGGTTTCTTAGGATTGTTTTCACAATATTTCTGACAACTCTCATAAGTGTAATACATTGGGCAGAAAATATCTGTGAACTCATTCTGACGAGCTTGCTCGTACTGTACCGGACGAGATTTATCTTCAGCCTTAATCCAACGATAACATGCTTCAAAGTTAGGGCCAAAACCAGCTTCGTTTCCTAATGACCAGAAAATAATTGAAGGGTGATTGAAACCGCGCTGAACATTACGTTGATTGCGTTCCAGGTGTGCTTTAGCATACAACGGATTCTTTGCCAGTGTTTTTTCACCATAGCCCATTCCGTGAGATTCCACATTGGCTTCGGCAACTACATAAAGACCGTATTTATCGCACAATTCATAGAAGAAGTTATCATCAGGGTAGTGGCATGTACGAACTGCATTGATATTCATTTGCTTCATGACTTGAATATCTTGAATCATTCGTTCGCGAGATACAAAGTATCCTTTATCAGGATCCATTTCGTGACGATTGGCACCTTTGAATAAAACCGGCTGTCCGTTAACTAGCAACTGAGCATTCTTTATTTCAATTTTACGGAATCCAACTTTAACTGGTATAACTTCCTGCACTTTATTTCCACTTTTTACAATTGCCTGAAGGGTATAAAGATTTGGAGTTTCTGCTGTCCATTTCAAAGGATTGGCAATGTTAAGTGTTACGGTTTTTTTTCCGGAAGCATTTACTGTGGTTGAAGCTACCTGCTTTCCTGCTTTATCGAGCAAATTAAGCTCTACTTGAGCAGACTTGGTAAGCTGAAGTTCTACATTCAATGTTGCATCCTTATATTGTGCATCCAAATCGGGAGTAACACGAATATCTGCCAGATGAGTAGTATTACGAGTATACAGATAACAGTCTCTAGCTACACCACAAAGGCGTGCAAAATCCTGATCTTCGAGATAAGAACCATCGCACCAGCGGAATGACTGGAAAGCAATCAGGTTTTTACCAGGTTTAAGATATTTGGTAAGATCAAATTCAGCCTCAAGTTTACTGTCTTCGCTGTAACCAACATATTTGCCATTTACCCAAAGGTACATGTTGGAAGTTACAGAACCAAAGTGAGCATATATTTTTTTTCCGTTCCAGGAAGCAGGAACTGTGATTTCACGGCGATATGAACCAACGTGATTGTTAGCTTCTGGAAAAGCCGGAGGATTACTTTCGAACTGATTGCGCCATGCATATCCGGTATTAACGTAAATAGGCTTACCAAAGCCGTTCATTTCCCAAATACCTGGTACAGGCATCTTGTTCCAACCCTTGTCATTGAATCCAACTTTCCAGAAATCCAAAGGACGTTCGTCTGCGTTTTTTACCCAGTTAAAATTCCAGGTTCCGTTTAGCGTGAGGTAATTGGCCGAAGAATTGCTGCAACCTTTCAATGCGGCATCTGTTGATTCAAAAGCAAAGAAATTAGTGTGCATCGGGGCACGGTTCACTTGATTGACATTCGGATCTTTCCATTCGTTTTTCTGGGCGCTCAAGGCCATCGAAAAACATATCAATCCGCAGGTGATGAGAGATTTTTTCATGTTTTTAATAATATGTGTTTTTTTTGGTGATTTATTCGCTAACAAAGGAAACAAAAATAAAGTTATTCTGACTTAAATATAAGACCAAATAGTTCTAATTATAGATAATATAAAATGCATACCCAATCTTTAGATCAATCTTTGGAGAACCACCCCAGTCGCCTCCCTGCATTCCAACATTATATCCAAGATTCAACTCAAAAAGGAATTTCATCACTGCTTACTAAAAGTACGATTCATTGATTTTAATAATCCTTGAGGCGAACATTCCGGAACAATCATTCGTCGGATGGTTTGTAACGGCTGAACAGAATCACGTTTGGATATCAGTGTAAACGATAGTTTGAAGTATTTGCTTAACTCAATAGCACCTTTATGGTCATAAACACCGTTAGGGTAAGCCCAGTGTTCTACCGGAGCGCCAATAATCTTTTCCAATTCTTTTTTAGGATTTACCACCTGCTTTATCCAGTCGACATCCTTGTATTTGGTCACCATTACATGATCCCAGCTATGCAATCCAATGGTATGTCCGGCTTTTGCTAATTTGGCTATCTGTACCTTCATCATGTAATTCTTCTTGTTATAAGTAACTGTCATGATAAAGAATACTCCCCTGAATCCATACTTCTCCATTACCGGAGCGGCAACATTAAAATGGGCTTCGCGTGAATCATCAAAAGTTATCATTACCGGCTTGGCGGGTAACGACTTATTATAAACCAGATAATCATATAATTGGTTTGGTGAAACAGAATGATATCCACTATCGGCAAGGACTTTTATGTGCGCAGTAAAGGTTGCCGGAGTTACTGAATAATAACTCTTTCTACCATTTTCTATACGGTGATAGCAAAGAATGGGAATTTCCGGCTTAGCATAAATCCGGGCAGTTGTATTCTTATTTTGTTTATCGGCAGCATCACTTTTTTTAGAAGCAGATTTTACTGTAATATGTTTATTATCATTATCTTTGCCATGAGAGTAATAATTACAGCCGGTTAGTATTAATCCGATAATAAGCTCAAAAATAATTATCTTTTTATTCATAGTATTCGTTTTTGTTTTACGAATATAGTATTATTAATAAAAGAACCATCATAAAAGATAATTGTTTTATACTTATGCAACTATAATCTATAAGCACATGGAATCAATAGAAGAAAAAGCAGCATCTATGTTACAAAGGTGCGAAACAGTAAATCTGGCATCGGTTAGTACGGAAGGATATCCCAGACCAGTGCCAATGGCCAGAATCAGTTCAGCAGGTTATTCAACAGTGTGGCTCACCACAGGTAAAGATTCGCTGAAAGTGAAACATTTCCTGGAAAACCCTAAAGCCGGTCTGTCTTATTTTGAAAATGGTAATAGCGTTGTTCTTACCGGAGATGTGGAAGTGATAACCGATTTAGAAACGAAAAAACAATTCTGGATCGATTGGTTTATTGAATATTTTCCAAATGGATTTGAAGATACAAACTATTGCTTATTGAAATTTAAAGCTACTTATGCTACTTTTTGGATTGACAAGGAGTTTATTCATAAGGAAGTTAAGGAGCTGTAATTGCAATACTTTCCTTTAAATACATGATATATGCAACATATATAACCGATCATGATTGAATTCAATCATGATCGTGTCCTTTATATTTCCACATTGGCATGCAGCTTCCTGCTTTCTCGAATCCGCATTTATTGTAAAATTCAATAGCGCCTCCATCAGCTACCAAGATCTGTTGATGATATGAAGCGTATTTCTCCTGAAACTTATCCATAATCATTCGTCCTATCCCTTTACCTTGATACTCTGGCAAGACTAATAAATGAGGATAATACACCACTAAATATCCATCCGAAAGAGAATTTGCCAATCCTACCAGCTTATCCCCATCCCAGGCTGTTATCAAAGCATGAGAATTTTCCAGTGCTTTCATTAACTCATCAGGTTTTTCTGCCGATGACCACTCATTCTTTCTGTACAACTCCAATATCTTTTCTTTATTGATATTTCGTTTTTCTGATAGTTCTATATTCATTTCAATATTTATTAATTAATATTCTATTTTCCGAAATAAAAGGTTTAGCGTTTCTTTAAATTGAATAGTATTTGTACATCATTCCTATCAATAACTTAGCACAAAGTTATTATAATTTATTCTGTATGAAAAACAATATCAAAAATCATCTGTTTAATTTGTCTTTACATCTCAAAATAGTTATATTTGTTATTAGTAATAATACATAAGCCCGTAACCTTTATATGAGAAAACACTTAATACCCTTGGCTATTGCACTTGTTTACATCCTTACCGGATGTACTTTAAAAACAAAATCAGACACAACAGATTATAAATCAGATAAAACCCCAATAGCAGAAATAAGCGAAAAGAAACTAGTAGGAATTGATACCATTGCCTACAATAAAAGACTGAAAGCATTAGCAAACGGTGACACTACCGGACGATGGCCGGTTAAACGACAACCTTATCCGATTAAGGGATCTATTCTGCCTTATAAAAGAATCGTAGCTTATTATGGAAATCTCTATTCAAAACGAATGGGGATTCTGGGAGAATATCCTCCAAAGGAAGTCTGGAGAAGATTAAATGCAGAACTGAAAGCTTGGGAAAAGGCCGATCCGTCTACTCCTGTGCAGCCGGCCATACATTACATAGCCGTGGTTGCCCAGGGTGCTCCTTTAAAAGGTGGTAAGTACCGCACACGCATGCCTGATGTTCAGATAGATTCTGCTTTATCCATTGCCAGAATGGGAAATGCTATTGTATTTCTGGACGTACAAGTAGCTCTTAGTAATTTAAGAGAGGAAGTTCCTTTGCTAGAGAAATACCTGAAAATGCCGCATGTGCATCTGGCTATTGATCCTGAATTCTCAATGAAAGATGGCAGTCGACCGGGAACCAGAATAGGAACATACGATGCAAGCGATATTAATTACTGCTCGGACTATCTGGCCAGATTGGTAAGAGAGAACAATTTGCCACCGAAAGTATTTATTGTGCACCGCTTTACTCAGCGAATGGTTACAAATTACAAGAAGATAGCTCTGCATCCCGAAGTGCAGGTTGTAATAAACATGGATGGTTGGGGTGCTCCGGTGTTAAAATACGATTCCTATCATGATTATATCTATAGAGAACCTGTGCAATTTACCGGATTCAAGCTATTCTACAAGAACGATTTAAAGCGTCCGCCTCACCGTATGCTTACGCCTCCGGAACTGATGAAGCTGAAGCCGCGACCTATTTACATTCAATATCAGTAACTCTTTAAACTATTTTATTCTTATTTTTGTTTTAGCAGTAAAGGTTAAACAATTATGAGAATATATATTGGAGTTGATTTGCCTGCTTATGTGAAGCAATCTCTTTTTGAGTCTCAGTTACAAATGAAGAAACTGGGACTTAAAGGTTCGTGGAAACCAATGGAATACCTTCACATTACACTGGAATTTCTAGGAGAAACGGCAGATGAATCGATTCCTGTATTGGCGAAGATTATTGATGAGATAGCCTCGGAGAACAAAGCATTCAGACTGCACATTGATCGGCTCGGTGCTTTTCCTTCTTTCCCTAGAGCTCACACATTATGGGCAGGGGTAGGAGGAAGTGTTAATAAACTATATCATCTATGGGGATGCATTCACGAAGAACTGGAAAAGAATGGATTTGTGCTGCAGAAGTCACCGTTCAAGCCTCATATATCTCTACTTTCTCGCCCTAAAGAGTTGGTCGATCTTTCTTCTTTCTCATTAAATAGACCGGGACAGTTTACCATCTCTGAAGTGATTATATTCGAGAGCAAGCAGGTGGATGGAAAACGAATCTATCCGGCCTTACATCGTGCCAGATTAAAAATGTAACTTTCCTTTTTTAAATTACATAATTCTATCTATCAACGCTTTTCCCATAAATATTTAGACTAAAATTATTTGTCTCAACACTTCAGAATAATTACTTTTGTTCTGGAATTATAAAACAAGAGAATAATTTAGTATGAATAAAAGATTTATAACGGCCTTTGCTTTGGCTGCGGCAATCTACGCCAATGCGCAACAAGCTGAAGGAGGCATTTCGGGCGACATGCTACAAAGTATCAAACAAAGTTATAAGGCAACGGCTTCCGACAAGGCTATCCGCAATGCGATAGGGAGCAATGATATTAAGAAACTAGCCTTGAATCAGGATAACCTGACCGGTATGGATACTTATTTCTCCAACAAAGTTGAATCAAAAGGTATTGCCGATCAGAAGAAATCGGGACGTTGCTGGTTGTTTACCGGACTAAACGTGATGAGAGCTAAAATGATTGCCAAGTATAAACTTGGTTCTTTTGAGTTCTCACAAAACTATTGTTTTTTCTGGGATCAGCTGGAGAAATCGAACCTTTTTCTGCAAGGGGTAATTGATACGTATAAGAAACCAATGGACGATAAGATGGTGGAATGGCTGTTCAAGAATCCATTGAGTGACGGCGGACAGTTTACCGGTATATCCGACATTGTGGGTAAATACGGAGTGGTTCCAAAGGAAATAATGCCCGAGACAAACAGCAGCGATAATACGGCTCAGATGGCTAACCTTCTTTCACTGAAACTTCGTGAGTTTGGATTACAGCTTCGCGAACAAGCTGCCAATGGTGCAAAGAAAGAAGCTTTGGCAAAGAGCAAGACAGAAATGCTGGGTACTGTTTATCGTATGTTGGTTCTTAACTTAGGTGTTCCTCCAACAGAATTTACCTGGACTCTGAAAGATGCAAAAGGAAATCCTGTAAATACTAAACAGTATACTCCTATGTCTTTCTTTAAGGAATACGTAAACAATGATCTCACTAATAACTATGTGATGTTTATGAACGATCCTACTCGTGATTATTACAAAACGTACGAGATTGATTTCGACCGTCACCGTTACGATGGAAAGAACTGGACTTATGTAAATCTTCCTATTAATGATATCAAAGAGATGGCTATCAGTTCTATTAAAGACAGCACCATGATGTACTTCTCTTGCGATGTAGGTAAGTTCCTTAACTCAGACAGAGGATTGCTCGATATCAATAATTACGATTATGCTTCTTTGATGGGCACTTCATTCGGAATGGATAAGAAACAACGTGTGCAAAGCTTTGCCAGCGGTTCTTCTCACGCAATGACTTTGATGGCTGTAAATCTTGATAAAGATGGCAAACCAAACAAATGGATGGTTGAAAATAGTTGGGGAGCAACAAGCGGTTATCAGGGACATTTAATTATGACCGATGAATGGTTTAATGAATACATGTTCCGCCTTGTGGTTGAAAAGAAATATGTTCCTGCAAAGGTTATGGAACTTATGAAACAGAAACCAATCCGTCTACCGGCTTGGGATCCTATGTTTGCTGAAGAAGAATAATACTGAATATATAGACCTTATTTAAGTAATAAAGCTTGCATGAATTGTGCAGGCTTTATTTGTTAATAGACACTCGCTTGTTTACTGGTATTGAAAGCAGCATCACAACTGCAAAGCTGCTTTCAATGTGCGGTATCCGGCAACGCTTGCCTTTATCTGATGACCATTCTTTAGTATAAGCATTTGCTGTTGTTTATTGTACGATTCTATACGCGATATCATCTCTACATTCACAATACATGAACGATGAATACGTACGAACTTGTTTTTAGGTAAATGCTCTTCATAGTATTTCATGGTCTGTTCCTTCAGATATTTGCCTTTCTCGGTAAAGATCATAACGTAATCCCCATCGGACTGAAAATAATAGATTTCACCGATCATAACTACTTGAATCTTCTGACCAGATCTGATAGCGATACGTTCTAGAATATCGTCTTCTGTATGGACATCTGCCGGGAGTGCTTCACTAATCGGTGAGGATTCTTCAGTAGCTATTTGCTCCTTAGATGCTGTGACTTTCTTAGAAATATCCTCCTTAACGTTATTTTCATCATCCTCAATCTCTTTATCAGGCGTTAAATAATCGTAGATTGCTGCACTGGTATAAGTTAATGCTCCAATCAATGCCCTTACGGGAACTGAGGGAAGCAAAGAACTGAATACTTTCTCGGGAACAAACAGGTAAAGAAGCAGCAATCCGCCTCCCAGCCATAAAGCCATGGTACATATTCCCAGACTGACATAATTGAAAAGTGTTTGAGGGAAAATAGTCAAAGAAAGCAATTTGCTCTGCACATAGATTTTATATACCACCCCAAGAAGTATAAGCAAGGTAGAAAAAAGAAAACCGTCGAGAAGCAACCATCCTAAAGAGATAGGAATAAGTGGCTGCATTACCAGTGCATGAACAACAGCAAGGCTACACCACAAAAAGGCATAGCTTACCGTTTTACTAATCTTATAAGAAGAATATGTAACGTTCATTCTTTAGTCTCTTAATTCTCCGCTTGACAAAACTCCTTTACCAATAATAATTAGTCGTCTGGTATTATCATTTTCAGTTACTTCAAATCGTTTATCCTCAAAGTTTAATAAAACAGATTCCATTTTTATCTGCACATTCCAATTAGAAGGCACTAATATTTTGACACCTCCCAACACTACGTTTACTTCCAGAAAAGTATCACCTTCGGGTAAGTTTGTTTTTCTCAAATCCAACGAAATATCTCCAAGTACAGTACTAATCTCTCCACCCTTGAATTCAGGATCAAGAACAATATGTTTACCGCTGGAGAACACACTTTGTTCGTTAAAATAACCTTTACCTCTTTCTCCTTTATGTTTTTCGAACACAGCAAATCCTTCTGAATTTCGGAAATCGGAATTATCACTGTGGCTTGCACAACAATATCCATGAGATGAAGGCATCAGCCTATGAATAATGAATAGCACACCTGCAGCAATAAGTAGCATTGGCCAGTAAAGATGAACAAAATTACCACTGTCAACAGGCAACAATCCCGGACAGACATTGGCAATTCTTGGTACAATAAAGAATCCGCCTACAATAATTAGTAGAACTCCTTGTCGAAAATTACTATTGCAAAAAGCAAATATTCCCCATACAATAATAAGCATAGGCCACGAGAATATAACATCTTTATAAGAAGTAGATATATAACCGAGATTAAAACCCAGAAAGGCCAATCCTGCGACAATCAACAGAAGGGCAAAGGTAATTGAATGAGTTACGTGTCTGTAACGATTCCTTTTTCTTGTTTTTTCCATAATTACATGTTTTTTTAATTCGTGACAAAGTAAGGTTGTTTATCAGGTATTTGCAAGGATAAATCGATAAAATAATGATTTAACCCGATGAACGAAGGATACAGGCGGTTTACTTTATACCTTTTAAAGCGAAATTTATAGGTGAATTATTTTTATTTATTGGCGAATGGATTTTATTCATTGACCAATGGTTTTTAATTATTGGTGAATGGCTGAAGGAGGAGCGCCTAAACGATAATTGGTCAGATGCCTGATTATGCCGTAAAGCTTTAATCCCCGCCTCCCACAAGAATCGTATCTTGCAAAGATGGCGGGGATCAATTAAATGCATAATAAAAATTAATCTTAAAGTGAGAAAGTTAGTTTGTAATTATGAGTTTTTATCTTTGTACTTCTATTAAGTCTGTGTGCGATTGCAGATTGCCTTTTTTATCATAAGATTCGGTTTTTACCATTCCTATTCCTTTGGCATACCATTCTACATTTTTAGTATTCATCTTGAATCCCATTGCAGAAGAGTTTACGTCGCTTGTGAATTTGTAGCATTTAAATGTTCCGCCGGTTACAGTAATGTCTTCAATAGACTCTACTTTCCTGTTTGTTACCTCGGCCGACATTTTCATTTTTATTATTCCCATACTCATGGCCATTACTATATTGGCATCTGGAAGTATGTCGCCCAGGTTTGGATTTGAAGGTATCTCCATATTATTTCCTGTAATCTCAACTTCTGCAGGAATCTGACCATCTTTTTGGAATGCTGCTTTATTGATAAACTTGCTCATATCACAGTAAAGCTTATCGCCAACCTTCTGAATAGTAATTTCATCCTTGAAAACAAGCTTGCCTTTGGAATCCATCGATTCGCATAAGTATGTGATATCTGTTTTATTACCGGATGTTTTTAAATGTGTGATGGTGTACTTTACCGTATTCACTTCTTTGTCTTTCTTGTCGTATGTTTTGTAAATCAATACTGTACCTTCCTTTGATGGAAAGAATATTTCCTCGCTTCGGGATATCATTCCGACGAAGAACATCACTGTAAATAAAAAGAGTGCTTTCATAGTTTTGATGAATTTATTTGTAATAGGGTTAAGAATAATTGGGTTTTATAATTATACATCTTGATAATACACAAACACACAATTTGTATAGTTGAACAAAATGGTAGCCTTAAATGTTTAAGGCTTTTGTAATTCTTAATAGATAAGTTTTTTAAGTTCCTTGTTTATGTGTTTTTCCTTTCTAATTCCTCAATTGTTCTTTTTGCAGATGTTAAACGTATGTTATTGTTCTTTTCTACAAGTTTGCTTATTGCCCAGTTCTCTAACTTGTAATGCAGGGGGACAAGCAGTGCAGCAATGCTAACTAGAATAAGAAGCATTAAAACTGGAGAATCGTGGGTGGTGTGCTGTATTATGGGATGCAACACCTGATCTATAAACTCAAAGGTTATTAATAAGACAATGATGCCCAGATATTCAATTATTTTCTGGTTCACAATAATGCTTCTGCTTAATAACAGGAACGAAATGATAACGATGATTATTGATATTGCCAAAATGGTTAGCTGTAATCGGTGGTTGCGCATCTCTTCCATTTTCATTGTGTTAATCTCTATCTCTTTTTGACGAAGTTGCTCGTTGAATTCGAGAATATTCATACGACTTATCTTTTCTCTGCTGAACATATATTCTTCTGTTTCAATCATTATGCTCTGGTATTTGAACGCGCTGTCTATTTGATTGGTAGACTTGAATAACCTGGTGAGTAGTCTACTTGAATTAAAAATATGAATTTTGTATGAGTTCTTTTGACTGATTAAAAATGCCTTACGAGCATAATAAATAGCTGAATCAGGGCGATGGTATAGCTCAAAATGCTTGCTTGTTTCGTAAAAACTAGTGATTCTGGCCTCAATGGCTTCAGGGTAATTTTTAAGGTTGTTGTAGTACAGCCAGAAATATTCCAGAGCCAGTGCAGGTTGTCCTAATTTTGAATAAATAGCTCCGAAAATGTTTCCCCAAAAAACACTTGCATTTTTATTAAAATACTTAATCTCTACATTAAGTCCGTTTTGAGCGTAATAAAGGGCTGAGTCTAGTATGTTTAATTCTTCGTACGACTTGGCTAAGTATTCTGCCAGATATACGTAGTTGCCTTGCCACATACGATCTTTTATGTCCTGAAAGAACTGCATACTTATTTTTGAATATTTTATGGCGTCTTTGTAATTTCCTTCTCTTAGATTTAGTGCTCCTAGGCATCTATATGCCTGAAATATTCCAAAAGTGTCCTTAATAGCTTCGCTCTGTTTTAGTTGCTTAAAAAAATATTTTTGTGCATCAGGATAATTGTATGCTTTTAGCAAAGCCACACCAAGTACATAACTGCTGTTCCAGTCTGCCCAAATAGGTAACTTGTCTCTTTTACTAGTTACAAATTTAATATTTTCTAATGCATAATGAATAGCTGAGTCTGGGTTGCTTGAACCATATTCAAGACCTAAAGTTATATATAGTTGTAGTTTCAATGAATCATTGATACTTTTCCTTAGTTCAGCCTTCAAACTATCAAAGTAGTTTTTTTGAGCAAATAAGCATAAAGGAAATAAAAGAAAAACTATAAATATCTTTTTCATTGCTTTTAGGTAAATATAAATTGTGAGTTTAGCTCGATATATTCCCTTATAATTCTATTTATTCCATCTATATTGAAACAAACTAGCTAATTAAATGTTTCTGCTTTTTGCTATTCTTAAAAGAAGGGATGGACTAGATAATATAAATAAAAAATAATTTAGTTGTATTTGTAGTAATTTAGTGACAATATGAAATGATATAATGAAGCTATTTTTTAATAAAACCCCTATTGGTGTAGGATATTTCCTATCAGCTAATAGGAATTGTCCTAAATCTTTGTTTATCTTTATAATTATACTTATTATTGTTTTGTTCGTAAATATTTAATGCTTACAATTGTGCTAATATTTAAATAACAATAATTATGAATAAACAAATTTGCACAATCCTATCAATGTTGATGTTAGGGCAGAGCATCAATATTCTGGCACAAAACTATGACAGTTATAACCTAGAAAGTTATAAAACGCCAGATATTAAACGAACTTCACTTGATTTTCAGTTCAATTCTCATGGAGAACTTGCTACTAACGAGTCTTACAAGGTTGCATATCAGTTGAATGGAATGGTTAATACAGAGTTTAAGAACTATGTGAATAATCGCAGATTTATAGGTGAACAGGAAGTCGATGTTGAATTTCAAGGTAACAGCTCTTCTGCGGGCACTACCGAAAGTAATAAATCAAGGTCCTTTTCGCTGAATACATTGTATTCAAATTCATCGAAATTTTATAATTCTGATAACAGCTTCTTTAAGATAGGAGGAAATGCTTCATTTATGTTTAATATTGATAAGACTGGATCTGGATCTTTTGCCTTATATAAATCATTGCAGTTTAATATATCTCCTCGATTAGGTTTTGGATGGGGCAGGATAGAGCCTGTTCAGGATGCACGGCAGGCTGTTTATATTCTGGATGAGTTGTCAAAAAATGGAGTTGTCACAACTCATCTTTCTGATGATGAAGTGAACCGGTTTGCTCAGGTAATATCGGCTGTGAAGAATAAACGTTTTCTGGATAGCCGGCTACGTTTAATAGATGAAGTTTCCAAGGTCGATTCTTTTCTTGTATACAATGGTTATGTGCAGGAATCGGGAGCAAAGTACTTTACTACTTTGTATGATTATTGGATGTATGGCTGCTCGTTTAGTAGAAAAGCCGGAAGTGAAATAAGTGCAGAAATAAATCCTTGGTATAGCTACAAAAACCAATATACTTATAATAGATGGAATGATATTAAAGGTATTAGTGCAAGAACATCATATCAGTATGAGAAACCTGTGAATCTTTATTGGCAGCATTCTGCTTATGCTTCTGTTGGGTTATCTTATAGCCATGATAGATTATATAACGAGTTTGATGGTACCAGTGATATTCGTATGGCTAGTGTAGCTGGTGGATATTCAATTGGTTATTATCCAAACTCACGCACTAATCTGAATCTGGGTCTTGAAGAATCGGTTTTGTTAGTTGATGAAGATAAAATACACTACCGATCGATAACAAAATTAGTTTTATCCGCTTACTATTATATCTCTCCCCAATTCCGTTTGTCGGGTAATGCAAATCTGACTTATTACAAGAATGACTTATCGGGGGCAGAAAGAATAAATGACTGGATTGGAAACTATTCATTAACACTGACTTATTCGCTTTTCTGATTTTCTCTCTAGTTTAACATAAAATTCAGCTATTTAGCTGATTCAAAACTTGTTGATTCTAACGTTCTTTTGAACGTTTTTACTGACAGATTGTTTTAACAGTATAGATTTAACCATAATCTATACTGTTTTTTTATAAATATAATCCAATTAAAATCTGTATATATGCTAAAAAGGCTTATTCTGTTTCTTACATTTATTCTGTTTACTGCAGGATTAAGTCTCTGTGCACAAACGCTGACGGCTAAAGAGATAGTAACAAAATCGGATGAGAAGGCTCGAGGTAAAACCAGTCAGGGTGAAAGTACTATGACTATAATCAGGCCTACCTGGAGCCGCTCGATTACCATGAAGAGCTGGGAAAAGGGACGTAAACTGTCGATGATTGTTATTACGGCTCCGGCAAAGGAGAAAGGACAAGTGTTCCTGAAAATAAAAACAGAGATGTGGAACTGGCTTCCCTCCATTGAAAGGATGATTAAGATTCCACCTTCCATGATGCTGCAATCGTGGATGGGATCTGATTTTACGAATGACGATCTGATTAAGGAATCTTCTATTATTCAGGATTACATACATAAGTTGTTGGGCAAGGAAATGGTAAGAGGAATATCTTGCTATAAAATAGAAATGATGCCTCTTCCGGAAGCTGCAGTAACCTGGGGAAAAGTAATTTTATGGATTACCGAAGATGGGTTTAATCAATGGAAGGCCGAATATTACGATGAAGATATATCGCTGATAAACATTTTGAATGCTTCGGAAATAAAGAGAATGGGCGACAGAGAAATTCCTACAAGAATGGAAATAGTTCCCGTTGACAAGAAGAATAATAAAACTGTCCTGGAGATAAAGAGTCTGGTGTACGATAAGCCGATAGATGACAGTTTCTTTTCGCAACAGAATATGAAGAATATGAGTCAGCGCATAAAATAAGTTGAGATGGCACAGTTTGTAAAATTGGCATGGCGGAACTTGTGGCGTAACAAGCGTAGAACAATTATAACTTCGGCTTCGGTATTTTTCGGAGTCGTCCTCTCTTCGTTTATGCGTTCCATGCAGGAGGGATCTTATGACCAGTACATCAGGGCCATTGTTAATTCTTACACAAGTTATATTCAGATTCACAAGAAAGGTTATTGGAATGATAAGATTATCAATAATTCGTTTGAACTTAATAAATCGATAGAATCGGTTCTTGATAGAAATAGCAATATTACTCTTTACACCCCTCGCTTTGAAACATTCTGTCTGGCTTCGTCCGAAGATTATACAAAAGGAGTGATGATAATGGGAGTTGATCCGCAAAAGGAAGATAAGATAACTTATATTTCGGGAAAGATGAGGCGGGGCAGCTATCTTAAGAGTGGAGATGAAGGAGTGGTTTTGGGCAGTGTACTGGCCAAGTTTCTTAAACTAAATGTAAATGATACGCTGGTTCTTATTGGTCAGGGTTATCATGGTACAAGTGCTGCCGGGAAGTTTCCGGTTCGTGGCATTATTAAACATCCCTCTCCCGATCTGGACAGAACGCTGGTTGTGATGGATATCGGTAAATGTCAGGAACTGTTTTCAGCTCCCGGATTGCTTACTTCAATGGCAATTATGGTGCACGATAATGATGAAGTGGCCGAAACAAAGGATATGCTTTTGCGTAACTTGCCTACCGACCTGGAAGTGATGGACTGGAAAGAAATGAATGAATTGCTTATGAAGCAGATTGAAAGTGACCGGGGCAGTGCGGTGATTATTGTAGATCTGCTCTACCTGATTATCGCGTTTGGAATTTTTGGAACGATTGTGATGATGATGGCCGAACGGCAAAAGGAGTTTGGTGTTGTAATGGCTGTTGGCATGCAGAAGCATAAGTTAATACTGGTGGTGTTGCTCGAGACAATTTTTATTGGTATGGTGGGGGCGATAACGGGTATTATTGCAAGCATTCCTGTTCTTGGTTACTATTATTATCATCCCATTCCGTTTACCGGACAAGCTGCCGAGATGATGCTGGAAATGGGTTTTGATCCGGTAATGTTCTTTTCGCTTGATCCGCTTATTTTCTTAAAACAGGCGCTGATTGTTTTTCTGTTTACACTGGTTATAGGGATTTATCCTGTATTTAATATCTGGAATTTAAAGATTACGAATGCTTTGCATAATTAAAATAAGGAGTCATGCTTGGAGTGTTATCATGGAAAAATGTCTGGAGAAATAAACTGCGGAGTTCTACAGTGATTGCTGCTGTAGCTTTGGGAGTTTTTGCCGCAGTGTTTATGATTGCTTTCATGAATGGGATGGTCGATGCTCGTTTGCAAGCTATTATTCATACAGAAATATCTTCTGTTCAGATGCATAATCCCGACTTTCTGGCCAATAGTGATTTCTCGAGCCGGATACCTGATGCGGATAATATTGTGCAGTGGGTAAGTAAGGTGGATCATATAAAAGGGGTGAGTAAACGTTTGGTTATCACTTCCATGATAGCTTCTGCCGAGGCAAATACCGGAGTGAAGATTCTGGGAGTGATGCCTGATATAGAACGGACAGTAACCAATATTGGCGATAAAATGATTGAAGGTACTTTTCTGGAAAGTAATAGAAAGAATGCGATAGTTATTGGCAAGAAACTGGCAGAGAAATTGAAAGTTGGACTGAATAAGAAAGTGGTTATCACGTTGCAGGATGCGCAGATGAATATTACAGGCGGTGCTTTCAGAGTAGTAGGTATCTTTGAGACAGATAATTCCATGTTCGACGAGATGACGGTGTTTACCCGTTACAATGATCTTTGTACACTCACAGGACTGAAAACAACGGAAGCTCACGAGATTGCTGTTCTGGTTGATAAAGATAGTAACTCAGGTATTGTTACAGATGTTTTGAAATTCCATTATCCCGAACTGGATATTCAGGACTGGACACAGTTGAGTCCTGAAGCCGGCTATTTAATTAGTGCAATGAATCAATATCTGTATATTTTCGTATTGGTTATTATGCTTGCTCTGTGCTTTGGTATAATTAATACAATGCTTATGGCTGTGCTGGAAAGAGTTAAGGAATTGGGTATGCTGATGGCTATTGGTATGAATAAAGTCCGGATCTTTTTGATGCTTATGCTCGAAACGTTGTATCTTTCTATCACGGGTGGATTTATTGGAATTATCTGTGGTTATCTTCTTTGCCGCTATCTTGAGAGAGTTGGATTAAACCTCTATTTCTGGGAAGAGGCTTATAAAAGTATGGGGTATTCGTCAATGATTTATCCGAAAATTGAATTGAATATGATTGTTTTTACAGCCTTGATGGTTGTACTTACAGGGATATTTTCTACTTTATATCCTGCGTACAAGGCTTTGAAGCTGAATCCGGCGGATGCTACACGAACAAAATAATTATCTGAAAAGAATATTGTTATGAATATTATCGAGATAAAAGGAATTACCAAGATTTACGACATTAAAACGATGCCGTTTCAGGCATTGAATGGTATCGATTTGTCTTTCCGGCAAGGAGAGTTTGTTGCTATTGTAGGACCTTCGGGTTCGGGTAAAACAACCTTGCTCAATATCATTGGTGGGATTGATAATCCTACCGATGGAATTGTTATAGTAGATGGGGTGAATATTACCGGACTAAGTAATTGGAAAAAAACTGATTTCAGAATGCATAATATCGGTTTTGTTTTTCAATCGTACAACTTAATTCCTGTACTTACAACGAAAGAAAATATTGAGTTTATCTTGCAGCTTCAGGGAAGAGACAAAGAATATATTGAGAAAAGAGCTTTGGAACTTATCGAGGCTGTGGGACTCATGAATAAAACGAATAGTCGCCCCAATAAATTGTCGGGTGGGGAGCAGCAGCGTGTGGCGGTGGCGAGAGCACTGGCTTCCAAGCCAAAGTTTATACTAGCCGATGAACCAACTGCCAATCTGGACTCAAAATCGGCAGAAAATCTGCTGGATATTATGGAAAAGCTGAATAGGGAAGAGAATATCACCTTTATTTTCTCAACGCATGATGCAAGGGTGATGAAAAAGGCTCGAAGGATAATTACTATTGAAGATGGCAAGGTAATTGAAGATGTGCTGAGGGAGAAGGCTATATAATATCAATGTTTATCTGAAATGAACTTTGGAAAAGGTTATATAATAACGATGTTTATCTAAAATGAGCTTTGGAAAAATGAAAACTAAAGGATTGCTTTTATTGATGTTTTTTATTCCTTTCTTTCTTACTGCTCAGGATTCCGTTAAAGTGAATAAAGTCACGGTTAACGGATATGTAAAGGATATGCAATCTTTTATTTTCAAAGATTTTAATTCGGCCTGGATAAACTCGAATATGATTAATAACCGACTTAACTTTAAGTGGTTTGTCTCTCCAAAGTTTACCGCTTCACTAGAGCTGGCTAATCGTTTTTTGTATGGAACCATGCTGAATCGTTTTCCCGGTTATAGCGAAACATTTGAGTACGATAATGGAGTGGTTCGCTTATCTGAAAACTGGTTTAAGGGCAAGAAGTATCTGTTCAATACTTCGGTAGATCGTTTCTGGCTGCAATATTCCAACAGTAAACTACAAGTTACCGGAGGGCGACAGCGCATAAACTGGGGGCAGAATCAGGTGTGGAATCCCAACGATATATTCAATAACTATTCTTATTTCGATTTCGATTACGAAGAGAAACCCGGAAGCGATGCTGTAAGAATGCAATATTTTCTCAATCCAACTTCGGTGGTTGAATTTGCAGTGAAACTAAACAAACAGAAAGAAGCCACTCTGGCTGCTCTCTATCGCTTTAACCGCTGGAATTATGATATTCAGTTTATTGTAGGAATGGTAGATGATGCCGACTTCATGGTTGGCACGGGCTGGTCCGGACAAATTGCTGATGGAGGTTTCACGGGTGAAGCAAGCTATTTCAGACCATTCAGTCATTTGATGAATCATAAAGGAGTTTTTCTGCTTTCAACAGGTTACAATTATACATTCAGGAATTCGCTGTTTTTACAGACGGAAGTTCTTTATAACGGAAATAAGAACTCAAAAGATATATTCTCAATAGATCAGCTTACGTCTACTAACCTAAGTGCTAAGAATCTCTTCTTACCAGACTTCTCTTTGTTTTGTTCAGCTTCATACCCCGTTACACCATTAATAAATTGCTCTTTGGCTGCTATCGGAAATCCTGATGGTAAACTGTTTTTTATAATTCCTACGGTCAAGTTCTCGCTTAGCAATAACCTGGAATTATCTTTCATTGGTCAGTTACTGAGGTATACAGAACAGGATATATTCAGGCAGAATCTGAACTTTGTATATGTTCGGTTGAAGCAAAATTTTTAGTCTTAAGGGATGCGGGAATGTTTGTGACCTGAATATTATACTCTCCAGAAATGTTATTTTGCAAAATTAGTCTAGCAGTCTAGCGCTACCCATATAACCTCTTGTAAATAAACAAAATACAGCCGCTAGATATACTCAAATAAGTCTAGCGGAAGTCTAGCAGTCTAGCACCTTCAAATTCGTCACTCCAACTTTCATTAGAGCTGTGTTGAGGTTTCTTTCTTCTCTCGGGTAATTTGAAATTTTACAGGAATAATCTTTTTGTATTCTTGTACAAAACAAATCTTTCTTTTGTACAGAAGAATTAGTTGTTTTGTACAAAAGAATGCAATCTTTTGTACAAGGATTCAAAAAGCAATATAATACTTTTTTAGAAGTTAAACCGGAGATCTGTTATACTTCGGGTATATATTTAAAGCGCTAGTAGTACAAATAAGGTAAATTAAATAATGTTAGCATTCTTATAATTAAATAGGTTTTCTTATTCTATAACTCTTTTCTTATATTTTTAATTAAAAGGTTGACTGGTTGTAATTTACATTAAAGGATAACAGCTGTGTGAGGATAATATGTCTCCCATTTGTTTTATAGATATCAAGGAGTATTAATTAAATATTATTGATTATGAAAAAGTTGTTATTTGTGTGGCTTGCGTTAACGTCGTTTTTGCTTCCATCGTTTGCTCAAAAAGCCGGAAATACTAATGTGCCATATGAGGTAATTGTACCTGATAAGGGCTTTGTTTTAAAAAATGATCAAGTTCCTCTTTCTGTTCAGAAAGCACGTAACATTGACTTTAAAGTTGATGAACCAATTACATGGACCAAATTTCCATATACTTTAAAGGATTTTGGATGGGAATATGATGAATCTGGCACTAAGGCTGATTATTATCATGTTTCTATGAAAGCAGGTAAAGATAAGAAAATATATGCTGTTTATTCTGCAAACGGAGATCTTATTGCTACTAAGGAAGAAACTACTAATGCAAAGTTACCACCTTATGTATTAGAATCACTTTCTAATAGCAAATACAAAGACTGGACAGTTGTTGGAAATAAAGAGGTAATTCAATTTTTCAATAAAAAGAAAAGTGTAAAACAGTTTATCCGCTTAACAATTACAAAAGATAATGAGATAAAACATATCAATTTTAACTATGAAGGGAAAGTTGAGAAATAGTAGATAAGATAGAAATGATAACTCATATCTACTTTAGTAAGAGAATGAAGAATCCCAGAGAAGTATTGTTCTTCTTTGGGATTCTTTTTTATATCTGGTGGATATATTTGTTATTACTGATTTTGTTTACGTAATTACGCTCCTGCAGATTGAGTAGAATCAACAAAAACACGTGATCCCAGTTCTTTATCGAGATGATAAATAGCCTGTCCGTCATTACCAATCAGCTTAAGTTGATTAATGATGTCGTCAGTATTAGCTTCCTCTTCAATCTGTTCGTCAACGAACCATTGAAGCATACTCATTGTTGCGCGGTCTTTTTCAGCTTCAGCTACTTCAATGCAATCGTAAATCATTTCCGTTACTAAACATTCATGTTTGTAGACTTCTTCCATCAGTGTACGTATATCTTCCCAATCAGAAGGAACTGCGCCTATAGGTTGAAGCTTAACAGAACCCTGACGCTCAATCACAAAGTTATAAAGCTTAATGGCATGGGTGCTTTCTTCTTGATATTGCACAAACATCCAGTTGGCAAATCCTTTCAGACCTTTTTCCTGAAACCATGCAGACATGGAGAGATACAGATATGCTGACCAAAACTCAGCATTAATTTGTTTATTAAGAATACTCTCAACTTTTTCTTTTAGTTTCATAGCAGTAAATTTATTAATGTTTATAATTAGATTAAAGATTCTCTTTTTAAAGACCTCTTATAACTACCTTAAAAACTGTAGTTTTACTTATACACAAATATAGACTTTTATTTGGTTCCACAATTTCTTTAGTAACATATTTATATTTTATTTATAACTGAGAAGGCATTTAGCTATTGCAATAACTTGATATCCAGTATTAATAATGTAATTTTATGATAAATAAATTCGTTGAGATTAAATATTAAACCAAATTTTTTATATATTTGGAGAAATCAGAATATAAAAATTCACCGGTAAGTGAAAACAAATATTCAACGTTTAAAGATTGTTCTACAAATAAAAATTAGGAGATAATATTATGACACTAAATTTTAAAGAAGCTTTGCAAAATCGCAGAACGTATTATACAATAAGTAATAAATCACTTATCTCAGATAAAGAAATAGAAGACATAGTTAAATTTGCAGTTACTCATGTACCTTCGTCATTCAATTCACAATCTACCAGAGTTGTCCTTTTATTGGGAGAAAATCATAAGAAATTATGGGAAATAATTAAAGAGACACTTCGTAAAATTGTTCCGGCTGAAGCTTTTAAAAGTACAGAAGATAAGATTGATGGTTCATTTGCTGCAGGATATGGTACTGTGCTTTACTTTGAAGACCAGTCTGTGGTAAAAGGATTACAGGATGCTTTTCCTGCTTATTCAGATAATTTCCCTGTTTGGTCAAACCACACTTCGGCCATGCACCAATTGGCTATATGGACTATGCTTGAAGAAGCCGGTTTCGGAGCATCTCTGCAACATTATAATCCATTGATTGATGAAGAAGTGGCTAAAACATGGAATCTTCCATCTACCTGGAAACTGGTTGCCGAAATGCCGTTTGGGGTTCCAACGCAAGGTCCGGGTGAAAAAAGTTTCCAACCAATTGATGAACGGGTGAAAGTGTTCAGGTAAACTTAAATTGTTTTCAGAATAGTTATCAAAAGTTCCAAAGAAGTTCAATACTTCTTTGGAACTTTTTTGTGTATAGATATTGTAATATTGTCTGTTTTTTTTGCTTTTAATTTTATATTTAACTACATTGCTGTCCCATTAAAATCTAAAATTGCTCTTTGAAATATTTGAGAATTAGTTAGTTGCGGAGGATTTTCGATTAAACGGATTTGAATTTTCATCTTTGCAGTCTTAAATAGGATTGTAAATGAATAGAGAT
>Ga0183099_1000383_pt1 | contig 33703 bp, 24 predicted proteins | sample Biomet1_FD_127788 | JGI IMG/M metagenome (GOLD analysis project Ga0183099, IMG submission 127788) | Microbial communities from bioreactor (seeded with anoxic lake sediment) at LBNL, California, USA - Biofuel metagenome 1 | ecosystem: Engineered > Bioreactor > Anaerobic > Unclassified ... | reverse complement strand
GTCTACAATGGTATGTTTGTAGCTAGCCCCGGTGATCACGGCGTTATCGCAGTTGTGCATCGAGATAACCGCTTTATGAAAATTATGAAGAACGATGATGTCCTCAAAGCGGATGTTGTTCATCGTGTCCCCGTAGGTTTCATAGCCCACTTCCATCGATTGGGCCAGGTCGGTCCAAACTATGTTGTTGTGGATGTAGACACCTTCGGTTGAGTAGCCATCGCTATTTTTTACGACGAGAGAGTCGTCCCACGTCCTTACAAAGCAGTTTCTCACCTCAACATTGGTGCACGATTGGATGGAAACCCCATCGCCATTCTGCCGGGCGGTAATAATCTTGAGTCCATCGACCAGAGAATTCTCGCTGTCATAGAGCGTAAGGGCCCATCCCGCGGGATCCACAACCAGAAGATCCTCGATCGTGACGTGGTTCGAGAAACGGAAAATGAAGGGTAAGGTGTACTCGCTTTCGCTTCGGCGGTTGAAGATCGAGCCGGAGACGATACCCCGACCATGGATCCAGACGTTATCAACGTGTTCGGCAGAGAACTGGCCATACACATAAGCCCCACCGGCCAAATAGATCTCGGTATTCGAAGAAATAGGGAAGGCTCCGGCATAATACACGCCCGGACCGACATAGATTTTATTTGGGTCGAGACTGGCCTCTTCCGGAGTCATCTTCTCTTCTTCGGTCTCGATGGGGTTACTGAAGATATGGATGGCCGTGTCCGGATCGCCATTGTATTCGACAACATAGTTGCCCGTGTACTCTAGATCAAAAGAAAGAGTTTTCGCGGAAATAGTTGGGTTAATGCCATATACAAGTGGCCTCACCACCGCGCTTTCGAGAACGACGTCCTCAAGAACGGTGATCTCCACATGAACCTTTCCTTCGAAATCGAAAAGGACATACGGGGCCGTCGTGGTCGGAAGGTCCCAAGAGAAAACCCTGCCATGATTGACCCGGGTTTCATAGACGAAGAGATCTTGATTCTCAACCTTGACGGAAACCTTGCTTGAAGTTTCCATGATGGACGGGCCGTCATAGGTGACAAGTTTGGTCTGGTTGCACTCCGCGGAGGACGAGACGAAATTGGCTTCGTTATAATACCCATTTTCGGTAGTGGAACTGGAATCGCTTTGACTTTCACTGTGCGAGGGTTGACAGCCAGGCAAAAGCAAAAGGGAGGACAGGGCCAAAAAGAACAATTTTTTGCTCTTATTTTTCATGAGATTATTCTCCCCTGTTTTACGCACAGTTTCATTATAGTCAAGGCTTTCAAAAGGGACATAAAGAAAAGTTAACCGGTTAACCTGTTAACTAGATTAATAAACTACGTTTATTCTTTTTCTAAAGCTATCGAATGTTTTTAACGGAAGCCCTTTCAATGAGGTTTGGCTCCAGAACAAGATGAGACACTTTGGCATCAGGATTCTTCATCAATTCTGCTAGCATTTCGCTAGCGGTAATTCCTTTGGCGCGGATATCCTGTTTCACCGTGGTCAATCCCGGCACCATCAAACTGGCGGTAAGAATATCGTCGAAGCCCACCAAGGAGAGATCGTTGGGAATGCTTTTTCCTTTCATGAAATAGGACTGCATTACCCCAATGGCCAGAGTGTCGGCGGTGCAAACGAGGCCGCTGATCCCTGATTCCATGATTTTGGGAGCCATCTCAAATCCGCCCTCGCGGGTGGCAGGAGAAACAAAGACCCATTGATTATTGAAAGGAACCCCGTTTTTCCGTAGGGCTTCGCGATAACCTTCATAGCGTCTTCTATCGAGCTTGGAAGCGTTAATGTTGGACGAGAGAAATCCGATTATTTTGTGGCCGTTCTTGATGAGGTGGTCCGTAGCGATGTAGCTGCCGAGCGTATCGTCCACCCGGATAGTGTTGAATTCATCGGCCCACGGGGAAAAAACATCCACCAGAACAACGGGAATGCTGAGTTTTCTTACCGTTCGATAATATTCTTTGGGGAATTTGCCGATCGCCACCAAACCGCAGATGGCTCGCGAGGAAGCCCAGTCATAAAAGTTTTTTTCGTTGATGAGGGGCTCAATAAGCAAATCCTTCCCGATTTTCTGGAGTTCCTTGCTGAGAACCGAGATGAACTCGCCATAGAAGGTGTTTTGGGAAAAGGCCAAGGAGATATCCTTGCTCGGAAGGATCAAGCAAACCGTATTCGATTTTCCGCGCGAAAGTGAAACGGCGGAATACGTCCTCATATAGCCCATTTCTTTGATGACAGCCAAGACCCTTTGCCTGGTTTCATCCGAGACTTTATCCACGCCATTAATGACATAGGATACAGAAGCTGGAGAAATACTGAGATATTTAGCGATGTCGTAAATCGTCGTCTTGTTTCCCATTGGATTAAGAATAGCACCGAAAGAGGGCTCGTCCCAACAAGCGTCTTCGAAACCCAAATCAAGGCCAAAAGAAACCCAGTGGGCATTTCCGTTTGCCTATCAAAATGCCCCGAACGCTCCAAGGAAGGAGCATTAGATGGCGCCGATGCACAAAATGGGCCATTTTCCCAAGCCGCGGCCTCGGACTTTGCGGCCATTACATCAATCCGTGGCCTCCACTTCGAGGGAAACGCCTTCAAGACAAACTAGTCATCAGTCGCTACATATGTCGACACGATGAATGACGGCAAACGTAAGATTACTCGGATTTTAACATTAAACGTGATACTTCTATCTATGATATAAATCATTGCGATTTCACCCCATCGATCGAGGCTTTTTTTCGATAATGGCATTTTTTCTCAATATTTATTGCTTCAAATTGGAAAAAACACTTTCCATTCTTTGTTTTTCATTGACGATAATGTGTTGTATTGCAATTTTGCTGGTGCTATTACTATAAAAAGAAGTCCACATTGGGGGAAAATATGAAATTGAAAACGAATCGCGGTCTTTTGAAGTACATCGTATTCAGCATTTTGACTCTTGGAATCTACGACTTAGTTATAATCTATAAAGCCGCCGAGGAGACAAATATCACCTGCGCTGAAGATGGCGGAAAGACCCGAGGCCTTCTTCTCTTTATCCTCTTCTCCATCTTAACGCTCGGCATCTACGGTTGGATCTGGTACTACAACATCATCGAACGTTGGGGCAAATTCGTGCGGAAGCACGGCCAGGTGCCGTCCCTCTCCGGAAGCACCTACTTACTGTGGCTTATTGTAGGGGCCTTCCTCGCCGGCATCGGCATACTGGTCGCCACCCATATGTACCTCAAGGCTTGGAACGAAACCAACGAGGTATACAACCAGCTCTCGGCACCAGTCGTTTCCGTCAAGCCGTAAACCAATTGTTAATCCAAGATCAAAAAAACGGGCGAACCCGTTTTTTTGCATACGTATATGTCACTCGGTTCGGAGGGCGACAACCGGATCCTGCTTGGCGGCCTTTCTGGCCGGAATGAGACCTGATAAGAGGGAGAGCCCGATGCTGACGAGGATGAGGAGTAAAGCATAGCCAACGTTGAGGTTAGCCAGAGTGGAAATTCCCAAAAGCTTCTCGCCCAGAATATTGGCGGGTATCTCTAGAACATAAGTGACAAGTATTCCCAATCCACCCGCGAAGATCCCAATAAGGAAGTTCTCGGCGTTGAAGATGCGGGTAACGTCCATCTTGCGAGCTCCGATGCTCCGGAGAACGCCAATCTCCTTGGTTCGCTCCAAAACGGAGACGCTGGTGATGATGGCGATCATGATCGAAGAGACAAGGAGCGAGATGGCGGTGAAGCCAATCAGAACCCAGGTGACGACGTTGACCAAAGATCCCAAGGTCTCGGAGATGAGCTGCGAGAGATCGGTGTAGGTCACCATCTCGGAAGAGGACTTTCCAACGTTATAGGCGTCGAGGACTTTCTCAATTTTAGTCTTGGAAGTCAGATCGACCGGGTAAATGCTGATCTCGTTCGGCAGTTCGTTGCCGCCCAGAGCCCGGAACTCGGTTTGGTATTGCTGGTCGGCGGTAGCGGACAGAGTGGCCTGATAGGGCGTCCCGGTGAAGGGGTTGTTGCCCGGGTTGGCGGCCATATAGGCGACGATTTGAGAGTTTATGTCCTGCTGTTGCAGATACGTATAAAGATCTTTGGTATAGGCTAGGCCGGGGCTTAAAACCCCGCCCTGGGTGGCTTGATTGATGCGGATGATGCCACTGATGGTGACGGTCACAGCCGAAGAGAAATCTATATCCTTTGGGGATTTTTGAACATAAGCGGAGCCAGACTGGGCATATTGGATGTCATTCGGGGTGACCTTGTAGTTCTTGCCCAGGATGTCGGCGAAGGTGTAGGAGTTGGTATCGACGTCGTTCGCGGTCAATAAGCCCAAGGAGATCAGGGTCTTGTCCGGGATCTGGTTTGCGTCACTGACGACTAAGGCGATTTGCTCCTTGCCCACCGGGTAGGCGCCGGCCAAAACGTCATACTGCGATTGGACGAAACTGTCCTTTAAAAGCATCTGCCAAGGCGAGGAGGATGAGGTCAAAGAGGAGAGAAGGCCATCGCCACTCGAGTTGGTATTGCTGAGGAGGCTGTAATCGCTCGCTCCCGGAAGGATGGCGTAAGCGTCGATGGTCATGCCCGTTTTATAGAGAATGTCGCTATACCAAGAAGGATTGAGATTGTCTTGCACGTAGCTGATATAAGTCGAGTTAATGTCGTTGGTTTTCATGTAGTCAGCCATAGACCTAGTCTTCTCGACGTAGACTTCTTGAGCGTCAGGAAAGGAGGGCAGCGACTCGGTGCCGCTGGCGCGCATGGCCTGGGTCAGGTTGATGGTGGAATCGCTGATGGTAATCGGGTTGCTCGACAAAGTATCGCTCGACAGTTTGCCGATGTAATCGTTGACCCCGGTCGAAACGGCCAGAATCAAAGCGATGCCGATGATACCGATGCTGCCGGCCAAGGCAGTCATGATGGTGCGCCGCTTCTTGGTCCTGAGGTTGCGACCGCTCAAAGAAAGGGCGGTGAAGAAGGACATCTGCGATTTTTTGACTCCGACCGGTTTGACCGGTCCGACGGGGATGGGGCTTGTGGAAACGGTCGCTTCGGCGGCGGCAACATTCGCGGCGGGAGAGGCGGGAATAATCGATTCTGCCTTATGAATTTCGGTGACTCCGAAAGGGTTGGAATCGGAGGTTATGAGGCCATCGAGCATGGTAATGGTGCGGGTCGAATAACGAGCCGCCAAATCCGGGTTGTGGGTCACCATGATGACAAGGCGCCGGGCGGCGACTTTCTTGATGATGTTGAGGACCTGCTCGCTCGTGGCCGTATCCAAAGCGCCGGTCGGCTCATCCGCCAACAAGATTTCAGGATTATTGACGAGGGCGCGGGCGATGGCCACGCGTTGCATCTGGCCGCCAGAAAGCTGGTTGGGATTCTTGTCCTTTTCGGAAACAAGCCCAACTTCGACCAATGCGGCCTCGGCCCGGGCGAACCGCTCCTTCTTGGAGACTCCGGAAAGGGCCAACGCCAATTCGACGTTGCCGAGAACAGTGAGATGGTTGATGAGGTTATAGGTCTGAAAGACAAAGCCGATTTTCTTGTTTCGGTAGTTGTCCCAGTCTGCGTCGGCGAAATCCTTGGTGGATTTACCATCGACAACAATATCCCCGGAGGTGACGCGGTCGAGGCCTCCGATCAGGTTCATGGTGGTTGTCTTGCCGCAACCAGAAGGTCCGAGAACGGAAACGAATTCGCTGTCGCGGAAAGAAACGGAGATCCCGCGGATGGCGTGGACGACGTTATCGCCCATCACATAGTCTTTGGCAACATTTTTTAGCTCGATCATGGTTTGTGCCTCCATAAGGCAACCGGTGCTTAATTGTCTTCGTTTTCATTTACGAGTGCCATGGAGGGTCGTTTTGGCCGTGAAGGGACAAGGATGAAAGCACCACTGTTTTCCTTTCTTTGTAGAGGATAAACAAGGAAGATGGAAATAATAGCGCTTACAGGCGAATTCATTCCAAAAAAAGATTGCAAGGAATGTAACTTTAAAAGTGCTTAAATTTGTAACAAAAAGCATTCTATTTGTTTAGAAAAAAAAGACCGACCTCGCGGTCGATCTAATTCGATTGTAGAGGATTGGGTGGTTCTAACCTTTGGGGAAGAGCAGACCCGCTACGCCACAACAACGTTAATTCTGTCCCGGGTACGCAAGAAGGCCCATGAAACGAGCATTCTTGACGGCTCTGGCAAGTTCACGCTGATACTTGGCAGAAGTGCCGGTCGCGCTACGAGGAGAGATCTTGCCATCCGGAGTAACGAATCTGGAGAGCAATTCAATATCCTTGTAATCCACGAACTTAATATGGTTCTTGGTGAAGAAGCAAACCTTCTTCCGCGGTCTCATTTTTTTGAACATAAGTGTTTGAATCCTTTCTTAATTAGAACGGAAGGTCATCATCCACGACTTCAATCGAATCGAGGTTCTTGCCTTCCTGCTTTTTGCCGCCGTCAGCCGGAGCTTCGGGAGCGGGTTTGTCAGGAGAGTAGCCATTATTGTCGCTGGCAGCGTTGGTGCCTTTCGGCTCCAAGAACTCGACAGCATCGGCGATGATCTCGGTCGATGTGACCGTGACATTGTCTTGCTTTCGGGCATATTTTCGTTGCGTCAAACGACCCTCGATGCCAACAAGCGATCCCTTACGGGTAAACTTGGCCACATTCTCGCCAGTATTTCCGAAAACGGAAACCGGCATGAAGATGGTTTGTTTTTCGCCATTGGGTCCCTTGCGGGAGTCATCGACAGCAATCGTGAAGGAAGCGACTGCTAATCCGGCGGCGGTTCTCCGCAATTCCGGATCACGGGTCAGGCGACCGACTAGAACGACTCGGTTAATCATTTGGAACGACCTCCATTTGCTTGTCTTAGTCTTGGTCAGTTGTAATCAAGTGACGGATGACGTTTTGATTAAGCTTTGCGAGACGGGAGAATTCCTTGAGGGCGGCTGCATCGGCACTCACTTTGAGCACGACGTAGTAACCTTTCTTGGTTTCCTTGATCTCGTAAGCGAAGTCTTTAACGCCCCATTCGTTGACATTGGTGACCTTGGCATGATTGGATTCAAGGATCCCCTGGAGCTTTGCGATCTCATCCTTGCGGGCGGTCTCATCAAGATCGGCCTTAAGGATGTACATGATCTCGTACTTCTTCATTCGCTTACACCTCCTATTTTTGGACTTAGGATCGCCTCGCTAACGCGTGCGACCATAAGAGAATGTTGCCTCAGATCCTTCATCTAAGGCGGTCATAATTATATTCTCCGAGGTGGGTTAGCGCAATGAAGAAAGCCCCCATTCGTCCATTTGGGGTCGACAAGATTGCACCCCAAACTCCGAAGAAGCCTTTTTTGGCCTCTTCATCCATATATAGAACAAACGCTTCCAATAGGACCAAAAAACCACCGCGTTTGGTAACGCAGTGGTTCCGTTTTGTTCGGTTATTTGCCGTCTTTCATGGTCGGAAAGAGCAGAACTTCTCGAATGTTATCGGATTCCGTGAAGAGCATCGTGAAGCGGTCGATGCCGACTCCAATGCCTCCGGCTGGCGGCATGCCATAACTGAGGGCATCAAGGAAGGAAGCGTCCATTTCATTGGCTTCGTCATCGCCTCTTTCTTTGGCGGCCAACTGAGCCTCGAATCTCTCTTTCTGATCGAAGGGGTTGTTTAGTTCGCTGTAGGCGTTGCCAAACTCGCAGCCGGCGATAAAGAGCTCAAAGCGGTCGACGAAACGAGGGTCCGCCGTCTTTTTCGTGAGGGGCGACACCTCAATCGGATAGGTGTGAATAAAGGTCGGCTGAATGAGTGTCTGCTCGACAAGCTCATCAAAGAAGGCCTGTTGAACGTAACCAACACTGTTCCAGCTCTTCTCGAGCTGGACGTTAAATTTCTTAGCCAGGGCCACCGCTTCTTCGAAAGTCATAGGCTTCTTAAAGTCGACTCCGCATTGGGCTTTGATGGCTTCAGCCTGATCGACCCAGGCAAAGGGCTGCGAGACATCGATGTCATGACCGGCAAACTTGAAAATGTTCTTTCCGACGACTTTCTCCGCGACAAAGTGGAAGAGACCCTCAAACCATTGGCGCATGTCGGAGAGGTCACCATAAGCCTGATATAGCTCGATGGTTGTGAACTCCGGATTGTGTTTGGCGTCAATGCCTTCGTTGCGGAAAATGCGGCCAATCTCGTAAACGCGGTCGATTCCGCCAACCATGCATTTCTTGAGGTTGAGCTCCGTGGCTATACGAAGATAGAAATCTCTGTCGAGGGCATTAAAGTGAGTGATGAAAGGCTTGGCAGCCGCTCCGCCAAGAATCGGCGAGAAAATGGAAGTTTCCACTTCGACAAATCCCAAATCATCGCAGTATTTTTGGATGCCACGAATGATGCGCGGGCGCATCAAGGCCACCTTGCGGGAGTCCTCGTTGACAATGAGGTCAACATAACGTTTCCGGTAGCGGTCCTCAGTGTCGGTCAAACCATGGAATTTCTCCGGGAGGGGTTTGAGGCATTTGGTGATATGAGTGTACTTCGTGACTCTGATCGTTAGTTCTCCGGTCCGGGTGACCATAAGGGTTCCCTCAAGACCGACGATGTCGCCTAAATCGGCGAGCTTAAAAACTTCATAGTCATGTTCACCGATGACGTTGATGCCGATCCAGGCTTGAATGGTGCCATATTCGTCCTGCAAATTGACGAAGGAGGCTTTGCCCATTCTCCGGATGGCCATCAAGCGCCCGGCGACGTTGACGACAATGCTCTTGGTGGCGAGTTCCTCGCCAGTCAATTTTCCGTATTTTTCGCGGATATCTTTAATCTGGTCTTTCCAGGCGTAACGGGATCCAAAGGGATCCACGCCTAAGTCGAGATATTTCTGAAGTTTGTCCTGTCTGGCCTGCTCTTGGTCGTTCAAAGACGGCTGTTGGGGTTGGCTCGAAACGGGGGCTTGTTCTTTTTCTTCCATAGTTGCTCTCCTTACTATATAGGACGCGTTGTTAGTCTAGACCTTCAAGTCGAAAAAAACGAGATGCAAAGGCAAGGACGCCGGGGCGGATCCTCAATCGGTGGCTTTGCCGCCGGTGTAGAGTTGGTAATACTCGCCCTGTTGGGCCAAGAGTTGCTGATGAGTTCCGCGTTCGATGATACTGCCGTTTTTGAGGACCATGATCACATCGGCGTTCTGAATGGTGCTAAGACGGTGGGCGATGACGAAAACCGTCCGTCCTTTCATGATGGCATCCATGCCTTCCTGAACCAATTTTTCGGTCCGGGAGTCAATGGAACTGGTGGCTTCGTCAAGGATCATGACCGGGGGGTCAGCCACCGCGCAACGGGCGATGGAAAGGAGTTGCCTTTGACCCTGAGAAAGGGAGGCGCCGCCCGCTTCCAGGACGGTGTCGTAACCACTAGGAAGATTCCGAATGAAACTATCGGCGTTGGCCAGTTTGGCGGCCTGTTCTACTTCCTCATCGGTAGCGTCGAGTTTGCCAAATCGGATGTTATCGCGAACGGTCCCGGTGAAGAGTTTGGTGTCTTGGAGAACCATCCCGAGTGATCGTCTTAAATCCGTCTTCCGGATCTTGGTGATGTTGATGTCGTCATAACGAATCTTCCCGTCTTCAATGTCATAGAAGCGATTAATCAGGTTGGTGATGGTCGTTTTGCCCGCCCCAGTCGGCCCCACGAAAGCGATTTTTTGGCCCGGCTTGGCGAACAACGAGACATCATGCAAAACTGTTTTGCCAGGAAGATAGGCGAAGGTCACGTCATCGAAAGTAATCTTGCCCTGTAGCCACACATAGGTCGTGGGGCTTCCGTCCTTGTGGGGATGCTTCCAAGCCCAGCGGCCCGTCCTCTCCGCGCACTCCACCGGATTGCCGTTCGAGTCGGGTTTGGCATACACGAGTTCGACATAGCCGTTGTCAATCTCCGAAGGTTCGTCCATGACTTCAAAAATGCGGGTCGAACCGGCGAGGGCCAGGGCCACGATGTTAATCTGCTGGGAGACCTGTCCAATCGGCTGGGTGAACGATTTCGAATACATCAAGAAAGAAATAATGATGCCAACGTCCAAGACATGGGAACCGGTCAAAGAGTAACCGGTGAAACCATTGATGATGGCCACTCCGCCAAGGAGGGCCAAGATGGCGTACTGGATGTTGCTTAATTGATTGACGGTCGGCATGAGGACATTAGCAAAGCGGTTGGCTTTGACCGAGTAGGCGTAGAGGTCTTGGTTATGCTTTCGGAAACTGGCGATATTTCGGTCTTCGTAGTTAAAGACTTTTACGACCTTCTGACCATTGATCATCTCTTCGATATAGCCATTGGTCGAACCAAGTTCGATTTGCTGCCTCACGAAATAACGAGCCGATTTCTTCGCGTAGAAACCGGTTATGAAGAGAATAAGCAGCGAGAAGAGAAGAACCACGCCCGTGAGAAGCAAGTCCGTCACGGTCATCATCACGAGGCACGCCACCATCGTCATGATGGAAAGAGCCACCATCGGAAGGGCACGCGAAAGCATTTCCCGCAAGGCGTCGACGTCGTTGGTGTAGATGGACATGATGTCGCCGTGCCCGCGCCGGTCGAAATAGGAAATCGGCAGGGTTTCCATGTGATCGAAAAGCTCATCGCGAATCCTCTTTTGCACGCCCTGGCCGATGATGGCCATCAGGACGTTGTAGACGTAAGTGGCCGCCAGGCCGAGGAGATACACGACGACCAAGACAATAAGACAGGTCGAAAAGGGCTTGCCGGCGAAGAAACCGGTCGCCGGAGCAAAGCTATCAAGAGCCAGGCCGGATTTGACCGCCGGATTGATGTAACTATCAACGATGACGTTTCCGATGATATAGGCGCCGATGGCCCCGGTAGAACTCGAGAGGATGACGCAAAGCAAAACGATGACGAATTGCCAGGGGTAGTACTTGGTGACGTATTTAAGAAGCCGACCCACCGAATGGAGCTTTTGCCTTCGGGAGACCGGAGTCATGTTGCGGCCACCTTTGGTGGCGCGAAGATTAATTGCAGGCATCGAAGTCACCTCCACCTAACTGCGAGCTATACAGCTCTTTGTAGACCGAGCAAGTTTGTAGAAGTTCTGCGCTGCTGCCCTCGGCGACGATTTTGCCATTATTCATCACCAGGATGGTGTCACAGTCTTTCACGGAAAGGACCCGTTCAGCAATGACAATTTTTGTGATGTCCTTACGGTCGTTTAGAAGGGCTGTCCGGATGAGGGCGTCAGTGCGGGTGTCGCAAGCCGAAGTGGAATCATCTAGTATCAACACTTTGGGGTTCTTGAGGAGAGCTCTAGCAATGCAAAGCCTTTGTTTCTGGCCACCCGAGACGTTGGTGCCGCCCTCTTCGATCTTCGTGTCGAGGCCATGGGCCATATCCGAGAAAAGGAAAGGAGTCACTTGGGCAATGTCGCAGACCTTGAGGATCTCCTCATCGGTGGCTGTGGGGTTTCCCCATTTGAGGTTGTCGCGAATCGTCCCGGAAAAGAGGGTGTTTTTTTGGAGCACCACCGCCACGGAATCGCGCAAAGCGGCAAGGTCATACGCTTTGACGTCTTGGCCACCGACCTCGACAACGCCGAGAGAAGGATCGTAGAGTCTCGCGATAAGGGAGACCAACGAGGTTTTCCCGGAGCCGGTGGAGCCCAGAATGCCGACCATGGAACCTGTTTTAATGTGGCAATCAATGTCTGAGAGAACGTAATGATCGTCGTGGTAGGCGAAAGAGACATGGTTGAAGTCAATCGAGCCATCGGAAATGCTCGTCAGCGCTTGCTTTGGCGATTGGATATCCGGTTCCTCTTCAATGATTTGGACGATTCGTTCGGCGCTGTTGCGGCCGACCATAACCATCACAAACACCATGGAGACCATCATGAGCGACATCATAATCAGCATGACAAAGGTGATGAGGGTGGAGTAATCCCCGACCGTCATGGCCGTTCCTCCGCTGCTCACAATCAACTCGGCCCCGAGCCAAGAAAGAAGAACAATCGAGGCGTAGACGGAAAAGTTGAGAAGGGGGCCGTTGAAGGCCAACATTTTCTCGGCGTGGATGAAGTTTTTGGCGATGAAGGCGGAAATTCCGTGGAACTTCTCCTTTTGCTGTTCCTCGCGATTGAACGACTTAACGACGCGAATACCGTCGACCGATTCCTCGACGGCTTGGTTGAGTTTATCGTAAGTTTCAAAGACTTTGACGAAAGTCGGGTGAACCTTTTTGGCGATAACGAGAAGACCCGTCAGGACCAGCGGGATAATTAGGAGGAAAATCCAAGCCAACCGCGGCTCTGTGACAAAGCACATGATGAGCGAAAAAATCATCATGAAGGGAGCCCGGATGACCGCTCGGATGATCTGTAAATAGGCGTTTTGGACGTTAGTGACGTCGGTCGTGGTCCTCGTGACGATGGAACTCACCGAAAACTTGTCGATGTTTTTGAAAGAATACTTCTGAATTTGGACGAACATGGCGTCTCGGAGGTTTGCCCCGAAGCCCGCCGCGGCAGAGGCGGAGGTCAATCCGGCCAAAATCCCGAAAACGGCCGCGGAAACGGCTAGGCCGGCAATGACTCCGGTGTAAAGATAGATCGAGTCCAGGTCGCTGTTATTGACCCCATTGACGAGATCCTTCATGAAAAAGACGACCAAAATTTCGCAAACGCTTTCGACCAAGACAAAAAACCAGGTAAGGATCGTGTCTTTCCAGTAACCCTTGATGAACGATAGCAGTGTTTTAAAGTTTTTCATCCTATTTTCCTTCGGTGGTGACGTTCGCCCGAATCGCTTTGAGGATCCGTTTGACATTGGCTTCATCCTCCGAGGTGATTCCCTTTCTCACTTGGGCCGATATTTCCTTGAAAATTTCCTTAAATTCGTTCTCCACTTCAATGCCCTTTGGGGTTAGAATGATGACCTTTTTCCGGTTATCGATGGGGCTGGGGGACATTTCAAGAAAACCCTTTTTTGCGAGGTTGTTCAGGGTTTGCGAAGTGGTCGCTTTCGCGCCTCGGCTATTCTCCATTACTTCTTTAGAGGTAATCTCGTGGTCGTTGTGATGGAAAATGTAGCCCAAAACCATCCCCTCGATTCCGGTGAGGTTTTCCTTCAATCTCGCCTGAATGGTCTGATCAATATAATTCTTGATCATGTTACCAGTGAGGCGGATCTCAATGCCAAGTGGCTTTTCTTCAATGTCCATATGTAAACGCGAACCATTTGTTCGTGTACGAACATTCTATACACAACAAAAGGAAAAGCAACCGGAAAGTAATCGGTATTATAGGTGAGAGCGGTTACTAATTCCGTTAAGGATTTTTCGGAGGTCTTCGGAACTGTCCATCGTCTGCGAAATCTCGATGGAAATGCGTTTGGAGCCGGCAAACCCGGAGAAGAAATGGGGTAAAAGGCCCCGAAGTTGCATGATGCCCACCCTTTCGCCCTTTTCTTCGAGAAGGGCCAAAGAGAACTTTTCGGCCAAATCAACCTGTTGCTCCAGCGAAAACCGCGGAGGGAGAGAGCCCTGACGAATCTGCGAATCAATGGCAGAGACGAGCCAGGGGTTGCCAAGCCCGCCTCGGGCGACCATGACCGCGCTGGCTTTCGTGCTCTTAAGCCATTCGGCGGCCTGGAGGGGATCGTTGATATCGCCGCTAAGAATGAGAGGAACGCTCAGCCGATCGCCAAGGCCAAGAAGTAGTTCTGGTCGGGCATGGCCGGTATAGCCTTGTTTGGTGGTCCGGGAATGGATGGTGATGGCCCGCACGCCGGCCTTTTCTAGAAGTTGGCAAATCTCCTCGAAATTGATGGACTCCTCATCCCAACCGAGACGGATTTTGGCCGTAACGGGCTTATGAGAGGCCTCCACCACCGCTTTTACGTAATCGTATAGTTCCTCTGGTCTTTTGAGCCAAGCGCTTCCCGCTCCGGTCTTGATGACTTTGTAAACGGGGCAGCCGAGGTTGAGATCGAGAATGTCATATTGGTAATCCCGTTCGAGGATGGCGATGGCGCGGCAGGTGATGGCTTTGTCGTTGCCAAAGAGTTGAAGACCGACCGGATGGTCGGTCTTGGAAGTTTCGCAGTAGGCATAGGTCTCTTTGTTTTCGTAAACGATGCCATAGTCGGAGATCATTTCCGAATAGGAAAGGGCGACCCCAAAGGGTTTCATGAAGTCGCGGTAGGCGAGGGTCGAAACTCCCGCCATCGGTCCGAGAACGACGGGGCCAGCGATTTTCACTCCGCCTATATCAAACTCTTTGAACCCACTCATAAGAAAGAAAGAAGGCCTTGCGGCCCTCTTACTTATTTGTCCCCTTTGGAAGGCATTTCGTCTTCCCCGGAGCTCTCAGGAGCCTTTTCGGTTGAGGGTTTCTCCGCCGGTTTTGCCGGTTCGGCAGAACCTTCGGCCGGGATGGGCGAGGCGGGAGTAGAACCCTTCTCGTCGGTTGCTTTCTCGGAAACGACAGCCTGAACCTTGGTCGGAAGGACCCCGGTCTTCACCAAGGAATCGATTTCCTCGGCGGTGATGGTTTCCTTTTCTAACAAGGTGTCGGCAATTAACGTCACGTCTTTCTTGTGAGCGGTCAGGATCTCGATGGCCTGTTTGTGGGCATCATCAATAATCTCACGAACCGCTTTGTCGATTTCGAAGGCGACTTCCGAAGAGAAGTTGCGCTGGGTGTTGGCGTAGTCACGGCCAAGGAAGACGGATCCTTGATCGTTTTCATATTGGATCGGCCCGAGGTGAGACATACCAAAGACGGTGACCATCATTCGAGCCAGTTTGGTGGCTTCCTGGATGTCGTTCTCGGCTCCGGTGGAAATATCATCGAAGAAAATTTCTTCCGAGGCACGTCCGCCAAGGAGGCCGGTAATCTGAGCCAGCAGTTCCTTCTTGGTTAAGATGAAACGATCGTCTTCGGGGGTCATCAAAACGTGACCTCCGGTGCGACCGCGCGGAATAATCGTGATTTTTTGGACTTTTTCGCTATAAGGCAGAACCAAGCCAATGACGGCGTGGCCGGCTTCGTGGAAAGCCACCTCTTTCCGTTCTTGGTCATTCATGCCTTTGGAGCTCTTAGCCGGTCCGGCGATACGGCGGTCGATGGCTTCGTCGATTTCGGCCATGCCAACGTCGTCCTTATTGAAGCGGACAGCCAAAATGGCGGCCTCGTTAAGGATGTTTTCGATGTCGGCGCCCGAGAAACCAACGGTCCGTTTCGCGAGGGCTTTGAAGTCGACGCTCGGATTGATCTTTTTGTTGCGAGCATGGACGTGGAAGATAGCTTCGCGGCCAGCGGAGTCAGGCAGAGTCACGGTGATGATGCGGTCGAAACGGCCCGGACGGAGAAGGGCCGGATCGAGAACGTCGTCGCGGTTGGTGGCGGCAATCACCAAGATGCCGGAATTATATTCAAAGCCATCCATCTCGACCAGCAATTGGTTAAGGGTCTGTTCGCGTTCGTCGTTGCCTCCGCCTAAGCCGGCGCCGCGTTGGCGACCGACGGCATCGATTTCATCAATAAAGACAATGCAGGGGGCGGTTTGCTTGGCGCGCTTAAAGAGGTCGCGGACACGACCGGCGCCGACGCCAACGAACATCTCGACAAAGTCGGATCCGGAAATGCTATAGAAAGGCACGCCCGCTTCGCCAGCCACCGCTTTCGCCAGCAAAGTCTTGCCGGTTCCAGGAGGCCCGATAAGGAGAACGCCCTTAGGTAGACGAGCGCCAAACTTAGAGTACTTTTTGGGTTGCTTCAAATAGTCGACCATTTCGACCATCTCGGCTTTTTCCTCGTTGCATCCAGCCACGTCGGAAAAGCGGATTTTGCTAGCATCTTCGCGACGAGCCGGGGACTTGTTGAAATCCATGGCTTGGCGGTTAGCCCCATTAACGGAGCCGTTGAGCCGAACAAAGAAGATCACTCCCACAATCGTGACGCCGAGGATGAGGATGATCGTCGGTCCCCATTCTGACCACCAGTTGGTGGCGTAGATGTCGACAACGGTTAACGAACCATTGCCGCCGTAGTTTTGGCGCAAAGAAAGGTTGGAGTTCCACTCATCGACTCGGGCTGCGAAAACAGTAGACCAACTCGCATGGCCGTTTGGGGTCACAGTGATGACGCCGCTTGAATCAACGGAAGTAACATCAAACGGATTGTTCCAACGTTCCCGTTCGATTTCGACTTTGTAAGTAATTAAGCTTTTATCCTTATCTGCGAGAGCCTTTACGTCTTTGACAAGATAAGCTTTGCCCGTGACTTCTACCGTGCGTCGGCCTTCCGAAACTTCGACTGTTTGGATGTAGACCGAAGTGTTCTCGTCGTAGGCGCCATCAACGCGAAGAATGGTGTTAAGTTGGTCTTCCGTCCAAGGATTGTTGGGCATCAAGTTCATGATGGCGTAGGCCACCAAAAGGCACAGGACCAAAGCGATGAAAAGATAAGGCAGAATGGCCCCAAACGTGTTTTTGCGATTGTTTTTGTCGTTCATACGTTCCCTCCGAAAATCTTAAATCAGGCCGCTAAAAGAATTTCTCGCAGGCCTGCATATACGCACAATACACCCGCGAAATTGCTATCACAAACTAAATGCCCGCTTTTTGCGAGTTTTTTCGCGATTTTACTCGTTTTTCACATGAATGTTCAAAACTGAGGAATGGTACTCCGCGAAAACCTTCTTGTACCGAGGAACGTAAATGATCTTCCCGTCTTTGTTGAGGAACACCGGCCAAATCGAGGCCCAATGGAGGGGTAGACCGCCCTCTTTGTACATTTTGCGAACCGGAACCAAATAGCCCCCGAAAACGTAGATGTCGCCCGGGATGGCGGTTCGGATCGTGAGGGGGTAATCCTCGGCGTGAATGCCGCGGTCCTCGGCTCCGTTAGAGAAATCCAAGTCGAAGTTTTCATTCGAAAGTTTGCCTGGTTTATCAAGGGTATAGCAGTACGGCAATTCATCAGGGTTCGTCTCGATGGTGAGGGTGTCATATTCCTTCACGAGATAGAACTTGTCGCGCAGCTTATAGGTCATGTTAGGTTCGGGACTTAGACACATCTTCCGGATATCATTGATCTTGGTTTGGCTGAGGGTGACCCGGACCGGCGAATTATTAACGAAACGAACCAAGGCCTCCACGAACTCGTCTTTGCTTAAGGCCATGATGGCGCGGATCTCGAGCTCCTTCCACCGCGAGGATTCTTTCTCGATGTGTTCGATGAAAGAGAGTTTTTCGCTGTTGGCTTTGGCGATTTCATCAAGGATCTGGCCTCGCTCGACCTCGTTCATTTTGCTGATGACATCACCGCGGATTTTATGGCGGGTGAACTTGTCTTCGCGTTCAGAAACGTCATCGGAGAACGGCACGCCGTTTTCGGTGTCGTACTCACGAAGGTCCTCTTTCGAATAGTTGAGGAGCGGACGGACGACAATCATCCCATGGGAGATAGTCATTTTCGACAGGCCGTAATAATCGACTTTTTTCACGTCTTCCTTCTGGAGAAGATAGGTCTCGATCAAGTCGTCCTGCTGATGGGCGATGAAGAGGGCAGCCGCATCGTATTTCTTGTACGTGGCCTCAAAGAAGGAGTACCGAACTTCCCGCGACCAGGCCCGATAATCATCGTCGGGATCGCGTTCAATGGTAGAGGAATCGCAGACCTCTAAAATGAGGCCTCGGTCCTTGCAGTAAGCCCGAAGTTTAGTCTCATCATCGAGAGAGTCCTGGCCCGTGTGATATTGGACGAAGCAAACAATCGGTTTAACCCCGTTTTTCTGAATCATGTCGAGCAGGGCCATGGAGTCGGGTCCATAGCTAACCGCATCGAGATATTTGGCCTCAAGATCGAACTTGAAATCCAGCATGTCCATAACTAATTTCTCTCCCCCACCTCATCGGTAATGATTTGGTACATTTTGGAAGCGTCTTCTTTTTTGGCGAAGGGCCGGATAGAGAGGATTTTGGCCTCAATCTTGTGGCGACCCAATCGTAAGACGAAGGTGTCTCCTTCTTTCACTTCGCTCATCGGCTTGGCAACTCGACCATTGATGAGAACGTCATTGTCATCGCAAAGTTCTTTGGCGGTTTCGCGCCGTTTGACGAGTCGGGTAACCTTCAGGAATTTATCAATCCTCATCGAAAATTAGTTTAGCACACGCGCTCGCTCTTGCGCGGAGAGAAACAATTTGTGGATCAGGTTGGCGACGGTTTCCAAATCGTTCAGCCAATCCGTTCTCTTGATCATTCTGAGGCGTAATTTTTTCTCTAGATATGTGACTTTTAGGATATCGAGGTATGGTACGGTCGCATTGAATAGTTCGGTGCCAATTCCGTTGATTCTCGTGAAAGAGTCGCTCATTTGGAAATCCACATAAGTATCGAACTCATCCACAGAGAGGAACTCATCGTTTCCGATCACCAAATCAATCCGTTTTTTCTGAATGAGCAGCACGACTTCTGGAGGCGGTTTCCCATACATATCGCGGAGGTGTTTGGAAAAGGCGGCCAACCCCCGAGAATCCTTGATTTCTTCCAGCTCTTGGTACAGTTCGATCTTGTCGCTGTTTTCGGCATAGTCCTTCGGGATATAAGCGTCGATGTCGAAGAGCTTGTTGGGCTTCGGCGGCTCCGGTTCGATGCCGATGGTTTTTGCAGTGATGGCTTCGTTGAGCATCTTCAAATAGAGGTCCAGACCCACCGTATCGATGAATCCGGCTTGGTCGGGTCCGAAAATGTCACCGGCCCCTCGGATCAAAAGATCTCGTTGGGCGATTTTGTAGCCACTGCCGAGTTCGGTGAATTCCTGAATGGCTTGGAGACGTTTTTGTGCGTCCTCGTTCATTTGTTTTTGTGGCTTGTACATCAAATAGGCGTAAGCAATGCGGTCTCCGCGCCCAACCCGCCCTTTGATTTGGTAAAGCTGGGATAGTCCGAAAATGTCGGCGTCTTCCACGATCAGCATGTTGGCGTTCGGGATATCGATGCCGTTTTCGACGATCGAGGTGCACACCAAAACGTTAAGGTCGCCCTCATAGAATCGCTCCATGACCTCTTCGACTTCGTCTTTCTCCATCTGGCCATGAACCACGCCGATGCGGGCGGTCGGAACCTCGCGTTGCAGTTCGGCGGCTTTGCCATAAATCGTTTCGACTTTGTTGTGGACGTAGAAGACCTGGCCATTGCGAGCGAGTTCGCGTTGGATCAGCTCCGCCACCACCTCGAGTTTATAGGGGGTAACGTAGGTCTGAATCGGCATACGACTTTCGGGGGCGGTGTTAATCTGGCTGAGGGGCCGAATGCCCACAAGTGACATTTGCAGGGTGCGAGGAATCGGGGTGGCGCTCAGGGTCAAAACGTCGAGGCTCTGTTTGAGTTCTTTGATCCGTTCTTTTTGTTCCACGCCAAAACGCTGTTCCTCGTCCACCACCAAGAGCCCCAAATCCCGGAAGTGGATTTCTTTGCTGAGGAGCCGGTGGGTCCCAATGATGAGGTCAACCTTGCCAGAAAGGACGTCTTTCATTTCGCGCTTTTGAACATCCTCTGGCACGAGGCGAGAAAAGATGGCAATTTGGGTGCCAAAGTTCTTAAAGCGCTCCTGTGCGACTTCGTAATGCTGCCTCGCGAGCAGGGTCGTGGGGCACAAAATCGCGGCCTGTTTGCCACCCAAGATGGCCTTGTAGCAGGCCCGAAACGCCAATTCGGTTTTCCCGAAGCCGACGTCCCCGCTCAAGAGGCGATCCATCACCAAGGGCTTTTCCATGTCGGCCTTGATCTCTTCCAAACACGTCTTTTGATCGACCGTTAACTCATAAGGAAAAGCTTCCTCAAATCGTCTTTGCTCCTCGTCGTCGGGTGGGAAAGCGAAACCATCTATTTTGGCCCGTGAAGAATATAGGGCCAGCAGGCGATCGGCCAGTTCATTGACCCGTTCTTTGATTTTGGCCTTTTTCTTTTGCCAATCGGCGCCGGAGAGGTGAGAAAGGCGTGGGGCCGCCCCTTCGCGAGCGGCGTATTTCCGGACTAAACGGAATTGTTCCAGCGGAACGTAGAGCTTTTCGGTCCCGGCGTAGGCAATCTGAAGATAATCCCGATGCACGCCATCCATTTCCATGGTTTTGATGCCAAGGAATTGACCGATTCCGCGGTATTCGTGAACGATGTAATCGCCTGGCCGCAAATCCTCGAAGCTCTTGAGGATGGTCGCGTCCTTGAAGCGGGAGGTAAAACGACTCGTTGAGAGACGGCGGCCGAAAAGGTCGCTCGCGGACAGGTAGGCGATCTTGGCTGATGGAACCTCAAAGCCCTGACTGAGGGCCATCGGCGAAAAACCGATGTGACCAATAGGCAAATCGAGGGGCTTCACGTCTTCGTAAGGCACCTTCATGTCATCAAAGAATTCTTTGGCCACTTTGATGGACTGGGCATCCGGAAGGCAAAGGACCACTTTGTCGCAGGAGTTCAAATAGCTCTGGACCGTTGGCAAGAGATAGGAAATGCCTGAGCCCGCGGGGGCAATCGGGCGGACGGTGAAAACCTCGTCATCCGGCGTCTCGGCGTATTTCACCCCGTAGAGAACCTTGGACCGATTCCCGAGGGCTTCGGAGGCCGTCATGTATTGCTCGAGGTGGGAGGGGAGCATCCTCTTTTCCTGAAGTTCGGAAAAGAAAGCGTGGCTCTCATTGATCAGCAAATCGGTCGATTCGATGAATTGATTCTTGTCCGGAATAAACACGGCTTCGGGGTCGAAATACGAAAGAATCGACGTGGGGTGATTAAGGGCGTAACCATAGTATTTGTATAAGGTCGGTTTGGGGTTGCCGGCGACGAAATCCTCCAAATCACGGAGAACGTTTTCTTGAAGGGTTTCGGCCTCGGAAGGGGGCAGGTGTTCGCAATCGCGGGCCAAGGTTTCTTTTAACCTCGAAGCAAAGGAGGTCAGCTCATCTCCGCTCAGGAGCAATTCGGTGGCCGGAAGGACCGTGGCCTCCTCGAGTTCCACCCCCGATGATTGGGTGGCGATGTCAAACTGGCGGATGCTCTCCACCTCATCATCAAAGAACTCGACACGAATAGGGACAAGCCCGTTGACGGAAAAGATATCAAGGATGTCGCCTCGAGAGGCGAATTCCAAGGACTGATCAATCTTGTTAACCCGGGCGTAGCCCAGTTCGGTTAGGCGGGTTTTGACTGCCTTTAAATCGCTTTTGCAACCTTTTTTAAAAGAGATGACCTTGGCGGCAAAGTCTTGAGGGTTCGGAAGAAAGCGAAGGGCGGCGGCTGGGTGGGTGACCAAGATTTTCTTTCCCGGTTTCAAGAGCTGTCCCATCGCGTAGAGACGTTGGGACAGAAGCTCGCTGCTTGAAGAAAGACTTTCCGCTCGAAGAAGCTCGTCCGCCGGGAAGAACACCACCTCTTCCTCCGGATAGAAATTCAAAAGGAATTCATAGGTTTTTTGGGCACTATATTGGTTAGGGCTGATGATGGCGTAGTTGTCTTTGTGGCGATCGAAGAGATAAGCGAAAAGAAGACCCGTGCCGATCGTTTCGTCGATTACAAAATGCCCCTTTTTCTCGGAGAAGGGGGAGGTCGGAATGATTTTGGCTAAGCGATCGAAGAGGTTACTCAGACGGTTCCTCCTTTTGGGCGTTGTAGATGCTCATGGCATACGGGAAGCCGCGAAGAAGTATATCACGAAGGGCCTTGGCCGCATTGTCGGTTGCTGTCTCGAGTTTGGAAAGAGAGGCGTTCTGAGGTTTGCCAAGGACGTAATCCACGCTGTTGTTGTGCTCCGGCTCTCCGATACCGATTCGAATCCTTTTTATTTGGTCCGACCCGTAGTGCTGAATGATGTTTTGCATGCCTTTGTGACCACCGCTGGAGCCGTTTTCACGTAAGCGGAGGGCGCCTTCCGGCAACGCCATGTCATCGTAAACGACAATCAGGTCATCAATGCCAATTTTGAAATAGTCGGCCAGAGGCCGGACAGAGTCGCCAGAAAGATTCATGAACGTTTGGGGTTTAACGATGATGATCGGCTCCGGGAAAGCGGGGTTCTTGATGATTCCGTAAACACCGTTAAAACCCTCGCGGTCGAAAGAGGCCGAGCACAAATCGGCGAATTTATCGAGCGTCATAAAACCCATGTTGTGACGCGTTCCGACGTATTGGGCGCCCGGATTGCCAAGGCCCGCGATGAGTTTCATTTGACCTCTTTCGTTTCGGCGGAAGCGGATAGCGTCCGAAGCACTAAAAGATTTTCTCGACTTTTTCGTATCGAAATAGACCATCGGATGGTCTTTTATGTTGGCCAAAGCGGCCTGATCGGGGGTGGCGTTAGGATCGTTCGCAGCCATCCGAATGGAATTGCTCATCAGGAAGTTGTACGGGAAATGGAGTTTGGCCATATCAAACGAGCCACGAAATTGATAAAAACGGATGTGATAATTATCCAAAATGTTCTGTTCGATCAAAATGTGACGGCTTTCCGGCGTGGGCACGGACATGCCGCAGGCGAAAACGAGCACTTCCTTCTTAGCGAGTTTGGTCCAGTGCTGAAGGAATTTGTCGATTCCTTGGATGGTGTTGCCCATGACCCAGCCGCCAAAAACGACGGTGTCATACTTCGAAAGGTTTCGCCAGTTGAATTTGTTGAGCGGGAAAACGTCTCCGTGGATACCTTCGGCAATTCTCTCGGCGTAGGCTTTGGTGCATCCGGTCTTGCTTTTGTAGAGGATTAATGTGTTCATACTTCAAGATATTATCACCCTTTGTTGTTAAAGAAACGGAGAAGCGGGTAAAATAAATTTCATGAAAACAAAAGAGTGGTGGCTTGACTTCCTTAAAGGAACGACGATTGGGTTTGCAATCCCCATCCCCGGAGTCAGCGGCGGAACCATGGCCGTCTTGACCGGAATCTTCGACAAAATCGCCAATGCGGTTTCGAATATTAGACACAAGTTTTGGGAATCCGTGAAAACCCTTCTCCCGATTGGGTTAGGCGCTTTGGTGATGGCCGTTATCGGCTTCGTCGGAATCAAAAAAGGCTTTGAGTTGGCCCCGGTGGCGTTATCCGCCCTGTTCGCCGGATTGATCTTGGGTTCCACCCCGGTGGTGACGAAAGAACTGAAGAACGCCAAATGGGATTTTTGGAGTGTCTTCCGGGTCGTGGCGTCATTTGTCTTCGCCTGCGCCATCGGCATTGCCAGCGCTTTGGTCTATTACTACTCCGGTTTTTCCCTCGCGGCATACCTCACGAGCAACACCTGGTGGATCTACCCACTTCTGATCATCGTTGGCTTTATCGCCGCCACGACCGCGGTCATCCCTGGCATCTCGGGATCAATGATGATGTATTTGATGGGTCTCTACGTTCCCTTAATAAGTTTGTTCACCACTTGGTCGAACTGGACCAACCCGGCTTTGCTGCCTTTGATTCTCGGTGGCGGTGTGTGCCTTGGGATCGGATGCCTTGTCGGCTTCGTGACCACCAATATGTGGATGAAGGTTCTCCTCGCGAAAAAACACGATTCAACCTATCAGGTGATCCTTGGCTTCGTTTTCGGTTCTCTTATATCCATGTTCGTCAACCCACAAATGATCCACACCGACGCGGTGACGGGAGTGAATTCCTGGATTTACACTGACCGTCCAATTTGGGAATGGATCGTCGGAGGAATTCTTTTTGTCGGAGCGGCGGTTTTGCTTTTCTTAATGACCAAGAAATTCTCCAAGAAATCCGATAACGCCTAATTTTCTTCTAGCCTCGTTATTTGGTATTCAATGTAGTTTTTAGCCACAGTCAAATGTAAATAGTGGGCATTTTTACATTGACAATTAACATTAACCTAATATTATTAGAAACCGCGCCATCTAGGAGGTGTCAACCGTATGCCACGAACAGAAGAACAAAACCAAGTCATTAAAGACCGTCGCAAATTTCGGATCATGGAAAAAGCCCTAATGCTTTTTGCCATTCGAGGCTTTGATACCGTCACGGTAGACGACATTACGCAAGAAGTCGGCTGCTCCCATGGCTTGTTCTACCACTACTTCACCGGAAAAGAAGACGTCTACAATCAGCTAATAACTTGCAAGGACGATCCCAAGTACGACGAGTATCGTCTTCCCACCAAAAAAGCCCTTGAGGCCGGTGGCTTTGCCGGAATCAAGATCTGCGTCGAATACGCTGAAAAAATCGCCAGGGCTGACGATGCGGTTTTCTACTTCATCAGGTTGGTTCTCACGAGACAAATGGCTCAAACCGCCAAGGGAACCCTTATGGGCATCGACCTTTACCCGGACTTCCTCAAGCTCATCGAACAAGCACAGGCGGACGGGGACATCTACGGAGGCGACCCTCGGCAAATCGCCAACATGTATATCGATTTCTGCAACGGGGCCATGGATCGTCGTTTTGCCATGGGGCGCGAGAAATTCGAAGTCGTTCACGCTGACCAGATCCTTCGTATCTTCAAAAAAGGCGAGTAGAACTATTGCCAAGAAGAAGCCGCCCGAACGCCTTGGGTGGCTTTTTTATATTCCTTGAATGGTTCTTCGTTTGGTCATAGAATTTGCCCGAATGAACAAGTTAATTCGATATTTGCGGCCTGTTTGGTTTCTCGTCGTTGTCGCAGTTTTTCTCGTGGCCGCTCAATCCTTGTTCGCCTTGTTAATCCCATCTCTGATCGGCAGCATCACGACCATCATCGAATACCCGACCGACTATGTACAAAGGTTGGGTTCCTTAATCACGCTTTTTTCTTTCAATCTTCTGACTCCAACGGGTGACAGCATCAAAGACATCTGGATTGTCGGCGGCATTATGATGGCCTTCGCTTTCGGATTTCTTCTTTGCGCCTTCGGATCGTCCTTAACCATCAGTCACATCGGAGCCTCATACGGAAAGAACCTTCGACATGACGTTTTTGCCAAGGTCAACGGTTTCGCTATCGGCCAATACGACAAATTCGGAACCGCCTCGCTCATCACCCGAACCACGAACGATATCGAGCAGACTCAGCAGGTCATTCAGAGCACCTTAAGAATCATCATCATGTCGCCGTTGTCGATGGTTTTGGCCATCGTACTCGTAATGCGGGCCGACCCTTGGATCGCCCTCATCATCGCCTGCGCTTTGCCTTTTATCGTGATTATCATGGTCGTGATTTTTATCATCGCTTATCCCCTTTTCAAAAAATTCCAAACAGTCATTGATCAACTGACCCTTTCTTTGCGCCAGACCCTGAAGGGTGTGAGGGTCATCCGAGCCTTCGACCGGCAAAAGGAAGACGATGAGTCCTTTGACCAAGCCAACGCCAGAATGAGAAACCTCTCCATCAAGGTCGACCACACCATGACCTTTGCCAACCCCCTCATTTCCATCATCTTCGACGTCACCTACATCGGAGTGTACTTCTATGGTTTCGCCCGGGGTGACGGTCAGCCGGTCAGCCAAGGGGTCGTCGCCTTTTCGAATGCCATCGAAGGCGCCACCTACGCCATGCAGGTCATGAACTCATTCCTGTTCTTCGGGTTCCTTCTCATCATGGTGCCGCGAGCAAGCGCTTGCGCGAAACGTCTGAATGAAGTCTTGAGCACTCCGGAGCTGGTCCCGGACCCCAAAAATCCTCTCGTCCCCGCAAACCACGACGGAATTGTCGAATTCGAGAATGTGTCCTTCACCTTCCCGGAAGCCTCCGTTCCGACGTTGGCCAAGATTTCCTTTAAGACCAAACCCGGTTCCACCACCGCCATCATCGGTTCGACCGGCTCTGGAAAGAGTTCCATCATCAATCTGATACCCCGATTCTACGATGCCTCGGAAGGCCACGTTTTGGTGGACGGCGTCGATGTTAAGGACATGAGCAAGAAGGACCTCCGAGCCCGCTTGGGCTTTGTCCCTCAAACAGCTCAGCTCTTTACCGGCACCATCAGATCCAATCTTCTCTTTGGCAAAAACGATGCTACCGAAGAGGAACTAAGAAAAGCCCTCGAAGTCTCCCAGTCGGCTGATTTTGTCGACGCGATGGAAAAAGGCCTCGATTCGCCAGTTGAGCAGGACGGGAAGAATTTCTCGGGTGGCCAAAAACAACGCTTGGCCATTGCGCGGGCCTTAATCCGAAAGCCGGAAATCTATGTTTTCGATGACTCCTTCAGTGCGCTGGACTTCCAAACCGACATTCGCCTACGAACGGCCCTTAAGAACTACACAACCGCCAGCTCGGTCATCATCGTCGCTCAGCGAGTTTCCACTATTTTGGATGCGGACGAAATCATCGTCCTCGATAAGGGGCAAGTAGTCGGAAACGGAACGCATTCTCAACTTCTAAAGGAGTGCGAAGTTTACAAGGAAATCGTCTATTCGCAAATGGACAAAGACGAAATATCCAAAACAATGGATTTAGCGAAATCGTTGGGCGGAGGTGAACAATAATGCCAAAACGTGATGCTCTCCTTGCCAAGGCAAAGAATCCCAAACAAACCTATGGCCGCATTATCGGCGAGTTTAAGGGCCAAAGAGCGGTTCTTATCGTTTTGGTCGTTATTCTCTTTTTGAGCGCGGCCCTTTCGATCGCCAACCCGATTGCGCTTAAGAAAATCATCCTAGACATGCCCCAATTCATAACCAACGATGGGGTTACCTACCACGTCCAATGGGCGGGCCTGATCGGAGCGTTCGGGGTAATGCTCGCCTTTGCCGTCGGCAGTTCGATTTTCATGTTTGCCAGCGATTGGATCGGCGGAAAGATGGTCGATGTTTATTCGTACCGCCTCCGCTCGCGCCTCAAGGCCAAGTTGAACAAAATGCCATTGACCTACTTCGATGGCCAAAACTACGGCGAGATTCTTTCGAAGCTCACGAATGATATTGATAACGTAAACCGCAATTTGTACCAGATCATGAGTCAAATCGTCGTCGGAGTGGCTTTGCTAGTTGGAACCACCATCGCCATGTTTGTCACCTCCTGGCAACTGGCCCTCGTTGTTTTGGCCTCATACCCGCTGATGGCTATCGCGGTTTTCCTCATCGGCATGCAAAGCAAAAAACAATACAAACGGTACCGAGAACGCTACGGAAAGCTCGAAGGAATGATCGAAGAGGACTACGCGGGCTACAAAATAATCAAACTCTTTGGGCAAGAAGAGACGTCTCAGAAACTCTTCGACTCCATCAATACCGAAATGAGCGATGCCGATCGCAAGTCCCAGTGGATCAGCGGTTTTATTTTCCCGACCATGCGCTTCATCTATTTCATCAGTTTCGTGGCCATCAGCGTCGTTTCGGGGCTCATCAGCAAGAACGCCAACGGCATAGCCGAGTTGGCTGCCTTCCTGATGTTCTTAAACATGGCCCAGCAGCCGTTCCAAATGCTTGGGCAAAGTGCCGGTACCATTCAAAGCGTGGCCGCCGCAAGCGAGCGGCTCTTTGGCTTGCTTGATTCACCAGAAGAGTCTCCTGATAAGCCCGAGGCCGTCGTGACGGAAGACAATATCAAGGGCGATGTGGCCTTTAAGCAGGTTTCCTTCTCCTACACACCCGACAAGCCGCTCATTGAGAACATGAATATCCACGTTAAGCCTGGCGAAACCGTCGCCATTGTCGGTCCCACGGGGGCTGGCAAAACAACCATCGTCAACCTCATCATGCGTTTCTACGATCCGGATAAGGGCGAGATTCTTGTCGATGGGGTTCCGACAACCGATTATGCCCGAAACACCATCCGCGGAAGCATTGGCATGGTCTTACAGGACACCTGGCTTTTCGCCGGATCGATCAAAGACAACATCCGTTATGGCGACGAAACCGCTTCGGATGAGGAAATCAAACGGGCAGCCGCGGCGGCGAGGGCGGACCATTTTATCGAAACCCTCCCCGATGGTTACGATTTCAAGCTGACCGAAGACGGCACCAACATTTCCCAAGGCCAACGGCAGCTGATAACCATTGCCCGCGCCATCGTCAGCAAACCGAAGATCATGATTCTTGATGAGGCCACCTCTTCCGTCGACACCAGAACGGAGCAGGCCATCCAAGACGCTTTGGACGACATCATGAAACAGAAAACGAGCTTTGTTATTGCCCATCGCTTAAGTACTATCAAAAAAGCCAAAATCATCTTGGTAATGGACCATGGCAAAATCATCGAAACCGGAACTCACGAAGAGCTGTTGGCCAAGAAGGGTTTCTACGCTGAGATGTACAATTCTCAATTCCTCGGGAAGGGCCTCTCTTCAGTTTCAGATTAAATGTGTCGATCGTCTTCAAACGAAAAGGGCCGCGATGGCCCTTTTTTTAATCTGAACGGCATTAAGTTCGGTCTTATTTTTTGAGCGCTTCTTTTTTCTTCGCCCAAACTCGTTTTTCTTCGGCCCGGTTAAACACTTTGATATCAGCGTAGATGTCTTTGAGCTTCGGATACATCTTGGAATAGACGTGTTTGAAGAGATATTCGTATTTTTCCTGGTTCACTGGATTTGGAACGAAGGTGTCCCTGACCCGAACCATGGCATTAACGGCCGAGACGGCGTCCGGATAGACTCCGATGGCCAGGAACCCGGAAATAGCGGCACCTAAGGAAGAATTTTCGAAGGTCTGAACCCGGCTGACCGGGCGATTAAAGATGTCGGCCGTAATCTGGCAGATTTCATTCGACTGGGAACCACCGCCGCTCACGCGAACCTCTTCGATTCGATGGCGAATCTTTTTCTCGAAGTGGTCCATCCCATCTCGGAGAGCGTAAGCGATTCCTTCAATGATGGCCCGATAGAAATGCTCATTGGTAATCGAATCACTAAAGCCAATTATGGAACCCTTGGCAAGGGGCTTTGAAAGGCTCGGCCCCCAGAAGGGCTGGAGAACCAACCCGTCGCATCCTGGCGGAACAGTCGGAAGTTTCTTGTTGAAGTCTTCGATTTTCGCTCCGGTGATCGTAGCCCCTTTGTTGGGGATGGCTCCAAACTCTTTCATGAACCAATTGATCATCCAATAGCCGCGGTAGACTTGGATTTCCATGTTGTAATAGTTGGGAATACAGGCCGGATATCCCGGCAAAAAGGTCTCGGATTCGGTGTATTTGGTTCTCGTCGTTTCGATGGAAGAAGCCGTCCCGTAACTGAGGGCGACCTTGCGATCAGTGATCACGCCTAGGCCCAAAGTCTCGCAGGCTTTGTCGCTTCCCGAAGCATAAATGGGCAGCCCTTCCAAAAGCCCGGTTTCTTCGGCTCCTTTTTTGCTGATGCGGGTCATAAGAGATCCTTCGGGAACGAGGTCGCAGAGAAGAGATCTCTTCAAAGAGAAGATTTGCGCGGTCAGGTGCGTCTCGGGCTTCTTATAAAATTCGCGGTTCTTAAAATCCAGTGGGTAGTGCCCAGTGTAGTTTGAAGAACTGTCTTTCAGTTCCCCGCTGAAGCGAAAAATAAACCAAGTGGAGACGTTAACGTATTTGTCGACGCGAGCCCAGTTCTCTGGTTCGTTCTCAATAAACCAGTTTGGCATGCTGTGACGACGATTGGATTGAATGGTCTCGTATTTCCCCACGAGAGAGAAAAGGGCCCGGGCGCTGAACGGCAATTTATTCATGCATTCGGCGGTTCTTTGGTCGAGCCAAAGAATCATCGGACGGATGACTTTCCGGTCCTTGTCGAGAAGAACGGCGCTGTCGCGGAAGCAGGTTACGGACATTCCCTTCACTCTTTGCATAAGTTCGGGGTGTTCTTTCGTCACCTTGTTGCTAACCTCGCAAAGGCAGGACCAATAAAGCTCGGGGTCTTGTTCGGCATAATTTGGCATCGTCGAATAATAAGGGGGGTCATACTTCTTCTTTTCCATGGCTAAAATCTCGCCATGTTGATCAAAAATCGCGACACGGACACTTTGCGTGCCGAAATCTACAGTTAAAATTAGTGGTTCTATATTATCCATAATTAATCTCCGAAAGAGATTTTAGCACGAAAAGAGATACCTCCGTGCTAGAATAAGCCCGCCAAACGAATATCAGAAAAGAAGGCCTTCAAAATGATAATTTCTAGAGCCCCGTTCCGTGTGAGTTTCTGTGGGGGCGGAAGCGACATTCCGTCTTTTTATGAAAAATATGGTGGATGCGTCATTTCGACGAGCATTCGGAAGTACGTTTATTTGGCCATTAATCGGGCTTTTTATAAAGACAGCATCACCCTGAAATATTCAAAAACGGAAATCGTGGACGACATTGATAAGATTCAACACCGAATTTTTAGACAAGTTTTAAAGGACTTTAATCTAAAAGGCGTGGAGATTACCTCCATGGCCGACATCCCGTCGGGAACCGGTTTGGGATCTTCCAGTTCCTTCACCGTTGCTCTGCTCCGAGTTCTCTATGCCTACAGCGAAAAAGCCGTGTCAACCTATAAGCTTGCCAAAGAGGCCTGCGACGTCGAAATTAACCAACTCGGAAACCCCATCGGGAAGCAAGATCAATTTGCTGCCGCTTTCGGTGGTCTTCGTTACTATGAGTTTTGCCCGGACGGATTCGTCAAAGTCGAACCCATTGTGATGAGACACGACTCTTATGAAAAACTGCAAAACAACCTTTTGATGTTCTATACGGGCGATGTCCGGGACGCGAATAACATCCTGGGAGAAGAAACGATGAATTTGGCCTCCCAAGAGGACAAAATCAACGCCACAAAAAAGCTTTGTGAAATGACAAAGGAGTTGAAGCTCAGTTTGGAGAATAATGACATCGATGCTTTGGGTCCCGTTCTCAAGAGTGGTTGGGAGATAAAAAAAGGTCTAGCCAACGGCATCAGCAATCCAATAATCGACCACCATTATGAACTGGCCTTGGCAGCGGGCGCGACGGGTGGAAAACTTCTTGGGGCCGGAGGGGGAGGCTTCCTTCTCTTCTACTGCCCGACTGAGGAAGTGCGCCAAAATGTTCGCAAATCACTATCGGATTTAAAAGAAATGGAATTTGAGTTTGACCAAGCCGGTTGCAGTATTCTGATGATGTGAGGATCCAATGAAGGCACTAATTCAAGCCGGCGGAAAAGGAACAAGACTTCAATCGATTTCCGGCTCTTTGCCCAAACCGATGGTGGCACTTGACGGCAAGCCAATTTTGCAGTGGCAAATTGAGGGACTAGTCAGGTCCGGAATCACAGAAATTGTGATTGTCGTTAGCCCCAACGGACAAGTTATTCCATCATATTTCAAAGACGGGGCTTCTTTCGGGGCAAAAATCAGTTACATCACCGAACCGGCCCCCCTCGGAACCGGAGGAATTCTTTTCCAAGCTAAACCGATACTTGGGAAAGGGGACTTCATTCTCCTTTTTGGGGATTTAATGTTGGATATCGACTGGAAAAGGATGATCGCCTTTCATGAAAACCACCATTCAGAAATGACGGCCTTTGTCCACCCCAACAGTCACCCTTTTGATTCTGATCTTTTGGTCGTCAATGAAAAAGATGAAGTAACCGGGTTTGATAGCAAACATAATGTACGGTCATTTTTTTATGAAAATATGGTCACGGCCGGCATCTACATCCTCTCAAATCGTTTGCTCGAAACGATAACGACGCCTGGCCCGCTCGATTTTGAAACACAGGTGATGGTGCCCGCCATTTCCCGTGGCGGAGTGTTCGCCTATCGCTCAAGCGAATATGTTAAAGATTGTGGCACACCGGACAGGTTCGCCACCGTGACAGAGGATATCCAAAACGGCGTCGTTGCCGCCAAATGTCTTTCCCGCAAACAAAAATGCATCTTTTTGGATCGGGATGGAACCTTAAACGTTTTTGGGGATTTCGTCACAAACGCCGACAAACTTACAATGATGCCAGACGCCGGTGAATCTCTAAAACTGATTAACCGATCGAGATTTTTGGCCATCGTCATCACCAATCAACCGGTGGTGGCTCGAGGAGAAACGTCTTTCGAGGAGCTTCATCGCATTCACAACAAAATGGAAGACCTTCTTGGCAGAGAAGGCGCTTATCTCGATGATCTCTACTTTTGTCCCCACCACCCTGATAAAGGGTTCGTTGGGGAAATCCCTCAACTCAAAATCGTTTGCGCGTGCCGGAAACCCAAAATCGGGTTGTTATTAAAAGCCCAAGAACGGTACAATATCGATTTTTCGCAATCTTGGTTCATCGGTGATACCAAACAAGACGTCCAAACGGGACTCAATGCCGGCTGTAGAACCGTGTTATTGACCTGCGGGGATCCTCGCCCGAATAAGCTTTACGCAAAAGCGGAACCGACTTTTACTTCGAATTCTTTGAAAGAAGCGATAGTTAAGATCCTATCCTGGAAGTAAAATAGGAAAAGGAGAACGAAGCAATATGGCCGACTTCAAAACCGATATCAAAGATTACTACAAACGGGAAATTGCGATAATCGAAAAACTGGACATCGATCAACTCAATGTTGCGATGAACGTTCTTTTGGACGCTTATGAAAGCAAGGCAACCGTTTATGTCTTTGGAAACGGCGGATCGTCTGCCACTGCTTCCCATATGATGGTCGATTTCAATAAGGGTGCGTGTTCGGAGGTCGAAAAAAGGTTTCATTTTGTTTGCCTAAACGACAATGTCCCAATGCTTATGGCTATTGGAAATGACATTGGTTTCGAAAATGTTTTCTATTATCAAATTGAAAATAAATTGACGGCAAACGATGTTATTCTTGCCCTCTCCGGAAGTGGCAATTCGAAGAACGTCCTAAAAGCAGTCGAATACGCCAAAAAATGTGGTTGCAAAATCATTGGCATGACCGGGTACAACGGCGGAAAACTCTTTCAACTCTCTGATTATCACCTGCACGCCCCCGTAAACGATATGCAAATTTCCGAAGATATTCATATGTCATTTGATCACATGATGATCCAAATCTTTTGGAGATATCTACTTTCTAAGGAAAATAAGCCAGCAGTTTACGAGGAACATAAGTAACTATTCTTCTGAACCGATTATTGAGAACAAAAACAGAAAGACCATTTTCTGAGCGCCATTAATTGGGGTTTTCGAATCTTATCCGTGCAAATTACGATTAAATTGTGTTTTTAGGGATTTGTTGTCTCTGCAAAAAACTAAGATAAAACGACGATAGGAAGAGACCGATGTCTCGTTTTTATCTAGGGAAAATTGAATTCCAACTTTTTGAGACACTTCAAGGCGGGCCGTTAGCCCTACATCTCCCAAATTGGTCGCCAATCGAGACGCCTTATTCGTCTGAAGGATTCCTTGTATGGGCGATAATTGATTTGGAATGGCTTTCTTACATAAAATGATGAAAGCAACTCTAGAAAAGTAGTTTTTTGATTGACACCAATCTTCCCATATTTATCTATGAGAGTTTTCCGTCGTTGCAAATTACTGGGTTTCTTTTTTCTAGCAAGAACCATTTCTTTGCATTTTCCCCGGTTTTGGAAGTAAGTGCTTTCCCTAAGGTGCATTTTCTTCTAAGAAGAAACCCCTCGTGATATAGTTTAACCGCTAGGGCATTTCATAGTGCCTTAAGAAAAAGGATTGTCAATAGGAGGACAATATGGCAGAAAAGAAGTACGTCTACTCCTTCAAAGAAGCCCATGCCGCACATCTCGGCAAGGACATTCTCGGAGGCAAAGGCGCTGGCCTTTGTGAGATGACTGCCGCCGGAATCAAC
>Ga0183099_1000382_pt1 | contig 33822 bp, 32 predicted proteins | sample Biomet1_FD_127788 | JGI IMG/M metagenome (GOLD analysis project Ga0183099, IMG submission 127788) | Microbial communities from bioreactor (seeded with anoxic lake sediment) at LBNL, California, USA - Biofuel metagenome 1 | ecosystem: Engineered > Bioreactor > Anaerobic > Unclassified ... | reverse complement strand
CTTGAGACTGTGTTCATGCGGAATGTACCGCCGTCTCCAGCAAATTATGCGCAGCGGGCCGGACGGGCCGGACGCTCTATATATTCCAAATGCCATCAGTTAACTCCGCACAATGTGGAAGGTGTATGCCCCTGCCTATAAATGCGGCGGGGAACTGCGGACGTTCATCCCCGAAGAGGCTTTTGCCGACAATCACTATTATCATCTTTACCAGGAGATGGAGATAAGACCACTGCGCGTGGTGGAACACACGGCGCAGCTCGACAAAGAGACAGCCTACGAATATCAGAAAGAATTCAAAAGAAAAGAGCTGGATATCCTCAGCTGCTCGACGACCTTTGAGATGGGCGTGGACGTGGGTAGCCTTGAGACTGTGTTCATGCGGAATGTACCGCCGTCTCCAGCAAATTATGCGCAGCGGGCCGGACGGGCCGGACGCTCTATATATTCCGCGGCTTTCGCCCTGACGTTCTGTAACAAGAGCAACCACGATTTCACGTTTTTCCGTGAGCCCGAGCGGATGATAAAGGGAGTCATAGCTCCACCGGTGTTCAGTACCGAGAATCCGAAGATCGCCATAAGACATGTATATGCCTCCGCGTTCAGTCAGTTCTGGAGGGAGCATCCAAAATATTTTTCTCAGACAGCAAATTTCATGGAGGTCGAGGACGGTAGTACAGGCCTGCAGGTTTTCCGGGAGTATCTTGATGAGAGGCCGGAGCCGCTGAAGGCATATCTGAAAGCTTTCCTGCCGGAAGCTCTGAGTCGGTGCTTTAGGGTTGACGATTACGGCTGGGCGGCAGCATTGACGGACCCTCAGGACGGACTGCTGGAAAGAGCGTCTTCACTTTACCACCAAGACATCGACGCTCTGGAGGAGGCAGTCAATACGGCAATCCAGGAAAAGCGCGGCGGCATAGACGCGCTGATCCAGAGGATAAAGGTATATCAGAGTGAAAATATCTTGGCATATCTCGCCCGCAGAAACATATTCCCGCAGTACGGTTTCCCGGTGGACACGGTGGAAATGACGATAATCGACAGGCACAACAGCCGAAAGACCGGACTGCAACTCCAGAGGGATCTTGCCATGGCGATATCCGAATATGCGCCCGGGTCGCAGATAGTTGCCAACGGCAGCCTGATAACCAGCCGGTATATACGAAAAATGCCGCAGAAAAGCTGGAAGATGTCGAGATACTGTAAATGCGGGGTTTGCGAAAGCCTGAACCTGAAAGTTTATATCCCCGGTGACGACAGCGATCCATACGACACATGCCAGACCTGCGGAGCGAAACTTGATAAAAGTCAGGAGGGTGTGTACCTCATTCCGGAATTCGGTTTTGAAGCGGACGGTGATGCCATAAAAAAGCCAGGCCTGAAAAAGCCGCAGCGGACTTATAAGAGTGATGTATCCTTTATTGGCAGGGACAGGGAGGAGAACGAAACAACATACAATATCGGCTCCGCAGTGATCCGGGTGGGCTCGGGCATTCAGGAAGAGATGGCTGTGCTGAATCGGGGAAAGTTTTTCGTGTGCGAGGAATGCGGGTACACGGAGCTGGACGAAAAAAGCTTCTTAAGATTCACAAGAAAAAGGCACAAGCGCCCGTCTGGGTACTGGTGTACGAACAATACGCTGCGTAATTATTCGCTGGCATACCGCTTTGAAACGGACATACTTTCCATTCGCTTCATTCAGCCGGAGGTAACGGGGTATGAGCAGGCACTGTCGATGCTCTACGGCATCCTTGCGGGCGCGAGCAAGGCGATGGGTGTTGAGCGTGACGATATTTCCGGTTGTCTTAAGTGGTTCTATAACTCCGAGTCTGGCAGAGCGAATTACGGCTTTATTCTGTACGATAAAACGCCGGGCGGCGCGGGCCATGTGAGACGGATGCAGGACGCAAAAATGCTAGAGTGCGTACTGCGCGAGACTCTCAGCCTGATAGAAAGCTGCACCTGTGGCGGAGAGGCAATGGACACTTCATGTTACAGTTGCCTGCGCAATTACTATAACCAGAAATACCATGAGCTCCTGCAGAGGCGATATGTGGTAGAATTTCTTGAAAAGGCCCTACAGAGCGAATGAGCATATGAACATGAATATCCTAAATTTTTTGAATGATATAGCAATAGTGAAAAATAATTGGAGGTGTGCCGCATGAGTAGTCAGCAAGACGGCTTTGATACGATCTCTCTGTTTGACATGGGCGATGATTGCTTAGGTGGCAGTACCACGGGCGCGAAGCTTGATGTCGTAAAGCTGAATTATGATTCTGCTGAGTCAGTTACCTGGCAGGAGCTTTTCGAGGGCTTCAACACACTTCGCGCGATCACGTTTTCCTCTGGAGTGAATTTCGTATATAAGCTCCTTGGCATGTTCGATTCCGCTGAGATCATATTCGGCTGCGAAGCCGTTATGTCCTACACGCTGCAAGAGGTCATGGCGTATCAGGACAAGCTGATAGAGCGTATTCGAGATACGACCTCCGATGCAAAGCTAAACCTTCTCACGCGTATTGATAATGGCAGTGTGCGATTTTTTGTTTCCAGAACACAGCTTTCACATGAAAAGCTGTACCTTCTTGCGGCTGTTGACGGTAGAAAACGTGTCATCATGGGTTCTGCCAATATGTCATACAACGCCTTTGGCGGCGTGCAGCGCGAAAACATCTGCTACATTGATGGAGACAACGCATATGACTGGTATCTGAATACCTTTATGGAGCTAAAAGAGAACAGCACAGATGAGATCAAGCGGAGTGCACTGGATAAAGCAAACCTGGCGGAAAATATCAATGAGCTGCCGATCGCCGGAACCATCAAGGCCAACAAGGTGCTGGTCATTGAGCCTGTAAAAGAGAATTCGGAAGAGGTCCAGTTTATCTTGGATACGCACAAGATAGCTGAGGCCCTTACTCCCATGCTGCCAAAGGTCGACAGGAAAACTGGCAAACTTACGGTCGTGTCGGACACCATAGTGAAGCTTCGTCGCCAGCTCATAAATGAGACCGTGAAAGAGAAAGAACTGCGCAGCGAGTATCCGCAGCTGGTCATCGACGCTTTTCACGGTGCGGCATCTCTCAACGGTGAGCCGCTGGATCTCAACCCAGACAGCGAGTCCATTGCGGAGGATGTTGCCCTATTTCTGAAGTATATGGATGGATACAGCAAATTTCACGGCGACTACATAGGAATGCAGTATCGTTATTTCGAGTTTGCGAACTGGTTCTTCTGCTCCCCCTTCATGGGTGTAATGCGAGATATGGCAGCTCGATATGACCAGAACAAACTGCCGTACCCAGTGTTTGGTCTTGTATATGGACAAAGCAAAGCTGGGAAAACCAGCTTCCTGGAAACTTTGCTTAAAATGATGATTGGACAGAAGCCAAAAGTTTCAGCTCCTGATTTTACTCGATCCAGCATTGAAAACCTTAAGAGAACAGTCCAGGGAGCGCCTATTATTGTTGACGATCTGACCAATGCTCGTTTCAATCAGCACGCCATCGAAACGATCAAAAACGATGATTTTGGAGCCGGCGAGCATCTGATCAACTACTCTGCAGTCGTCATAAGTGCGAATGAGGATGTTAAGGCTGTTGCGCCGGAGGTAATTCGTCGAACCGTCATCTGCAGAGTAGAAGCCGGCCTCACAAATACTGAGGTTATGAAAAGTAATGTCGTGCGTTCTGTTCAGCAGAAAATCGGGACGTCTTTCTTCAGAGAATATCTGCGACGTATGCTGGAGCTGATACCCGACCTTCTTGAAGCCTTAAAAGCAGACGATGATGGGAACACACCCGACATACTCAAATGTTCATCCGAGGTTATCTGCTCGATTTTTAGTGAGCACGCTGAAACACTGCCGGAATATGTTCGGCCACTTTCACTTGAGAACTATTTCAGTGAACAAGTGACTGGAAAATATGCAATTAAGACGATCCAGAATGCTTGGAAGACGAGCCGCAAATCATTTGTTATTACGCCAAGGAACAACGAGCTCAGATATAATGCCGGTGCACCGTATGAAGCAGACCGCCTGATGAAGGAACTCCCAGAGACTTTGGAGGCACACAAATCACGCGAATGGGTCGTCATGAATCTCGACGAATCACGGCACTTCTTTGAAATCAACTTCAAGAGATCCTTATTTTTTTGGTAATTTGTCTTACGGAGCAACCACATTCATTGACGGGGAACGTAAGAGAGGCCATGCTCGGCAAGAAATGCCCTCGGTTGCATTCTGTCCTTTTTTCCGCATATCACTGCAGTCAGGATTTTGATGCAATTATATGAAAACATCTGACCCATACAAGACAAAGATGTCAAAGACATTACTTGTGATAGTATTTGGCGTGGTGGCGGCTACCGTGTGTATGGAAAACATTCTGGTGTCGCTTATGTGGGTTAAATTTTGCGTTGACGGAATAACGAGAAAATCGATCAAATAAAGAGAAATGGAGTATTTTTTATGAAAGAAACAAAAATGAACATATTGGTACTTGGTAATTCTGGAGCGGGAAAAAGCACCCTAATTGAGGCGATTGTTGGCGTAAAAAAGAATACTCGGCCGGGTGAAGGTGACACGTCAAAGATTGAGGTTTCGGAATCTTCAATATGGCCGCTTCGTTGCATTGACACAAAGGGGTTTGAGTACAGCATTATCGAGCAGATAAAAACTATTCGGCAGGTTAAGAAATACACTAAAACGCAAATTGGCCAAAGCGACAATGACAGCAGGGAAAAAGGAATTGACACTGTTTGGTATTGCGTCGAGGGAACGGCTAGACGGGTGTTCTCTGACAATGTGGAAATGATGAACAAGGCGATCAAAGGATGGAAAAATGTACCTGTGTTTGCGGTCATCACTAAGTCCTTTTCGCAAGTTGAAGAAGAGGAAAATATCGAAGCTGTAGTGCAAGCATTTGCAAAAAACAAATCGGTCAACTTGCAAAAAATCATTCCGGTCGTTGCCAAACCATATCCGGTAAATAACGATGTGATTGTTCAGCCAAAGGGCATTGAGGAACTATGTAACGCAACATTAGAGTGTGCTGACTATGCAAAGCAAATCAACAAAGAAAATCGAGACAGAATGGTTCTAGAACAAAAGCGTTTCACTGCAAATGCGATGGTAACCGGGGCCACTGCATCAGCGGTTTTAGTAGGCGCCGTTCCACTTTCCTTTGCCGATTCTTTACTTCTTGTTCCTTTAGAAGCTGGGATGACAAAAGCGATATTCAGAATTTATGGCGTTGAATTTTCAAGTGATCTTGTCTCGGCGATCATCGGCTCCGCTTTAATAACAAAGTTTCGTATTCGGAGGTCGACTTCTACGGTGACTTGTTCGAGCGTATCCACGCCTCTCTGAAGGAGCAGGGGATGGAATACGCCGATTGCTTCGTTGCGACGGCGAATCCCAAGCTTGGCGAGGCAAGAACCGCCATAGATCTGGCTAAGAAAGAGCATTGCGACGTCGTCATCGGTGTCGGCGGCGGCAGCGCGATGGACTTGTCAAAGGTCGTCGCGGCTGGCATGCTTTACCCCCATGAACTAATTAAAATGATCAAGTTCAGCCATAGCGAAAACACCCAGATACCACCAAAGGAAGCTCTTCCCCTTGTGCTGATTCCCACCCTTCCGGCCACCGCGAGTGAAATGAACCCCACCGCGGTCATCACCGACGAACAGACGAACCGCAAGAGCTATGTCTGGGAGCCTTCCTGTCTCTACGCCAAGACCTCTATACTCGACCCGATGTTGACGCTGACGCTTCCGGCTTATCAGACGGCCTGCGGCGCAATCGATGCCATCAGCCATGTAGTAGAGCCATTCTTTTTCAGCGATGAGGCCACCTTCGGCAATCTGGAGCTGCACGACCATATGCAGATCGGCGTTATCCGCGCGATTTACGACAATCTCCCGAGGGTTCTGGAGAATCCCAACGATATCGGGCTGCGCGGACTGATGCAGTTTTCAGCAACCGTCGGATTGAACGGCTGGCTGACCTGCGGCGTGCAGGGCTGGACTCCAATGCACCAGATGGGCCATGTGCTGTCCTCTCATTACAAGGCCACCCACGGTGCGACGCTCGCCTGCATGATGCTGGCTTGGATGCGGTATTTTGCAGGTAAAGAGCAGAACGGCCGCTTCAAAAAGCTTGCCGGATGGCTCTGGGACACTGACGATCTGCTTAAGGCGGCGGATATCTTCGAAGACTATATCAAATCGGTTGGTGTCGAAACACGCATCTCACAGTTCGGCTGCACAGAAGCCAGCCTCGACGAGCTGACACAGGGCGTCGTGGACGTCTCCTTCTCGCCCGACGGCACGCTTGCCAGCATCCCTCCGATAACAAAGGAAGAAGCCCGTATCATCTACGGGCTGGCGCTGTAAAGTTGTGATAAGAGACGTCAATTTCGACGGCTTCGACGCCGTTGAGCTCAGCACTTCTGCTTTTAGGGCGGTGCTGGTCTATGAAATAGGTCCGCGTATCGCGTTTTTCGGCAAGACCAACGGTGAAAACCTGCTTTACTGGAACAGAAACAAGGTGACACGAAACGAATGGAAGCTGTACGGCGGCCACCGCGTCTGGCTGACCCGTCCGATGGCCGACGAGGCAGAGGATACCTATTTATCCGACAACGCGCGCTGTGCGCTTGAAATAAGCGGGGCAAAGGTCACGACGACGTCTCCGGCACATCCAGTCAACTGTCTGGAACGGGGCATGGAATTGGAGATTGTCTCCGAAAGCTGTCTACGTGTACGTAATTTCATCAGCAATAGAGGCAGTTTAATCTACTCCGGTGGCGTATGGTCACCCACGTGTGTCGTTCCGGACGGCAGGCAAATCATTATCCCGCTCGGGGACGATAATGCGAGCTGGGATGTCGTTCGCGTCGTCATTCCGCGTGTGTTCGCGGGAAACAGCACCACACTTGAGGATAATCAGGCGGTTTTCACCGGAAACGACTTGGTCGTGACTCCGACGGGCCGTGTACTGAAGCGCTGCTGCTCCGCCCCAAAGGGCAAGGTGCTGCTTAAATGCGACGGCTATATTTTCGAGAAGTATTCCCCCTACGACAAACTGCTGCGCTATCCGTTCGATGGCTGCAACGTGGCTTGCTTCGTCGGCAAGGACAACTTTATGGCGGAGCTTGAGACCTTCGGCGGAGAATCGGACATTCCGCCCGGAAAAACAATTGAGAATACCGAATACTGGTCTGTAATCTGATACCAAAATAATCCCTGCGGCGGACACAACACATCCGCTGCAGTGATTTTCTATACTTAATGTTTACTGAACAATAAAAACTCATTACGGTTCAAGGCTCTGCGCATGGTGGGGATGAACCTGACTGACCAAGCCGTGTATGCTCAATTCTTAGGCATTAGCCCCACGTTTCTTAAAGGTCCGTATCCCCAAGTAAAGCCCTGTCCTCCAGAAGAAGTCAGATTCAAAATTACCGGACTGAGTATTCCGTTGCCGTTGAGCGGCGGGAGGTGCGGACAAAATCCTGGACCATAATGAAGTCAAGGAGGCTGTCCAAATGTATTCCTACGAAGAGCGCATGAGAGCGGTTCAACTCTATATCCAGTATGATTGTAGCCCGTCAGCAGTAATCTACGAATTAGGTTATCCGTCACGAAACAGGCTTACCGACTGGTATAAAGAATACATGGAAACTGGCACTTTGCGCGGCGACGATATACGCGGTCATTCAAAATATAGCAAAGAACAGCGAAAGCAAGCAATTGAATATTACCTTAAACACGGGCGAAGCATTTCACGTACAATTAGGGCTTTGGGCTTTCCCGGAAAAACGGTTTTATGCGAATGGCTCAATGAAGATTTATCGGGAGAGAAACGGCGATGGCATTGTAAAACAAATAGCTATTTGGTAAAGTGTACTCCTCAGCAGAAAGAGCAGGCTGTAGTAGATTACTGCGCCGGTAGCAAGACACCAACAGAAATTGCAAGAACTTATGGCGTGAGCTCAAACGCAATCTACGGCTGGAAAAAGAAACTGCTCAGTGAAAGGTGTGCTGCTATGCCTACGAAGCCGCCGTCTGAAGTTTCCAATGATGAGAAAAGCATAGACCGTTTATGTACCGAGAAAGAAGCCTTGGAACAAAAGGTAAAGGATCTGGAGAAAGATGTTTACCGTCTTCAACTTGAGCGCGATATATTAGAAAAGGCCGGTGAAATCTTAAAAAAAGACCAGGGCATCAGTCTTGAAACGTTAACGAATCGAGAAAAGGCCGTAGTGATTGATGCCCTTCGCAATAAGTATCGGCTGAAAGTTTTGCTCAAAGCTCTCAACATGGCAAAGAGCAGCTATTGCTACCAGGCCAACGCCATGAAAAAAACGGATAAGTATTCTGAACTGCGAACTAATGTAAGACGGATATTTGATGAGTCGGATTCCAATTACGGCTATCGGCGGATTCACGCAGAAGTAAAGAACTCTGGAGTTATAGTTTCGGAGAAGGTCATTATTCGGATCATGGCTGAAGAAGGGCTACAGGTTCAGCGTACTAAGGCCAAAAAATACAGCTCATACGCCGGCGAAATCAGCCCTGAGGTCGAAAACACAATTAACAGAGATTTTCATGCCATGTCTCCAAATGTGAAGTGGCTAACCGACATCACGGAGTTCATCATCCCAGCTGGAAAAGTATATCTGTCACCCATTATTGACTGCTTCGACGGGTTGGCAGTCGCATGGACAATTGGAACATCTCCGAATGCAGAACTGGTCAATACCATGCTGGACACGGCAGTTCTCACCCTTGACGATGACGAGCATCCCATCGTTCATTCTGACCGCGGCTCGCATTACCGATGGCCTGGGTGGATTGAGCGAATGAACAGTGCTGGGCTTACAAGATCCATGTCAAAGAAGGGTTGCTCTCCAGACAACTCCGCCTGTGAAGGTTTCTTCGGCAGGCTGAAAAATGAGATGTTCTATTTCAGAAATTGGGCTGGTGTCACCATAGACGAGTTCACATCTATTCTGGACGATTATGTACATTGGTATAATGAAAAGCGAATCAAGCTGTCCCTCGGAGCAATGAGCCCGTTGGATTACAGACACCGTCTTGGTTTGGCTGCTTAAAACACCTGGAGGTAATTTCAATATGAAAACTGGCGAATTAATTGATTTGTTGATGACGTTCAATCCAGAAGATGAGATTTCAATTGACATCTATGAAACTGTTTCAGGAAAATACATCGACTCCACTAGTGCAGTCGCAATTGTGGAAGATGCTTTTGAACCTACATTTAAAATTGATGTAGAGGCTGGGAAGTTTGAGAAGTTCATTACATAAGGCAAACAAGGTCGTTTTAGGTCCAAGAAAACGTCCGCACCCCCGTCTCAGCGCCATGATGCCGAACGCAGCGGCCGACATCAGAAAGCACAGGAAAATAGAGTTCATGTCGAAACACAGGAATACCGCGCTGAACGTCACGCCTGTGAGCGCAGCGTAGAAGATAAACATTCCCATGACCGTCTGATAACTCGCCGTTTGAACCTTCCGGGAAAACGACCAGACAATCGCAAGCTCCGCAATGAGGAGCGCGAAGACCACAAAGGTGTTATATGCAATCCCCGGGAAAAAGCGCGCCACGGCCCACGCCGTCGCAAACGTAATCAGCAGGCCAAGCGCCATCGTTCCGTAAGTTTTTGTGAGAAATTGCTGCCTTCCGTAAGCTTGTTCGGCAGGATTGGAATAGCCGTTGTAGGCGCTGTACATAGGACTCTCCCCTTTCTTTATAGTTGTAACGTAAACCTAGAATTTGAATAAATCCGCATAGACATATGAACAAAATGCAAATTTGGCACTCTTGTTGCAAGAGTGCCAAATTCGTTATTTCTATTTTACTCGTTGAAACATCGGATGATTTTTATGAAATTGAACCAAGTCCCATAAGTTCCCGTATAAATCCTTGAACACCGCAACGATACCATAGGATTGCTCTTTCGGTTCCCGGACAAATTCAATTCCTTTTTCCAGCATCTCATGATAGTCTCTCCAAAAGTCGTCCGTCCCAAGAAACAGAAATACTCTTCCTCCCGCCTGATCTCCAATAAACGGTACCTGCTCCGGTTTTGAGGCTCTTGCCAGCAAAATAGTAGTTCCGGACGAACCCGGCGGTGATACCACCACCCAGCGTTTATCCTGCTCCGGCTGATAGGTATCTTCCACAAGAGTAAAATGAAGTTTCTTTGTGTAAAACTCGATGGCTTTGTCATAATCCTGAACGACCAAAGCAATATGGACTATAGATTGTATCATGGCTTCGCCTTCTTTCCTGAATAAAAATATACCACAAACCGGACGGGACCACACGGGATATACTTGCCGAAATCAGATAGAAAAACAGCGCAGCGTTCCCGCTGCGCTGTTTTTCATTTAGCGTTTAATGCTGAAACAAACCGGTAAAATCAAACGTTGCGAAATAATCGTCCGGCGTCTCCGCCCGGCGGATCATCTCGTAAGAACCGTCTTCCTTCAAAAGGAGCTCCGCGCTGCGCAGACGGCCGTTATAGTTGTAGCCCATGGAAAATCCGTGCGCGCCGGCGTCATGGATAAACAGATAATCGCCCATGTCGATCTTCGGCAGCATACGGTCGACGGCGAATTTATCGTTATTCTCGCACAGAGAGCCGACTACGTCGTATTTGTGATCGCAGGCCGCGTCTTCCTTCCCCAGGATCGTAACATGGTGGTAGGCACCGTACATTGCCGGACGCATCAGGTTCGCCGCGCAGGCATCCAGACCGATGTATTCCTTGTAAATATGTTTTTCATGGACCGCTTTGGCAATCAGCGCGCCGTAGGGCCCCAGCATGAAGCGGCCCATTTCCGTGTGAATGGCGACGTCGCCCATTCCGGCCGGAACCAGGATTTCTTCATATTTTTTCTGGACACCCTCTCCGATTTTCAGAATATCATTCTGTTTCTGCTCCGGACGGTAGGGGATACCGACGCCGCCGGACGGGTTCACGAACCCGATGTGGCAGCCGGTCTTTTCATGCAACTCAACCGCCAGACGGAACATAATTTCAGCCAGAGCCGGGTAATAATCGTTGGAAATGGTGTTCGAAGCCAAAAACGCGTGAATTCCGAAATTCTTCGCGCCCATCGCCTTCAGCTTCTTGAAGCCTTCAAACAGCTGATCCTTCGTAAAGCCATACTTCGCGTCTCCCGGGTTATCCATGACCTGGAATCCTTCTTCGCTCCCGCTGAGCTTGAAGATGCCGCCCGGATTGAACCGGCAGGAGATCGTCTCTGGAATATACCCAAGGGCCTCTTTCAGAAAATCAATGTGCGTGATGTCGTCAAGATTGATAGTGGCCCCTAATTTTGCAGCCAGTTGAAACTCCTTCGCCGGGGTTTCATTGGAAGAAAACATGATTTCAGGCCCATGAAAACCGCACGCGTCGGACATCATGAGCTCCGTCAGGGAGGAGCAGTCCGTTCCGCAACCCTCTTCCTTGAGGACCTTCAGGATCGCGGGGTTCGGAGTCGCTTTTACGGCAAAATGTTCTGTATAGCCGGGATTCCAGCTGAAAGCCTTTTTTACCAGACGGGCGTTCTCCCGAATTCCCTTTTCGTCATAGAGATAAAAAGGGGTCGGATACTTCGCCGCAATTTCCTTTACTTTTTCCAGTGTGACAAACGGTTTCTTTTTCACGATAATCGCTCCCAATATTATTGAATTTTTTAGTGAACAAACTCATTTTTTCGAAACGCTTTGCCCTTAACCGTAACGCACATACTATCTCATTGGCGTTACTTTTATCGTTAGCATACACCAGCAAAAAGTAGCCGTCAAGTTGTTTTTGCATCACGAAACGACTGGATTAGTAAGGCGGAATCAGGAGCACGCCTTTGGGGGTAAGTATAAGAAGAAGAAAGGGCAAGCCCTTTCCTCTTCTTATGCCTGGATTACGCGATATTTTATCAGCCAAAGTACCGTTTCAGCAGTCCGGCGAAGGCCTTTCCTTGGCGGGCCTCGTCTGATGACGGCTCTTTGCTGAACGCTGTTAATCATTAAGCGCAATTCGTGAGGCTCGAAGAATGGAATTTTGAGTATATTAACCTCCGCTGACATGTTCGTCTTTATCAATGGGCTTGGCGATGTATCGTTATATTCCAGTTCAAAGTCATAAACACCATCCTCAAAGACGAATGTTAGAATAAAAGGCGTTTCGTGGAGAGTTTCAACGCCGTGCAATTCAAGGTGTTTGATTATATCCTGCTTTGTGGCAATACGCTTGCGCCCACAATGACGGATAATATAGTTATACATCAGGAACAGACGCTCAGCTCTTGTCAGGCCTTGACTTTTATTTTCCAAAATCATCAAGCCTTGGATATTGTATCATAAGATTACAATACATTGACCAACAAGTTTTTGGATAGTATAATCTTGGTATAAATAAGCATGAAAGGATATACAAGATGTTGAGCGCGTCGCAAACTTTGACAAGCAGACAGACAAATAGAGTAATATATTTTGATTTCTTGCGAATTATTGCTATGATTGCCGTCATAACGCTTCATACGTCAGCTAGCAATTGGAAAGCTACTGATGTTCACTCGTTTTCTTGGAATGTTTTTAATTTTTTTGACAGTATTGTCAGATGGGGCGTTCCTGTCTTTACAATGATTAGCGGAGCGCTCTTTCTTGATAATAAAAAAGAATTAAGCATAAAAACACTTTACTCAAAAAATATACTGAGGCTTGTTGTTGCTTTTCTTTTTTGGTCGTTTATGTATGCCTTAGCCACTTTTATTTATAAAGGAGGTTCTATCCTTTCTTTCTTAGCGCAGGTGATAAGGGGAAATTACCACATGTGGTTTCTCTTTATGCTTGTTGGCTTGTATATTATTACACCTTTACTTAGAAAGATTACAGCAAATCGCAAGGATACCCAATATTTCCTTATTATTTCTTTCGTTTTTACATTTCTTATTCCAGTGATATTTCTGTGCCTAAAGTACGCCGATACCCTTTTTGGCACAGATGGAGCGATGTATGACCTTGCCAACAGCGTTTATAAAAATGTGAATTTTCATTTTGCTATAGGTTATTCGTTTTACTTTGTTCTTGGATATTACCTAAGCATGTCGGATATAAGCAAAAAGATGGAACGTGTTATTTACATTTTCGGATTTTTGGGATTTGCCTCAACAATTCTTTTAACACGAGGGCTGAGTTATTACATGAACTCTCCCCAAGGAACTTTTTATAATAACCTTACTATCAATGTTATGTTAGAGAGCATAGCCGTTTTTACTTTGGCAAAATGTAAAATTGCCAAGGCAGTTAAAAGCGAAAGACAGATAAGTTTTATTCGTAAACTGTCAAAATATAGTTTTGGTATTTATTTAGTTCATGCTGGCTTTTTGACTGTATTTAGCAAGCTTGGTTTAACAACGCTAAGTTTTAACCCCATTTTTTCTGTGATTGCCATTGTTGTCATAGCGTTTTTCCTTTCCTTATTAGTATCGGCCATTCTCAATAAAATACCATTTGCAAAAAAGTATCTTGTATAATTTAAGGGGCGCATTTCGGCCCCTTTCGCGCCCCTTTGTTATATTCAAAAGAAAGAATAAACCAGTTTAACGTTTCCCTTTATAGCATCCACAATGCGTTGAGGCTCAATGCCAATGTATCGCCGCTGTGGATGCTTGCGGAGCTGTGCTGTAAGAGACGCTGGACAAGGGCGATGTCATAGCCATTGGCTTTGTAAATCTCTGGTCGCATACCCTTTGCAGAAACTGTGGGCGTGACGCCCTCCAAGTCCAAATAAGCGCAGTCGATTTTTAGTCGCTTTTGGACTGCCCTTTCCGTGATGGGAAAAATGCTTAAAGCAATGGAGGACTACATGGCGTAGTAAAAAAGAGGAAGCACCAAACGTTGCTTCCTCTTCGCAAACCAATTGCTATTTCAGGCTTTTTCGATCAGCCAAAGTACCGTTTCAGCAGTCCGGCGAAGGCCTTTCCGTGGCGGGCCTCGTCGCGGGCCATCTCATGGACGGTGTCGTGGATGGCGTCCAGATTCAGCGCCTTGGCACGCTTGGCAAGATCGGTCTTTCCGGCGGTGGCACCGTTTTCGGCTTCGACGCGCATCTGCAGGTTCTTCTTGGTGGAATCGGTAACGACCTCGCCAAGCAGTTCCGCAAACTTGGCGGCGTGTTCGGCTTCCTCCAGGCCGGCCTTGTGCCAATAATCGCCGATTTCGGGATAGCCTTCACGGTAAGCCACGCGGCTCATAGCCAGGTACATGCCCACTTCGCTGCACTCGCCCTGGAAATTGGCGCGCAGATCGTTCAGGATGTCCTCGGGAGCGCCCTTCGCTACGCCGACCACATGCTCGGCAGCCCAGGTCATCTCGCCCTCGTCCATCCGGACGAATTTCTCCTTTGGAGCCTTGCACTGGGGGCAGAATGCCGGAGCCTCGTCTCCCTCATACACATAACCGCAGACGCTGCATACCCATTTAGCCATTTTAATTATCCTCCTGTTTTGATGTATTAGTAATAGGAATCATTCTTAATTCGGATTATAGCACAACAGGGAATTTTGTCAATATGGTATAGTGTATTTTTTTTCGAAACATGATATAATCCGAACATTCGAAAACGGAGGCCGACAAATGGAAAACCTTATACCCAACGAAAAGAAAAAACTTGTCATTAACACCAGCTTCGGATCCTTTGCGCGCGGTGCGATTCGGACGCATTTCGTCGCCATCGGGGAGGATTACTGCGAGCTGGTGAAAAGGTATGTTCTGCCCCTGTATCAGGCAGGTGATATTCTCTCCATTTCGGAAAAAATCATCTCCCTTTGCCAAAAGAATATTATTTATAAAAAGGATATGAAGCTCTCCAATCTTGCCCGCTTTTTATCAAAGTTCGCGTCCCACAGCCCCCACGGCATCGGCGTGGACAACCCCTGGAAAATGCAGTTTGCCATCGACCACTGCGGCGCTCTGAAGATCATCTGGGCATCCATCGCGGCGGGCTTCGGCAAGCTGTTCGGCAAAAAAGGCGTATTCTATAAGATCGCTGGCCAGGAGGTGGCGGGGCTGGACGGATTTTACACCGCGTCGTTCCAAGTCTACGGCGATTTCTGCATGATGCTGCCCAAGCAGCCGAACGAGGTCTGCCGCCGCATCAAGGAAGAAACCGGCGTGACCTGCATGCTGGTGGACGCGAACGACTTCGAGCGGTGCATCCTGGGCAAGAGCCCGGATTTGGACCTCACGGACGAGCAGTGCGCGGAGCTGATCGCCGACAACCCCGCTGGAAACTCCACCCAGCTGACGCCCTTCGTACTGATTCGAAAGGCGGCGGACGATGTCCAGGCTTAGATATTTCCTGCACGTTCTATCCGGCGTCCGTTTTCAGAAGGTCGGGGATTGTGCGGCCCGTTCCCACGAGATCAGCGGCAAGCCAAAAGCCTTACTTCTGATCGACATGGCCTGGTGCGCCGTGCGCTACGGGTCCGGGTATTACGACTACATGATGTACGGCTTCTTCGACCGCACGGCGAAAGAGCGCGACACCTACCTCACCCGCATGCGCAACAAGAAGCTCATCAGCTATCTGAACGACGATACTTACAGCCATTTCATCGACAACAAAAATGATTTCGACACCCTGTTTGCCAAATACCTGCGGCGCCAATTTTTGGACGGGCGCAAATGCACGCTGAAAGAATTCGAGTCCTTCATGGCGGACAAGGACGCCTGTTTTGCAAAACCCGACGAGGGTGACTCCGGCCGGGGCGTAGAAAAGCTGAAAAAGGCCGATTTTGCAAGTCTTGCCGAGATGTACGGCTATATCCGGAAAAAGGGACACTGCGCCATCGAGGAGTGTGTCACACAGCACCCGGAGATGAACCGGCTGTATCCTTGCGCCGTCAACTGCATGCGGATTGTGACGGACCTGGTGGACGGCGAGACGCACATAGCCTATGTGGTGCTCAAAAGCGGAAACTGCGGCGCGGTCTGTGACAACTCCGGCCAGGGCGGTCTTATCTGCGCCGTCGACAAAGAAACCGGCATCGTTACGAGCATCGCGACGGACGATCTCATCGCCCACCATTATGAAAAGCACCCTTACACCGGCGTTGAATTCAAAGGTTTTCAAATTCCGCTGTTTCAGGAAGCCATTACCATGTGCAAGGAAGCAGCCCATGTGGTGCCTCAGATCCGGCATATCGGCTGGGATGTGGCGATCACCCCCGAAGGACCCGTATTCATCGAGGGCAACAACTACCCCGGCACCGACCTCTGTCAGCTGTACTGGAACACCCCGGGCCGGCAGGGCCTTATGCCGTTTTACCGGCAGCTTCTTCCCGGCCTGAAATTCTAAGCAGAAAAGGTGGAATGATTGGCTTGTCCTTTCTCCGGTACGGCCTGCGCATCATGAGCGGCATGAACTTTGAAAAATTCTCCGATCTTCTGGACCGGGCGCACCGTTTTTCCGGCAGAAGCAAAGCGTGGCTGACGCGGGATATGCTCCACTGCGCCGTGCGTTTAGGCGCCGGGTATTACGACTATGTGACCTTCGGCTTCTGGGCCCTGACGGACGCCCAGCGTGAGACCTACGTCACCCGCGTGGTGTCGAAAAAGCTCGTCACCTATCTCAACGACCCGGCCTACGAGAATCTTTTCAATGACAAAGCGCAGTTTTACACGCTTTTCAAAGATTACATCCAGCGCGACTGGATCAATTTCAAGACCTCCTCCAAGCAGGAGGTCTATGCTTTTATCACAAGACACCCTCGCGTGTTTTCTAAACCTGCCCACGGTTCCTGTGGTCATGACTGCGAAAAGCTTGACAGCCGCGACTGGCCGGATTTCGACGCCTTTTATGACGCGCTCCGGACCCGGAACGCCTGGCTCCTGGAGGAAACTCTTCCCCAGCACCCGGAAAACGAGAAATTCAATTCCTCGTCTATGAACTGCCTGCGGCTCATTACGCTGCTGGACTCGGACGGCGCGCCCCATTGCATCTTCGCCACGCAGAAATTCGGCGTCAACAACCGCGTGGTGGACAATTACGGCTTCGGCTGCCGGGTGGATCTGAAAACCGGCAAGATCTGCTCGCCCGGCGTCAGCGGCGACGGGTCGCTGGGCATCGTCTTTTCCGAACATCCCAACTCCCACCTACCGCTCATAGGCCACCGCGTTCCGCACTTCTTCGAAGCCGTGGAAATGGTGGAGCGGGCGGCGCTGCTGGTGCCGCGGATGCGCTATATCGGCTGGGACGTGGGCATCACACCGGACGGTCCCGCCATCGTGGAGGGCAACAATTACTGCGCTCACGATTTCTGGCAGCTGCCCGCGCAGACCCCAGAAAAAACGGGTATGCTCCCCGTATTTCAGAAGTATGTTCCCGAGTTCCGGCGATAAGAAGAAACGGCCGCCCGTCTTGGCGGCCGTTTTATTTACTCGACGCGGATGATATAACCCTCGTGCCGGGGTGCGGGCTCCGGCGTTTCGTCCGGATAGCCCAGAATACAGTTGCCGATGCCGATATATCCCTCGGGCACACCCCATTTTTTCATGAGCTCCTTACCCTCCGGTGTCGCAAACATGGGCTCCGCTCGGTCGATCCAGCAGGAGCCGAGGCCTACGGCCTGCGCCGCGTTCATGAGATTGCCCATAATAAGGCTGCCGTCCTTTGTCGCCATGGGCCAGCTGCCGTCGGCGAACACGACGACGACCACCGGCGCGCCGTAAAACGGGTCGGAGTCCGCACCCATTATGGCACGGTTGATCTCGGAGGCGGCGTCGCGGTCGGCCTTGTTGGTGACGGCTACGATGCAGGCCCGCTGGCTTCCTCTGGCGGTGGGAGCGTAGGTTCCGACTTCCAGCACGGCCTCCAAGTCTTCCTTGCGAACAGGCACGTTTTTATACTTACGGATGGCCCTCCTATGTTTTAGATCGTACAGCGTATCTTTCATGATTTTTCTCCTTTGACGTCACTTGTTCTTACAGGCGTCGCAAATATGGTACAATTTCAGGTCATACCCTGTCAGCGTCCTGCCGCAGCGCCCGGCAAGCTGCGTCAGAAAATTTCTTCCCCAGTTCAGGTCCTCCACGGCGCCGCACCGCTCGCAGATGAGGTGCGGATGGGACAGGCTCTGCCGGTCATAGCGCGCCGGCGAATCGGGGATCTCCAGCTTGCGGATCTTCCCCTCCTGTACGAGTATGCCCAGATTGCGGTAAACGGTTCCTATGGCGATGCCGGGCATTTTCTCACGCGCCTTTTCGTAGATCTCCTCGGCGGTCAAATGCACCGGTTTTTCCGCCACAATGGCGTAGATCAGCTGCCTCTGTCTTGTCATAACAAATCCCTTATATTAAGAACTATTCTCATTTTATATTTATATATCATTTCCTTGCGAAAAGTCAACAGATTTGTGCTATACTCTGCGCAGAAGGGAGTGACCGCTATGAAGCGACTCGAAGATTTCCCCCGCGTATCCCTGGGCATTCTGCCCACCCCCATGTATAAACTTGAAAACACCAGCCGCCTGCTGGGCACCAACGTCTGGATCAAACGCGACGACATGACCGGCGTGGCTCTGGGCGGCAACAAGGTCCGCAAACTGGAATTTTTGCTGGCCGACGCCCTGCAGAAGAAGGCTGAGGTCGTGATGACGACCGGCGGCGCGCAGTCAAACCATGCCATGCTCACCGCGGCATGCGCCCTGCGGCTGGGTCTGACACCCGTTTTGGTTCTCAAAAAGCGCGGCGTGACCGCCTGCAAAGGCAACCAGCTCCTCAACCACCTGATGGGCGTGGACGTGCGCTTTATCGACACGGACAGCTACGACGACATTTACGCCGAGATGGACAAGATCGGCGCAGAGTACGGCAAGCCGTATTACAAGATCCCCTGCGGCGGTTCCAACGGACTGGGCGCTTTGGGCTATGTCGCCTGCATGAAAGAGATTTCGGAAAGCGGCGTGCATTTTGACCATATCGTCTGCGCCGAGGGCAGCGGCGGCACTCATGCAGGCAGCGCGCTGGGCGCGAAGCTGTTTTTGCCCGGCACCCGCGTCAACGGCATGATGGTCGACACCGACCCGTTTGACCAAATTACCCCCGGCATTATGCGCGACGCGGCGGCTCTGCTGGAGCTGGACATCAATATCACCTCCGCGGACGTACATCTGCGCAATATGTGCGGCGCCGGCTACGCTATCCCCTCGCAGGAGGGCAACGACGCCGTCCGTTACATGTGCCGCACCGAGGGAATTTTCCTCGACCCCGTCTACACCGGCAAGGCTTTTGCGGGCCTGCTCGCCATGGCGAAGGAAGGCGCGTTCCGCCCGGACGACAACGTCCTGTTCCTGCACACCGGCGGCGCCGGTGGCCTGTTCGCCCTGGATATGGGATAACGATTTACATCATCAAGAAATCCGCCCCGAAAGAGGCGGATTTCATTTTTTTATATTTTTCTCATGTATTCATACAGCGGCATCAGCACGGCGTAGGCGTCCATCAACTCGTTCACGAGCTCTGGCCCGGGCGGGTCCGGGGCAAAAAGCACCTCCCGCTCAAAGCCGATGTCCTTGGCGTTGTACCAATCATACAGGAGCGGCCCCGGGTCGCCCTTCGGCCGCTTGTAGCACTCGCCGCAGCGGCGGAAAAGCGTCTGCCGGTCAAACGCCTTCACCAGCCGCTCGAGCCGCGCGGGGTGAGCGTCGGCGGCGGCGCGCCACCGCTCCATCAAATCCGCCCCTGGCATGAAATAACCCATGCCGCAGCCATAAGAGTTCGCACCGATCTCAAACCAGAATTGCGGCAGGACGGTATACACTTCCGCTGTCTGCCCCAGTGAAAACCACATATGATTCTTATACGGACCCTGTCCGTGCAGCCGCCGCGCGTCCCGGTAAATGCGGCTGATGTGCAGCGCCGGCGCGCTGTCCGGCCACCGGGCCTCAAAGGCATCCCGCACGTCCGAGGCGAGCGCCTTGAACGGCTCCAAAAGGCAGCGCTCATAATGTTCCCGGTGCGCCTCAAACCACGGCTTTTCGTTGTGCAGCGCAAGCCCCCACATAAAGTCCGTCAATTCTTTCGGAAATCCTTCAAACATCTTGTTTCCTTATCTATCTGTCCGATTGCTCACGAATTCGATTCCAGCCACTTGGCCAGCTGCGCGGTCATGTCGGCGTTCCTCTTTTCCTCCGCGCCAGCGTCCTGCTGCGCAAGATAGCGCCGCACATCGCTCTTGTTCGCGCCGTCGTTTGCCCGGCGCTGCTTAAACGCGGATAACTTTTCGCGATAGCCACAGGGACATACAAACGTTGCGTCGTCCCCTTCGCCCCGTAACTCCAGCTTCTTGTGGCAGTTGGGGCACCGGGCGTTGGTGTACTGCACGGTGGTCTCGCGGTAGCCGCACTCGCGGTCGGGACAGACGAGCATCTCGCCGCGCTTGCCCTTGACCCGCAAAAGCATTTTTCCGCACCGGGGGCAGGGCTGGCGGGTCTGGTTGTCGTGGATATAGGTTTTGTCGCTCTGACGCACTTCATCCACTAAACGGCCCGCGTACCGGCGCATTTCGGCGACGAAATCCGTATCCTTTTCCCGTCCGGCGGCAATGCCGGCGAGTCGGTCTTCCCATTTGGCCGTCAGCACGGCGCTCCGCAGGTCCTCCGGTACGATGGACACCAGCTGTTTTCCCTTGGAGGTCGGCACCAGCGACTTGCCACTGCGCTCGATGTAAAACGTGTTAAACAGCTTTTCTATAATGTCCGCGCGGGTGGCGGGCGTGCCGAGGCCGCCGGTCTGCTCCAGGATTTTGCTCTGGTTTTTATCGGAGACGGTGGCGCCGGGGTGCTCCATGGCGGTGAGGAGCGTGGCTTCCGTATAACGGGCGGGCGGCGCGGTTTTTCCGCTCGTGACAGTTGCGGACAGAACCTTCATCTGCTGTCCCTGCCGCAGCTCCGGCAGACTCTGGTCTTTTTCTCGTCCTCGTCCTCATCGGCGCCGAGGTCGAGCCTCCCGTAAGCCGCCTTCCAGCCCTGCTCCAGGACATGCTTGCCCTTGGCGGCAAAAGTTTTGCCGTCCACGGTGAGGGTAATCTTCACTTCTTCGTACTCAAGCGGCGGCATCAAGACCGCCATAAACCGCCTCGCCACCAAATCGTAGATGTTCCGCTCCTGCCCGGTGAGCCGCCACAGCTCCGGCTGCTCCTCGGTGGGGATGATGGCGTGATGATCGGTGACCTTGGCGTTGTTGACGATATACTTTGTTTGGATAGGCTTTTTGCGCAGCAGGCCCTGAGCCAGGTCGCGGTAATCGTCCGTCAGCAGACTTTGCAGGCGCTCGGGTATGGTTGCGACCACATCGTCGGAAATATAACGGCTGTCCGTACGGGGGTAGGTCAGCAGTTTGTGCCGCTCGTACAGACTCTGCATGAGATTGAGCGTCTCCTTGGCGGAGTAGGCGTATTTTTTGTTCGCGTCGCGCTGCAGCTCGGTCAGGTCGTAGGCCGCCGGAGGCGGGGTTTGTTTGCGGGTGCGGGTAACACTCGTGAGCGTACCGGTTTTTCCACTCACGGAATCCGTCAGCTTTTTCGCCGTCTCCTCGTCAAAAAGACGTGCGCTGCCTTTTTCGTCCTTCCAGGCCGCCTCAAAGCCGTCGAGCTTCACCCTCACGCCCCAGTAGGGCTTCGGAGTGAACCGGCGGATCTCCTCCTCGCGGGCCGTGATGAGCGAGAGCGTCGGCGTCTGCACCCGCCCGGCGGACAGCTGGGCGTTGTATTTGCAGGTGAGCGCACGGGTGACGTTCAGGCCCACCAGCCAATCGGCTTCGGAGCGGGCCCTGGCGCTTTTGTAGAGATTGTCGTATTCCGCCGCGGGGCGCAGGTTGGCAAAGCCCTCGTGGATGGCCTTGTCCGTCTGGGAGGAGATCCACAGGCGCTTGGCGGGTTTCTTCCACCCGGCCTTTTCCATGATCCATCGCGCGACCAGCTCGCCCTCGCGCCCGGCGTCCGTTGCGATGACCATGGAGCCGATGTCCGGCCGCTTCATGAGCGCCGCCACCACCCGGTACTGCTTGCCGGTCTCAGAAATCACCACGGTTTTCATGGGCTGCGGCAGCATGGGCAGCTGGGTCATCTCCCATTTTTCCCACGCCTTGTCGTAGGCGTCCGGGTCGGCCAGCGTTACGAGATGCCCCAGCGCCCAGGTGACCACATAGCGGTCGCCTTCCAGGTACCCCTCGCCCCCTCTGTTGCAGCCCAGCACGCGGGCCAACTCCTTGCCGACGGAGGGCTTTTCGGCCAAAACAAGTATTTTTTCCATGGCCTCAGTATACCATAAACCAGAACGACACGATAGAATATTTATAGGGGCCAGGGAACGTGTGCTTACATAAAGAAAAGACGGACAGCTTTTGCTGTCCGTCTTTTCTTGCGCCCGGATTACTTGACTTCAACTTCGTAGTGTTCCGGCTGAGACTCAGGGAGTTTCGGCAGGGTGAGCTTCAGCACGCCGTTTACGTATTCCGCGTTGATGGCGGAGGCGTCTATGCCTTCCACATCAAAGCTGCGCCGGCAGCTTCCCCAGCTGCGTTCACGGCGGATATAGCCGTTCTCCTCGTTTTTCTCCTCTTTCTCCGCCTTGTGCTCGGCGCTGATAGAAAGAATGCCGTCCTTCACGGCCACATGGATATCGGCCTTGTCATAGCCGGGCAGTTCCGTCTCGATCAGGAAGGCGTTATCGGTTTCCTGGATGTCGGTGGCGGCGTTGACGGTCATGCTGCCGAAAAATTCGCGGAACGGATCGTAGTTCATAGAACGATACTTGGTGGTGAAAGGAATCAGATCAAACATTTTGAAAACCTCCTGTTTTCTTTTATTTTTCTTTGTCTATAATAGTACATATAAATTGTTAATAAATTTATATGTACATATGAACGAATTGTAAACATTGGCACTCCACTCGTCCGAGTGCTAATTCTTGCCTTCCGCCTGCGTCCATGCTATAATCTGCCGTGTTGGGACGTCTTTCGCCCCGGAAGGATGTGTTTGATCCTATGAAACCAACTCTGATTATCATGGCCGCCGGCATGGGCAGCCGGTTCGGAGGCCTCAAGCAGATGACACCCATCGACGATGCCGGTCAGGTCATTCTGGACTATTCGGCTTACGACGCCGTGCGCGCCGGTTTCGGCAAAATCATTTGTGTCATTAAAAAGGAAATGCAGGCGGATTTCCGCGCCGCGGTGGGAAACCGCTTGGCACAAAAATGCGACCTCACCTACGCTTTTCAGTCGTTGAACGACCTTCCCGCCGGACACACCGTCCCTGCGGGCCGCGTCAAGCCCTGGGGTACGGCCCACGCCGTGCGCGCCTGCCGGAATCTGATCGACGCGCCGTTCGCCGTCGTCAATGCCGATGATTTTTACGGCCGCGGAGCCTTCGAGGCGCTGGCCGACTTTCTGAGCAACGACGGCCCGCAGAATTTGCAGTGCCTCGTGGGCTACCGGCTGCGCAGCTGTCTTACAGACAACGGCACCGTGGCCCGCGGCATCTGCACGGCGGATGAGAAAGGGCATCTTCTCACGGTCACCGAGCGCACAAAAATCCAAGGCCCAGCCGATCATCCCTCTTACACCGAGGACGGGAAAACCTGGGTGGACCTCGACCCCGATTCCCTGGTGAGTTTGAATACCTGGGGCTTCCGGGAAGACTTTCTGGACGCCATCGACAGGGCATTTATCGGTTTCCTCGACCGGGATCTGCCCGCCAATCCGGAAAAAGCGGAATTTTTCCTGCCCGGCGTCGTCAACGCGCGTCTCGCAGCCGGGAACGACCAGGTAAAGGTCCTCCCCACAAATGAAACCTGGCACGGTTTGACATACAAAGACGACCTGCCGGCCATGCGCGCCGCCGTCGCCGAAATGCAGCGCAGCGGCCTGTATCCGACCCGTCTCTGGGCATGAGATTCTTTTACCGCGCCGGCGGCACAAAATCTTTAAAAGGTAGGGCGAGAAAATGAAGATTGTTGACTTGACCCACACCATCTCGGCGGATATGCCGGTGTACCCCGGAACAGAGCCCCCCGTCCTCACCACCGCGAATACCTATGAAAAGGACGGTTTCAAGGAGACACTGCTGCATTTGTACTCCCATACCGGTACGCATATGGATGCCCCGCACCACATTTTCCCGAACAGCATCCCCCTGGACGAGTTCGACGCGGATGAATTCGTAGGGCAGGCGCTTGTGATCGATGCGACGGACGTTCCGCCCGGCGGACGGATCGATTTTTCCCATGTTCAGAAAATCCGGGATAAAGCCGACAGGGCCGAATTTCTGATCTTCCGGACAGGCTGGGAGAAGTACTGGGGGCAAGCAGCCTACTTTGGGGAGTTTCCCGTGATCTCCGGGGATATTGCGGACTACCTGCTGCAGACCGGAAAAAAAGGGATTGGCCTGGATACGATCAGCCTCGACCCCATAGCCGATTCCTCCCTCACTCTGCACCACAGGTTCCTCGCGTCCGGCGGCACCGTGATCATCGAAAACCTGTGCAACCTTGCGTGCCTTGGAACGGATTTGTTTCTGTTCGCCGCCCTGCCGCTGAAGTTCCGGCAGGCGGACGGCGCCCCCGTTCGGGCCATAGGGATCTTGCAGTAAACGTATTTATATAGTGAAACGGACCCATCATCATTCCTGATGATGGGTCCGTTTGAATTATGCATAAACTGTCAAGATATAAAGTTTGTGAGGAGCATGACGGCACCCAAGGCGGTCAGAAAAATGCCCGTTACCATATTCAGCGTCTTGGAAGCCACTTTGTTGGCCATGCGGGAAGAGACGGTGGCGCCGATAAAGGTAAATACGACACAGACGATCATGGCAGTCGGGTCCGGCCAGCCGTCCAGCGCGATATGACTGACGCCGCCGACCAAAGCCGTAAAGGTCATGATAAACACGCTCGTGCCGACGGCTTCCTTGATTTCGTAACCCATGAGGGTCGTCAGCGCGAATAGGGTCATCATCCCGCCGCCCGCGCCGGCAAAGCCGGAGATAAAACCGATGGCCGCGCCGACAAACAGCGTCTCCATCAATTTCTCCTTGGGCGTCTGCTCGCCGTGCAGGCGATGCAGGCTGGTCACGGGGAAAAGCAGGAATTTCACGCCCATGAGAAGTGTCATAAGAACGGTGATGGAGCCGAGCGCCGGGCTTGGAATATACTTGCTGGCCCAGCTTCCGACAAAGTCGAAGCCTAGGACTGCCGCCAGCAGCACGAGGCTGTCTTTGATACGGAGGTTGCCGTGCTTTCCGAAATTCACCGAGGCGTCCGCCGACGCCAGCACGTCGCTCGACAAAGCGATGCAGATAGCCTGATAGGAGTTAAACCCCAAAAAAGTGTGCAGCGCGGGGGAGATCACCACTGCCGCGGATATGCCAGAAAAGCCGGTCGCGAAACCCGCGCCCAGCCCCGCCAATATGCAGACGATGATTTTCAGCACCATACCCGCAGACTACCAGCTTACTATGAATTGCTGGTATTTTAGCACCATTTTCCCGCCGTTGCAAATATATTACACTACAAGGCCTTTCCAACCGCCGCCATCACAAAGCCCAGGGCCGTAAAAACTGCCAGCAGCATGACCACGTTACGCACCATCTGCGCCGCGGTCAACCGTTTGGCGTCTATAAAAAAATATGGGTACGGGCTGGACGTGCCGTCAATGTTCACGCCCCGGCCGCCCCGGATCATAACATATGCGAAATAGGCAAACGGCAGAACCAAACACCACAGCGGGCTGAAAAAATTCAGTCCGTTTTTGTCCGCGCAGACGGCCCATTCCGCCAGCGCCAGCAGCGGCGCGATATAGTGTACCAGAAGGTTGGAAACGAACCGGCCCGTATCGGCGAAAGAAATCATCTTTTTCCCGGCTCTTTTTGCGGCCGGCCACAGGATGAACGCGAACACAAGATGGGTAATCCAGATACAGCAGGCCATTACCATCTGCAGTACGGACCCGCGCAGTACCATGCCGACGGTCTGACGCGCGACAACGCCCGTCAGGAACAGCATCGCATAGTAAATGCAGACAAGCAGGTTCGACAGGTTGGTGTAGTAGACGTACATATCCCGGCGGTGGGTGCCGTCGGGCCTTCTGCTGTGCAGCAGCAGCCCGGTGCCGGACGCGCCTGCCGTCAGTGCGCACAAAATCAGCTCCGTTGCGTCGATCCGCCCCATGCCGATCCGCTCCTTATCCGTCTTCTGCCTATTTCAGGCGCCGCGGTATCCGCAGGGGTTATTGCTCTGCCAGCGCCAGGTGTCGGCACACATGTCCTCCACGGACCTGCGAGCCTTCCAACCAAGCACACGCTCCGCCTTGGAGGCGTCTGCATAGACTTCGGCGATGTCGCCCGGACGCCGCGGTGCAATTTTATAGGGGATTTTCACGCCGCTTGCCGCCTCGAACGCATGCACCAGTTCCAGCACGGACACGCCCTTTCCGCGGCCCAGGTTGAACGCCTCGCAGCCGGTATGCGCCAGCGCGTACCCCAGCGCCGCTACATGGCCTTCCGCGAGGTCCATGACGTGGATATAGTCCCGTACGCCCGTACCGTCCGGGGTGGGATAGTCATTGCCGAAGATGTTGAGATGGTCAAGCTTTCCCACGGCCACCTGGGAGATATAGGGCATGAGGTTATTGGGAATGCCGGCTGGGTCCTCCCCCATCTGGCCCGACTCGTGGGCGCCGACGGGGTTAAAATACCGCAGCAGCACAACGCTCAGCGCAGGGTCCGCGGCCGCGGCGTCAGCCGCGATCTGCTCGATCATGTATTTCGTCCGGCCGTAGGGGTTGGTGCATCCGCCCGTGGGCATGTCTTCGGTGCAGGGCGGCGCCGCCTGCCCGTAAAACGGTGGCGGTGTATTTCGTCCGGCCGTAGGGGTTGGTGCATCCGCCCGTGGGCATGTCTTCGGTGCAGGGCGGCGCCGCCTGCCCGTAAACGGTGGCGGAAGAGGAAAACACAAACCGCTTCACGCCCGCCTCCCGCATGGTCTCCAGCAGAGTCAGCGTGGTGTCGAGGTTATTACGGTAATATAACAGTGGCTTTTGGGTGGACTCACCCACGGCCTTGAAACCGGCAAAGTGCATCACGGCGGCGATGTCGTTCTCGGCAAAAATGCGGCGCAGGGCCGTTTTATCCGCCACATCCGCCTCGTACAGTTTCATCGACCCGCCCGTGATTTTTTCCGCGCGGCGCACGGCCTCCGGGCTGGAATTCGAAAAGTTGTCTGCAATCACAACGCCGTATCCGGCCTTCGCCGCCTCCAACGCGCACGCAGAGCCGATATACCCGGCACCGCCGGTCATGAGAATATCCATAGTTTCACTTCCTTATGGGTGAGTATAACACAAAACTTGCCGGGGCAAAAGTCCCGGCAAGTTTTGTTGTTTTTCAAAGCCGTCCGTCCATGGGTATGTAATCCGACATCGTCATGACGGCCCGGTAAGCCGGGCGCATGATGCGGTCGCAGGTGACGACCTCCTCGATGCGGTGGGCACACCAGCCGGCAATGCGGGCGATGGCAAACAGCGGCGTATACAGCTCCTCCGGGATTCCCAGCATCCCATACACGAACCCGGAGTAGAAATCCACATTGGCACACATCGGAAAACCCTGCTTTTTGCGCTCTTCAATCAGTTCAATGCCGAGACGTTCGACATTTTCCATGAGGGCGAAGTCCTCAAGCATGCCCTTTTCGGAGGCCATGCCTTTGGCGTACTTCTTGATCATCAGCGCGCGCGGGTCTGACTCGGTGTAGACCGCGTGACCCAAGCCGTAGATTTTGCCGGAGTGGTCGCCTTCCGTGCCGTCGAAGAGTTTTTCCAGATAGGCGCGAATCTCGGCGTCGTTTCCGTAATCCCTGACGTTTTGCCGGATATAGTGGAACATCTCCACCACCTTGCCGCTGGCACCGCCGTGGAGAGGACCTTTCAGGGAGCCGACCGCCCCCGAGATGGCGGAGTAGGTGTCGGTGCCGGAGCTGGACATAGCCCGACACACAAAGGTGGAATTGTTGCCGCCGCCGTGTTCCGCGTGGAGGATGAGCATCAGGTCCAGAAGTTTCGCTTCCTCGGCGGTGTAGCTCTTATCCTTGCGCACCATACGCAGGAAGTTCTCCGATACAGAGAGGTCGTCCTTGGGATTGTGGATATAAAGGCTCTTGCCGTCGTAGGCGTGGCGCTTGACATGGTAGGCGTCCGCCACGATGCCGGGAAACCGGGCGATCAGGCCGATTGACTGACGTATAAGGTTTTCTATGGAGCGGTCGTCCGGGTTCTCGTCGTAGGAATACAGGGCCAGGACACTGCGGGCGAGCTTATTCATGATGTTGGGGCTGGGGGCCTTAAGAATCATGTCCTCGAAGAAGTTTTGCGGCAGGGGCCTCTCCTCGGCCAGCATGGCATTGAACAGGGCGCTCTCGTCCTGGCTGGGCAGCTTCCCCATCAGCAGCAGATATGCCACTTCCTCATACCCGAAAGTTCCCTCGGCCCAGTGGTTTTCCACCAGATCCGTCACCCGGATGCCGCGGTAATACAGTTTGCCAGGCATGGGCACGCGCTCGCCGTCCTGCATGTAATAGCCCTGGACGCTACCGATGCGTGTGGCGCCCACCAGAACGCCGGTACCGTCTGCGTTGCGCAGGCCCCGCTTTACATTCTGGTTGGCAAACGCCTCCGGACCGATGGCGTAGCGGCCCTGCACGTCGGCACACAGTTCCGACATATGAGACGAAATGATACTGTCCATCCTGTTTCTTCTTTCTTCAAAGTTTATTACAATTATATTCCTACTCCATCTCGTTTTGCAAGTCAAATATTCATTTTATTCATATTAGCCGTATTCGTTCCCCCAAGTCCGGGTTTTTTAGGCACTTTCCTGCAAGTTTTATTTTCTATCTGCTCATGTTTTCTTTTTGTCCAGCCTCCGCTGTCACCTTTTGCATTTCCCGGACGCGTGTGCTATAATGCATTAAAAATATAATATGTTTTTTAAAATGGGTGATTGTATTGATAACTCTGCACTATGCAAGCGTCATGTGGTCCCGCGGCGAACCCGTCGCCCCCACGTCCGACGCCGACCGCACCAAAACCATGGCCGCGCGCATCCTTGAAAAGCACGGCGGCGACAAAATTCACTTTGACTCGCTCGTCAGTCATGACATCACGTATGTCGGCGTGGTGCAGACCGCGCTGGCTTCCGGCCTGCGGGAATTTCCCATCCCCTATGTGCTCACGAACTGTCACAACAGCCTGTGCGCCGTGGGCGGCACCATCAACGCCGACGACCATGTGTTCGGCCTGTCGGCGGCGCGGCGCTTTGGCGGCGTGTATGTCCCAGCCAACCTGGCCGTCATACACCAGTACGCGCGGGAAGTCCTGGCCGGCTGCGGAAAAATGATCCTCGGTTCGGATAGCCACACCCGTTACGGCGCGCTGGGCACCATGGGATTCGGCGAAGGCGGTCCCGAAGTGGTCAAACAGCTTTTGGGTGACGCCTATGAGCTGCCGGCTCCCAAAGTGATATTGGTTTACATAAAAAATTCGCTCCGGCAGGGCGTCGGGCCGCACGACGTAGCGTTGGCCCTGTGCGGCGCGGTATTTGAAAGCGGCTTTGCGAAAAACGCCATACTGGAATTTGCGGGCCCCGGCGTCAAAGGTCTCTCCATGGATTACCGCATGGGCATCGACGTAATGACGACCGAGACGGCCTGCCTGTCTTCCGTCTGGCAGACGGATGGAAAAACGGAGACATGGCTGGCTCTGCGCGGCCGGCTGAACGACTATACGCGCATGGAACCGACGGAGGGCGCCCTGTACGACGCGATGGTGCAGATTGATCTATCCAAAATCGTACCCATGGCGGCGCTGCCCTACCACCCCTCCAAAGCCGTCCCCGTCGCCCAGATCGCCGGCCGCACCGCCGGTCAGGGCGTCATAGCGGGGTGCGCCGGCGGACTTCTGGCAAACATCGCCGAGGCCGCGGCCATTCTGAAAAACAAGAGCATCGGCAGCGGTTATTTTGAGCTGTCGGTTTATCCCGCCAGCATGCCCGTAAACCTCGAGGCCATGCACTGCGGCGCTGTCGAAGCTTTGCTCGAAGCCGGCGCGGTGCTGAAGCCCTGCTTCTGCGGCCCCTGCTTCGGCGCGGGAGACGTGCCGGCAAACGGCACAACGAGCCTGCGCCACTCCACGCGAAACTTCCCCAACCGCGAGGGCTCAAAGCCCAACGAGGGCCAGTCGGCGGAAGTCATTTTGATGGACGCGCGCTCCATCGCCGCCACGGCGGCGAACGGCGGCGTCATCGTCCCCGCCACAGAGGCAGATTACGACATGCCGGCCGTTGCCGACGGCTTTGACGCCGGCCCCTACGAAAAGCGCGTCTACAACGGCTTTGGCCATCCCCGGCCGGAAGAGAGTCTTCGCTTCGGCCCCAACATCAAGCCCTGGGCGGAGATCCCGCCCATGCCGGAGGACCTGACCGTCACCTTCGCGGCGGTGGTCCACGATCCGGTGACCACCACGGATGAACTCATTCCCTCCGGCGAGACGTCCAGCTACCGCTCGAACCCCATGCGGCTCGCAGAATTTACGCTGTCCCGCCGGGTGCCGGAATACGTTCCCCGCTGCAAGGCGCTCGCGGCGGAGGGAAAGAAATCCGCCATCTATGCCGTCAAACCCGGCGACGGCTCCGCGCGGGAACAGGCTGCTTCCTGCCAGCGGGTGCTGGGCGGCACGGCGAATGTTGCTGTGGAATACGCCACCAAGCGCTACCGCTCAAACCTCATCAACTGGGGCATTGTTCCTTTTACCTTCGGCGGCGAATTTTCCTGGGAACCGGGCACCGTGTTGAGCGTACCCGGCCTGCGCGCGGCCATCAAATCCGGCGCGGAAGAAATCCCGGGCTATATCGGCAATACAAAACTTTTGCTCAAATTCGGCCCGCTGTCCCGGGAGGAACGCGAAATCCTTCTGGCCGGCTGCTTAATGAACTGGTATCGGGGGAAAAAGCATGAATAAGATTCCCATGACTACCCCCGTCGTCGAGATAGACGGGGACGAGATGACCCGCATCCTCTGGAAGATGATCAAAGAAGAACTCATCCTGCCGTTCGTGGATTTAAAAACGGAATATTTTGATCTGAGCCTGCCAAACCGCGAAGCCACAAACGACGCGGTGACGCTGGAGGCGGCGAAGGCCGTCCGGCGCCTGGGCGTGGGTGTCAAGTGCGCCACCATCACTCCCAACGCCAAACGGATGGAGGAATATCATCTCTCCCGCCAGTACCCCAGCCCGAACGGAACCATCCGCGCGTATCTGGACGGCACCACCTTCCGTACGCCGATCCTTACGAAAAACATCGCGCCCCGCATCCCGACCTGGACGGCCCCGATTACGCTCGCCCGCCACAGCTACGGCGACGTTTACAAGGACACCGAATACCGCGCGCCGGGTCCGTGCGAGGTAAAGCTCGTGTCATCCGACGGCTGGGAAAAACCGGTGTTTTCCTACGGCGGCCCCGGCGTGGCGCTCGCGATGTACAACACCGACGCGAGCATTGAGAGTTTTGCCCGCTCATGCTTTGCCTGCGCGCTGGAGAATAAGCAAGACCTCTGGTTTTCCTGCAAGGACACCATCTCCAAGATCTACGACGGCCGGTTCCGGGACATCTTCGAGACGGTGTACAAGACCGATTACAAAGATGCCTTCGAAGCCGCCGGCATAAAATATTTCTATACTCTCATCGACGACGCCGTTGCGCGGGTCATGCGCTCCAGCGGCGGCTTTGTGTGGGCGCTCAAGAACTACGACGGCGACGTGATGAGCGATATGGTTTCCGCGGCTTTCGGATCGCTGGCCATGATGACGAGCGTTCTCGTGAGCCCGGACGGCTGCTTCAACTACGAGGCCGCCCACGGCACGGTGACGCAGCACTATTACCGCCGCCTGAAGGGCGAGAAAACTTCCACAAACCCCGTGGCCACGATCTTTGCCTGGACAGGGGCTTTACGCAAGCGTGGGGAGCTCGATCAAAACGCCGCGCTGTGCGCTTTCGCCAAAGCGCTGGAAACCGCTTGCACGGACACCATCGAATCGGGAGTCGTCACGGGCGATCTGGCAGAACTCAGCGGCGCCAAGACCGGCGTCACTTCCGAAGCTTTTCTTTCCGCCATTCAGAAACGTCTGGAAAATATATAAAACAATTATCCTTTACCGCTCGCGGATTCATCTGCCACGTCATAGCCACGCCCAAGACTACGGATCGCTTCAAGAGAAGGAGACTTTCTCTATATGCGCAGGAAGATTTTGATTGCGCTGGACGTCGTATTGGCAGTCGTGTTGCTGGTTCTCTTCATCTCCCGCTGTGATGCGAGAACGGAGAGCTCCGGCCCGCAGATTACGGCGGAAAGCACTCCCGCAAGTGCCTCCGAAACGGGAAGTCCTTCCGCCAATCCCACGCAGACGCCGGTTCCCACGCCGACGCCAACGCCGACACCCACGCCGGAGCCCACACCGCCGCCCACGCCCTACGGATATAACAAGATGGACGTCAACTTCAGCCATGATAATAGTACGTCTTTCATAAAGCTGAACAATTATTTTTCCGGCCTTGCGGTGAGCCAGAAAAATGCGTATACGGGTCTTTTCAAAGGGAAAAACCTGATTATGATCTGCGCGGAGTCGTTTTGCCCCTATGTGATCAACAAGGACCTGACGCCCGCGCTGTACAAGCTCTATTCCGAAGGCTTTCAGTTTACCAACTACTACCAGCCCGGCTGGTATCAGTCTACCACCGGCGGCGAGTTCGCCTTTCTGACGGGACTGATTCCCACTGTAGTTGACGGTGAACTGTCGTTCAACTACACCGGCGAACACTCAACGGACATGTATTTTTCCATGGCCAAGCGGCTCAATGCTCTTGGCTATAAGTCGTTGGCATACCACGACTATACCTATGATTATTACGGCCGCAACCTGACCCACCCCAATCTCGGCTATGACTATACCGGCGTAGGAAACGGTCTGGAACTGCCTAACAACACCTGGCCCAACTCCGATCTGGAGATGATGCAGGCCACGGTGTCCGACTTCGATTCGGGCAGCAAGCCCTTCAACGTCTACTACATGACCGTTTCCGGCCATGGCTACTACAGCGTCGCCGGCAACGCCATGTCGAAGAAAAACTGGGATGCTGTGAAGGCTCTTCCCTACTCGGATGGGGTGAAAGCTTATCTCGCCGCGCAGATGGAGCTGGAGTACAGCCTCGAGTACCTGCTCAATCAGCTGGAGGCCACCGGACACGCCGACGATACCGTTATCGTCCTCACGAGCGATCATTATCCCTACCTTCTGGACGGCGACCAAAATTACAAAATGCCTCTGTATAACCAACTGGCCGGCTATACCTTCAACTCCGACCAGCCCAACGAGATGTACCGCAACACGCTCCTCATGTGGTGCGGGTCCATGAAATCCCCAATAAAAGTGGACACTCCCTGCTCATCCATCGACGTGGTGCCAACGCTTCTCAATTTGTTCGGGGCTAAATATGATTCCCGTCTGCTTTCCGGCCGGGATATTTTCGCGCAAAACTACGATCCCTACACTCCGTCGAACGTAACGCCGCTCGTGATCCTCACGGGTGCCGCAAACTCAAGCTGGATCACGGATGCCGGCTATTTCTACTGCGGCAGTGACGAGTTCACTCCCCGTCCCGGCTACCTTGAACACG
>Ga0183099_1000381_pt1 | contig 33833 bp, 19 predicted proteins | sample Biomet1_FD_127788 | JGI IMG/M metagenome (GOLD analysis project Ga0183099, IMG submission 127788) | Microbial communities from bioreactor (seeded with anoxic lake sediment) at LBNL, California, USA - Biofuel metagenome 1 | ecosystem: Engineered > Bioreactor > Anaerobic > Unclassified ... | reverse complement strand
TGTAAAAGAAGACGGTTCACAAGCTCAGTTAGACGAAAAACTAGAGTTCAAAGTAATCGAATTCAATAAAGATGCTAAGAGAATCATCCTTTCTCACAGCCGTATTTTTGAAGATGCTGCAAAGGCAGAAGAAAAAGCTGAAAAGAAGGCTGCTTCTAAGAAAACAACAACTAATAAGAAAGAAGACGCTGCTCCTGCTGTAACAAATCAGGCTGCTTCAACTACATTAGGTGATATCGATGCTTTAGCTGCATTGAAAGAACAAATGGAAGCTGATAAAGACTAATTATTTAGTTAAATAAATCTTTGAAGGGGTTACCGTTTGTCGGTAGCCCCTTTCGTTTCAAAAAAAGTATGGAAAAATTTGAGGTACATATATTAGGATGTGGGTCGGCTTTGCCTACCACTCGTCATTTTCCTACTTCTCAAGTGGTGAACTTGAGGGATAAACTCTTTATGATTGATTGCGGAGAAGGAACGCAGGTTCAGTTCCGTAGATCCAAACTAAAATTCTCACGCCTGAACCATATTTTTATATCCCACCTTCATGGAGATCATTGTTTTGGTTTGCCCGGGCTAATTTCTACATTTAGTATGTTGGGACGAACGGCAGAACTTTGCATTCATGCTCACCGTGATATAGAAGGTTATCTAAATCCCATACTTGATTACTTTTGTCAGCACCTGCCATACAAAGTTACTCTGATTCCTTTTGAGACTAAAAAACCTGAGCTGATTTATGAAGATCGTTCTCTTACGATAACGACCATACCTCTAAACCATCGTATGCCTTGTTGTGGCTTCCTTTTTGAAGAGAAAGCGGAAAGAAATCATATCATTCGTGATATGGTAGACTTTTATCAGGTTCCGATATCTCAGATAAATCGTATAAAGAATGGCGAAGATTATGTAACTCCCGAGGGAGAAGTAATCCCCAATAGTCGCCTTACTCATTCTGCTAATCCTCCACGCAGATATGCTTATTGTTCAGATACCATTTATTATGAAAAAATAGTTGAGCAGATTAAAGGTGTGGATCTTTTGTTTCATGAAGCAACTTTTGCTCAGAACGAACTTGCACGGGCCAAACAAACTTATCATACTACAGCTCGCCAGGCTGCACAGATAGCTCTTGCTGCTAACGTTAAGAAATTATTGATCGGGCACTTTTCAGCCCGGTATGAAAATGATTCAATCTTTCTTCAGGAAGCAACGGAAATTTTTCCAAAGTGTGAGCTTGCAAAAGAAGGACTGCGTATAGATATTTAGAAGGTTTAAACCTTATTGTTTGTATAATAAGACCGGAATGTTTACATTTGTTCAATAAAGTAAAATGAAAAGCTTATTGATGAAAAGATTTACCCTGTTCCTTTTATTAATCTTCTCCCTCTTTTCCTGTCCTGTAGCTTTTCCTCAGGAGGGAAGAAGGTCTTTGCCCGTTGATAATGAGCAGGGTTCCATTACTTTGACTGTTACAGGAAACAATGTCCGTATACAAAATGCCGCGCCGGGATCTATATTGGAAGTGTACAATATATTAGGAATGAAAGTAACTTCTATAAAGATTGATTCAATAGATAAGACATTTACTTTAAATTTGCCCAAAGGTTGGTATATTTTGAAAATAGAGAACATAGCCCGAAAGGTGGCGATAAAATAAAATCTGTATTAACTGTATTCTTTGAATTTCTCAATAGCTTCTTAATCGTGATTTTTCTTTGTGAATGATTTCTTTTTTGCTGAATAGTTTATTTCTAGTTGTAATTTCCCAAAAAACTTTATCTTTGTCAGCAATAATGAATTCAAAATGATGAACGAAGAAAAATACATGATAAAGCGTTTGATACTTCTTTTTTCTTTCTTTCTGCTTACTATGTATGCTTGCTCTCCTGATAAATCAGAGATGGATTATCTTAACTTGCCTTCTTTTCAGAAGATGAGTAATCCTTGTTTCGTGATTAATACAAAGAAAGTTCATAAGAGACTACTGAGGCTTTGTGTGGAGAGAAGTACTCATTCTGTCCGAGATTCAGCATTGTACCATTATTACGCACAAGAGGGTGCATCTCTTTGGCTTACTTCTTTTGGCGACTGGGCAAGGGCTGATCAATTGCTTCATTGGTTGGAAAATTCCCGGAGTCACGGATTAAACCCTGAGAAGTTTTATGTGTCAAAGATAAAAATAAATCTGACTAAATTGCGTTCTTTGAATATTGACGAAAAAGATAATATCAATAAAATCCTTGCTGAACTGGAATATGATCTTTCATCTGCTTATCTACGCTACGTTAGCGGACTGAGTTACGGGTTTGTCAATCCGCACCGAATTCTCAATAATATTGATGAAGCGGAACTTAAGCCGGGTGAAATCAGAGATTCTCTGGCTCCCAAGAAGATGAAGATCTATTATTCAATTCCTCTGAAACGTTGCAATAGGGCTTTTGTAAATAAGGCACTTGATGCTGTGAAAGGAAATCTTTCTGCTTTTTTGCAGGAGGTTCAGCCTAAAGATCCATTTTATCTGCGTATGCAGAGAGAATATCTAAGATTAAGTGTTCAAACGAATACATCCTCTGGCGATATTCCGGATATTGGAGACGCACTACTTAAGGAAGGTGATGTGAATCCTGCTATACCTTTGATTGCAGAAAAACTTATAGCACTTGGTTATCTACCACGGGTAGAGCATGCAAGTAGTATATATTCTTCTCTTTCACCGGAGTTGCTTGCTGCAGTTAATTTGTTTAGGACAAGAAATAATATGCCTGTAGATAAAATGATAGGTAGTTATACTATTTCAGCACTTAATTGCCCTTTGAAATATTACAAAGATCGGTTGGCCGTTAACATGGAACGGATGAGGTGGCAAAAGAGAATGGATAAAGGGCACAAATATGTAATGGTTAATACTGCTGCATTTATGTTGCAGGCTGTAGATGATAAAATAGATTCTGTGTTGAGAATGAAGATTTGTTGTGGATCTTATGAAAATAAAACACCACTTTTGGCTAGCAGGATTGTATACATGCAGATGAATCCTTATTGGAATGTGCCCAAGTCGATTGTTCGTAAAGAGATTGTTCCGGCATATCTCAAAGATCCAGCTTATTTTGAGAAGCACCAAATGAAGGTATATGATAAAGAAGGCAATGAAGTAAATCCTCTTTCTGTGAAGTGGGATAATTATGAAGAAGAGATACCATTTAGTGTTAAACAGGAAAAAGGGGAAGGGAATTCATTGGGAAGACTAATTTTTCGTTTTCCAAATGCTTTCGCAGTTTACCTGCATGATACACCTTCGCGCTGGGCATTTATGAAGTCCGACAGAGCTGTGAGTCATGGTTGCGTACGGTTGGAAAAGCCTCTGGATTTTGCTTTTTTTCTTCTGAAGAAAAAGGATGAAAAAGTAATGGATAAAATTCGTATTGCGATAGATATTCCTCCGGTAACAAAGAAAGGTAGGGAATTATTGGAATCACCGGAATATAAACCAATGAAGACATTTGGCTTTCCGGAGTCGGTGCCGCTTTTTTTAGATTATTACACAGTGTTTCTGTCTCAAGGTGGAACATTGAATTATTGCGATGACATATATAAGTTTGATAAGCCTCTATTAAAAGAGCTAAGAAAAATATAATAGAATAAATATGACTCCATCATATAACGAGAAAGAAGTACTGATATTACTGCAGCAGGAGCAAACGCAAAAGGAAGCGTTCTCCTGGATTGTGGCACAATACAGTGAGCAACTTTACTGGCAAATCCGGCGAATGGTGCTTTCTCATGAAGATGCGAATGACTTGTTGCAGAATACTTTTATAAAAGCATGGACTAATATTGATTATTTCCGTGGGGAAGCAAAACTCTCGACCTGGCTTTATCGCATAGCACTTAATGAATGCCTTACTTTTCTCAATAAGCAACGGGCATCTTCTTTGGTGTCTATTGATGAACCCGAGGCGGATGTTGTGACTAAACTGGAAGGTGATCCTTACTTCTCTGGTGATGAAGCACAGCTCTTGTTGCAAAAGGCTTTGCTTACTTTGCCAGAAAAACAGCGGATGGTATTCAATCTAAAATATTATCAAGAGATGAAATATGAAGAGATGTCTAATATTCTGGGTACTTCTGTTGGGGCATTGAAGGCTTCTTATCACCATGCGGTGAAGAAAATAGAATATTTTTTAAAAGATTCCTTTTAAACCTTTTGTGTAAAAGAGAGTCATAATGATATATAGAAAAGGAGAGATATGATATGAAAGAAGAAGATGAAATAATGAGAAAGTGCGGCAATGGTAATCCTTTTACCGTACCCGAAGGCTACTTTGATCACTTCAGGGACAACGTAATGGAAAGGTTACCAGAAAAAGAAGCACAGACTTTGAGGAAGCCGGGCAGAACGATGTGGAGTAAGGTTAAACCTTGGTTCTATATGACGGCTGTTTTTGCCGGAATGCTTTTGGGTATTCATTTTATGTTGAACCTAACATCTTCTGATCAGCCAGGGAAAGCACCTGTACGTGCAGAAAAAGAGATGGTTACAGATCAGGATGTAGATGTGATGATGGATCGTTCCATGATGGATGATTATTCTTTATATGAATGTTTAACGGAAGCTGAGTGACAGCCGTTTTAAATAATAGATTAATGTTATGAAAAGAGTATTTTTGTTATTAATAATTTCTTGCTTAGGGTTTATCGGCACTTTTGCACAGGAATGGGGAGGAAAGCCGAAGATGTCTCAGGAAGAGTTTCGTCAAAAGCAAGAAGCGTTTATTACTGAAAATGCAAAATTGACAAAAGAAGAAGCAGCAAAATTCTTTCCAATTTATTTTGAAATGCAAGATAAAAAGAAGACTTTAAATGATAATGCGTGGGCTCAGTTTAAGAAAGGGAAAAAAGATAATATCTCCGAAGCACAATATGAAGCAATTATTACCAGTTTAATTAATGCGCGTATTGCATCCGATAAATTGGAAAAAGCTTATTTCTATAGATTTAAAGAAATTCTTTCCTGCGAAAAGATTTTTAAGATACAAGGAGCCGAAATGCATTTCCATCGGGAATTATTAAAAGATTTTGGTCGTAAACATTAACTTAGATTTACATATATTAGAGTAGAAAGATAGTGGGGGTGCCTTTTTTAAGGCATCCCCACTATTTGTTTTTATAAACTATAACTTTTCTTTTTTGTTTATATTATACTATCTTACATTATTTTGAGATGAAATTTTTCTAATATTTTTTTAATTTAGGTGATTACATGGAATGACATAGAACGTCTACTAATGTAAAATGCTATAAAAATATTTAAATATTTGAGTCGTTTGTAATTAAAATGCTATGAATTCTCAATCTAAAAAGATGAAATTAGTTAATAAACCTTTTTTAAAGCATATTGCTTTATTGTGCTTTATTTTTTCTCTGTCATTCAATTTTTATTGTCAGGCAGAAGGAAGTATGTCTTCTCCAAAGAATAAAATTCCTAAATACAAAATTGCTGCTTGTGATTGGATGATCCTTAAAAGACAAAAAATAGGGTCTTTCAAGTTGGTCAGTGAACTTAAAGGCGACGGCGTTGAAGTTGATATGGGAGGCTTAGGACAGCGTGATTCCTTTGACAATAAGTTAAGACTAGTCTCTTTCCAGGAAATGTTTAAAGCAGAAGCAATTAAGTATAATCTGGAAATCCCTTCAATTGCAATGTCTGGATTTTATGCTCAGTCTTTTGTGAAAAGAACAAATTATAAAGAACTGACTCAGGATTGCATTCAAACGATGGTTGCCATGGGAGCAAAAGTGGCTTTCCTTCCATTAGGTGTTCAGTGTGATTTAACAAAGGATCCTGAAATTCGTCCAGAACTTGTGAAACGTCTGAAAGAAGTAGGTCAAATGGCATTGAAAGCTGGTGTGATAATTGGGATTGAAACCTCATTAGATGCCCAAGGAGAGATAAAGCTCTTGAATGAAATAAATTCGCCGGCAATAAAGATCTATTATAATTTCCAGAATCCACTTGTGGCAGGGCGTAATTTATATAAAGAACTTAAAAAATTAGGAAAGAATCGGATTTGTCAGATTCATTGTACTGATACTGACGATGTTTTACTACCAAACAATAAACGTTTAGATATGAATAAAGTTAAAAAGACCCTTGATGGAATGGGTTGGAGCGGATGGCTTGTTGTTGAAAGGTCCAGAGATAAAAATGATCCTCGTAATGTGAAGAAAAACTTTGGGGCCAACATTGATTATTTAAAAAAGATTTTCCAAAATGAAACCTTTGTATATTAAATTTTAGTTCTATGAATCAAAAAAGAAAAATTGAGAAACTAAACAAAAGAATGTATGCACAGAAATTTATTTGTGCATGTTTATTTATGCTTTTGCTTATTCCTGCCCCCGTTCAAGTGATGGCTGGTGTTAAGAATACAAATGAAGCAAATCAGCAAATTACTGTAACAGGTAAGGTTATTGACGAAAACAGTGAACCTATTATTGGAGCTACAGTATCTATTACAGGTAAAAACACCCGGAGCACTATCACTGATTTGGATGGTAAATTCAGATTGGGTGCAAAACCAGGCGATTTTTTGAGAGTGTCATTTGTTGGGTATATCACTCAAGAAATAAAAGCAACCTCACAAGATCTTGTAATTCAGTTGAAACAAAACGCTCAACAATTAGAAGAAGTTGTTGTTGTGGGTTATGGTACTCAAAAATCAAAGAATGTAACAGGATCAATCAAACAAGTTTCTGCAAAGGAATTCCAGGATCTTCCTGTATCTAATCTTGCTGAGGCTCTTGCCGGACAAATTAATGGTTTGTCTGTAAGTGGTGGTTCTGGCCGTCCTGGTGATGGTGCAACTTTGGCCATTCGTCAATCATTTAATGCATCAAAGGATGGTGGAAACTCTGTTCCTTTAGTAATTATTGACGATGTTATTCAAGTAGATCCTCAAACAGGTTTGTCTACTTTGGATCAGTTTAATTTGTTGGATGCATCGGAAATAGAAAGTGTGTCTGTTCTTCGTGATGCAAGTGCTGCTATTTATGGATCACGTGCTTCTCAGGGTGCTATCATTGTAAAAACAAAAAGAGGTAGTCAGGGTGCTCCAAAAATTAGCTATTCAGGTAAGTTTGGTTATAATGACGCAATTAGTCATCCTAAATCATTAGATGCATATCAATATGGTGTTTGGGCAAATAGCGTTTTAAAAGCAGCTAAACAATATACTACAACTCAAGATATAACTTCTAAATTATTTAGTGATAATGAGCTGAATGAAATGAAAGGTTTAAACTATGATTGGTTAAATGAAGCATGGTCTGCAGCAACTTCAATGTCTCATTCGTTGAGTGTAGATGGAGGTGGTGATAAAGCAACATACTTTGCTGGTGCTACATATTATGATCAAGGAGCTAACTTAGGTAATCAAAGTTTCAATAAATGGACTTTCCGTGCAGGTGTAGATGTAAAACTTACTTCTGACTTGAAATTTGCAGCGTCTGTTTCTGGTAATCAGGGAGAACAAACTAAGTCTTTTACCAAGAATGCTAGTGGTGCAGCTGCTTATGGTAGCTCTGCTGGTGAACAAGGCGATTATAACTTATTGCTTCACATGCCAAAGTATATACCTTGGGCAGTAACATTGGATGATGGAAAACAATATTATACATCTCCAGCACTAGGTCCTCATCAGGCATCTGGTAATGCTGCTTCTTCTAACCAGATTGGTGGATGGAACTATTTCAGTCTATTGAATAATGGTTCAGGCCAGACTACAAAAGATTTTAGTACTCAGGCTAATTTCTCTATGACATATACTGTTCCTTTTGTAAAAGGATTAAGCTTGAAAGGAACATATGCCACATCTCATGCTTCTTCTGATTCAGAACAGATTCAAATGCCGTTTACTCTTGCTCTGAACAAAAATATGCAAAATGCAGATAAGCACCTTTATTCAACGCATACTACTGTTGCTGATTATGAAATTAAACTTAACGACAAGAGTTCACGTGTTGCTTATAGTGATGAAATCTCAGAAAATCGTCAGATGAACTTTTATGCAAACTATGACAGAACTTTTGGTTTACACAATGTTTCTGGTATGTTGTCTGTAGAGCGCTCTGATGCTAGTTATTCTAAAAAGTATTATTTGTATAATACTCCAAGTGTACCTTATCTGGGAACAAGTACTTCTGCCGGTACATTAGATACAGGAAACTCTTATACTTCAAGAAGTGAATCTGGAACTCTTTCTTATTTAGGTCGTTTTACATACAGCTATGCAGACAGATATATGGCTGAGTTTATGTTTCGTTCAGATGCTTCTACAAAATTTGCTCCAGAGAACTATTGGGGATTCTTCCCAGGTGTATCTTTAGGATGGGTTGCATCAGAAGAATCTTGGTTTAAGAATAAACTTCCTTGGCTTGAATATTTGAAGGTTCGTGCTTCCTGGGGACAGACTGGTAAAGATAATATTAAAGCATGGGCTTGGATGCAGACTTATGATTATGCAGCAAACAAGGGTCTTCAATTTGGTGCTAATGGTGGAACGTTAGGTAGTTCTTTAACTCCAGGTAAATCTCCTAACCGTAATGTTCACTGGGATAATACTAATAAGTTCAATCTTGGTTTTGACACTCGTTTCTTAGATGGACGTTTAAGTGCTAATATTGATATGTACTATGATATAAATGCTGATATGTTGAACCAATATATGGCACAAGTTAATGGTACTCCAATTACAGTAGGTGGAAGTTATGCTGAAGAGAATTTTGGTAGAATTGATGATTATGGAGTAGAAATTTCTCTTAACTGGAAAGATAAAATTGGTCAGGTTAAATATAATGTAGGCGTAGATCTTGGATTTAATGGGAATGAGATCAAAAAATGGCCTGAATTGTCAGCAGCTTATCCTTCTTCAAATACATGGAAAGAAGGGATGTCTACAAATACACCTTCTTGGGGATATAGAGTATGGCGCGGAACATCTACAGGTGATGGATTACTTCGTAATCAAACAGATGTAGACAATTATTGGGCATATTTGACAGAACATGCAACTGCAGCAGGAACAACTCCAAAATTCTTTAATTATACGGATAAAACTCAGATAAAACCGGGTATGTTGGCTTATCAAGATCTTCATGGCGCTTCAGATGCTAATGGTAACCTTGCAGCTCCAAATGGACAAATTGCAAGTACAGGAGAGGATTACGATAAACTTTCTAAAAATAATAAATCATACGGTTTTACAACCAAACTTGGTGCTAACTGGAAAAGCTTTAGCTGGAGCGCTATGGTTTCTACATCTTGGGGAGGTCTTCGTACTATTGACAATTACAAGATTAATCTTTCAAGCAGTCAAATGCTTTGGTCTCCGGAATCTTATTGGTCTGATATGTATGATGCTACATTAAACCCTAATGGTAAATATCCTAATGCTGGATATAGTGATGCAAATGTTATTGCAACTTCAGACTTCTGGACTATAAGCACATTCCGCTGCTATGTTAAGAATATGAGTGTTGGTTATAACTTACCAAAACAATGGACGAAAATTGCTAAAATTGAATCCGCTAAAATTAGTTTAACAGCTACAAACCTTTGGGATTTTTATAATCCATATCCAAAGAAATATCGTAATATGTATGATAGCTCTACAGGTACTTATCCTACTTTAAGAACTTACTCTTTGGGAGTTAGCCTAACATTCTAATTTATTTAATACCGAAAAATATGAATAGAAAAAAAATATTATATGTTGCAGCACTTGCTGTTGGCTTATTTGCATCTAGCTGTAGCGATCAGTTTCTTGAAGATAAGAAAATGTATGGAGTATATGATGAGAATACTTTCCAGAATGAGACTCAAACAGGTTGGTTTATAGATAAAGTGTATTATGACTTTTATTATGGATTAAAATCACCATCATTAAATATTGTTGGACTTTGGGAAGACAGATCAGGATTAACTGAAGAAAAAGGTGGAATTTCAGATTTGATCAATTCAACTAAATCATTAGAAACTTCAGATGACTGCTCTCAGTATTATGGAGCAAAGTTGGCAACAAGCGTTACTAATAGTCCTTATACACGTATTCGTAATTGTAATTTTGTGATTAATGATATTGATCAGTTAGGTACAAATGTTTCAGATTCATACAAGAAGACTGCAAAAGGTCAGATGTACTTTCTTCGTGCCATTCAATATTTTGATTTAGTACGTATGTATGGTGGTGTGCCAATTGTAACTACAATTTCAAGTGCGTCAGCAGTAGATGAAAGTATCAAGTATCCTCGTGCAACCGTAACTCAATGTGTTGATCAGATTCTTTCTGATTTAGATGCTGCTGCGGGTTTGTTGCCTGATCAATGGAATGCAGCTAACTACGGTCGTGTTACCCGTGCTGCTGCTTTGGCAATGAAGAGCCGTGTTTTATTGACTTATGCTAGTCCATTATTTAATAAAGATTGGGATAATTCTAATAATGAACGTTGGGCTAAGGCTTTGGAAGCAGGTTTAACTGCAGAAACAGAACTTACTAAAGCAGGATATGGACTTCAAGGATCAAGTGCAAAAGATTGGAGTGATATGTTCCAGGTTGATAACGCTTTCTGTAAAGAAGCTATTATGGTGAAACTTTTATCTTCTAGTACAGTTACATCTGTTGCTGAAAATAGCAGTTGGGAGAAAACTATTCGCCTTTCTAGTCAAGGAGGTTCCGGAGGTATAAAAGCACCAAAAGAGATGATTGATTTATTCCCAATGGCCGATGGTTCACGTCCTACTACCGCAAACGGTTATGATGAGTTCAAGTTCTTCTTGAATCGTGATCCTCGTTTCTATCGCACATTTGCTTTCTCTGGTTGCAAATGGGGATATAAGAGCAATCCTACAGCAACAGTTTGGGGATATCGTTGGCAGTATAAAACATCTACAGGTGCATTATCATATGCCTATAGCGATAATAATGATGTAAATAGTCCTGCATTTGTTCGTAAAATGTCTAACACAGCTATGGATAATGTTTTTGATTACAGTGGTACTGATATCTTTGAATATCGTTATGCAGAACTGCTTTTGAATATTGCTGAGTGTTATGCTGCTACAGGTAATACTTCTAAATGTATTGAATATTTAGGTAAGATTCGTGCACGTGTAGGTATTCCTTCTACAAATAATTATGGTATTGGTACTCTTGCCGATAAATATGCTGCAATTGAAGCTACCCTTTACGAACGTAGAGTTGAGTTAGCTTATGAAGGTAAGCGTACATTTGATATTCAACGTTGGATGCTTTATAATGATGATGCTTCTTCAAACAATACTACTTGTGCTAAATTGAGAATAAGCCCAATTAATGGAACTTGTCGTACAGGAAATTACTTAGAGTATAAGACTGTTTTAACAGCTAATGCAGACCCACTGGCTACACCTCGTAAAACAATATCTGTTGATCCGGATGCTGATCCTGCAGTTTTTGCTCAAAGTTTGCAGACTTTGGCTGATTTCTATACTCAGAACTTTATTCTAAAGAGCCCAGATACTCCAATGGATAATGATGGTCACGGTGTGGCTTTGAAGATAGACTGGAAGCAACGTTACTATATTTGGGGTATCCACAGAACTGCTTTAACTGCAAATTCATGGTTAGAACAAACTAAGGGATGGCTAGATGCTAATAATGCTCAAGGTACTTTTGATTACCAAAACTAATGGTATAGCATTAAACATAAACAACTTATAATTGTTTGTATAAGATAGAAACTTCCTGTGATTCAGTTCACAGGAAGTTTTTTTTATTCTATTTTATTTGTTAGTGATTACAAAATGCCTTTAAATTTGTCTTATAGTTATAAGTAAGTTCTTAAATAACAAATAAATGAAAAAGAAATTATTATCGGTAATGTTTATGGTGACACTTATGGCACCATTCTCACAAGTTAAGGCTCAGTATCCTGATGTACCTAAGGACGTTAAGGAAGCAGCTGATAAAATGATGGCAGAGGAACAAGCGTCTTCAGATGCAGCATGGGAAAAAGCTTATCCTACTGTTAAAGAAGAATCAGAACATGGACGTCCATACATTCCATGGGCAGCTCGTCCAACAGACCTTCCACAGGCAAAGATTCCTTCTTTCCCAGGTGCAATGGGTGGCGGTGCATATACTTTTGGTGGCCGTGGAGGTAAAGTAATTACAGTAACAAACCTTAATGACCGTGGTCCTGGTTCTTTGCGTGATGCTTGTGAACAAGGTGGTGCTCGTATTGTAGTATTTAATGTTTCTGGTATTATCCGCATTAAGACTCCTATTATTGTTCGTGCTCCTTATATTACTATTGCAGGACAAACTGCTCCTGGTGATGGTGTATGTTTAGCTGGTGAATCATTCTGGGTAAATACTCACGATGTGATTGTTCGTCACATGCGCTTCCGTCGTGGAGAAACCTGGGTAGGTCGTCGCGATGACTCATTTGGTGGTAACCCTGTTGGTAACATCATGATTGACCACTGTTCTTGTACTTATGGATTGGATGAAAACATTTCATTCTATCGCCACATGTTTAGTCCTGGTAAGGGTTATAATGATCTTAAGTTGCCTACAGTAAATGTAACAATTCAGAATACTATTTCTGCTAAGTCACTTGACACATACAACCATGCCTTTGGTAGTACTCTTGGTGGTGAAAATTGTTCTTTTATGCGTAACCTTTGGGCTAGTAATGCCGGACGTAACCCTTCTATCGGTTGGAACGGAGTTTTCAATTTTGCAAATAATGTAATCTATAACTGGGTACACCGTTCTGTTGATGGTGGTGATTATACTGCATTGTATAATATCATTAATAACTATTACAAACCAGGTCCGTTAACTCCAAAAGATACTCCTGTAGGTCATCGTTTTGTGAAACCAGAAGCTGGTCGTAGTAAATTAGGTTATTATGTATTTGGCCGCGTATATTGTAACGGTAACGTTATGGAAGGTAATGAAAAAGTTACTAAAGACAACTGGGACGGTGGTGTTCAGGTTGAAGAGCAACCTAATACAGATGGTTATACTGCTAGCATGAAATGGAACGAACCATTTCCAATGCCTTCATTCCCAATTATGTCTGCAAAAGAAGCTTATGATTTCGTAATTGAAAATGTTGGTGCAACTCTTCCTAAAAGAGATATCGTTGACCAACGTATTATTGAAGAAGTAAAAACAGGTAAGGCTTATTACAAAGAAGGTTTAGATCCTGAATCTTTCTATCAGTTTAAATATCGTCGTTTACCAAAAGATTCTTATAAGAAAGGTATCATCACAGATCTAAAACAAGTTGGTGGATATCCTGAATACAAAGGAAAAGCATACAAAGACAGTGATAATGATGGTATGCCAGATGCATGGGAAAAAGCAAACGGTTTGAATCCTAATGATCCTTCTGATGCTAACAAGGATTGTACTGGTGATGGTTATACAAACATTGAAAAATATATCAATGGTATCGATACCAAAACAAAAGTTGACTGGACAAACGCTGCTAATAACCATGATACATTAGCAAAGAAAAGTTCTTTGATGTAATTAATAGCCAATTATGAGAAATAATAAAATGAAATTTTTGTATCTAGCTGCATTATTATTCCTTTTTGCTGGTACAACTTTTGCTACAGAACTTGATTCACTTAATCGTGATCCTAAATATGTAGAGACTATTAAAGGTCGTTCGCAAAAGATTGTTGATAAGCTAAAACTGAAAAAGGCAGATGTAGCTCTGGATGTTCGTAATATTATTGCCAACAAATATTTCTTGTTGAATGATATTTATGCAAAAAGAGATGCTGAAGTTAAGAAAGTGAAAGATTCCGGTATTGCTGGTTCACAAAAGAATGAAGCTCTTTCTGCTATTGATCACGAGAAAGATGCAGCTCTTTACCGTTCTCATTTTGCTTTCCCTGCAGACTTATCTATTTATCTTGATGATAAACAGGTTGAAGCTGTTAAGGATGGTATGACTTTCGGTGTTGTTAAGGTAACCTATGATGCAACTCTTGATATGATTCCTTCATTAAAGAAGGATGAAAAGAAGCAAATCCTTGTTTGGCTTACTGAAGCTCGTGAGTTTGCAGTGGATGCTGAAAATTCAAACAAGAAGCATGAGGCATTTGGCAAATACAAAGGCCGCATCAATAACTATCTTTCAAAGAAAGGATATGATTTGGTTAAGGAAAGAGCCGGATGGGCAGCGCGTCTTAAAGCAAAAGGCATTAAGCAGTAGTTAGTGAATTCCTATATATTTTAATTCCCCGGATTATCTACAATGTGGATAACCGGGGAATTTCTTTTTTAACCAATTTTTTATTCACCAATGGTTTTATTTTATTGACCAATAAAATAAAACCATTGGTGAATAAATCAGAATTATAGGCCAATGAATTTAGGGTGTAGCCTTTTATAATACGTGTTGAGTACAAACAGGTTGTTAAAGCGTCTTTTTAAGGTATTGTTGTACATAATTTATTAAAGTGTTAATCCCTATATGGCGAAAATAATTAAATCGGTTTTTTTATTGTCTTTTTTGTTTTTACTTTCTTGTAAAACAATGAATCAAGAGGTGTATCTTTCTACTTCATTCCATGAACCAGCAACTGACGGACTTCGTTATATTTACAGTGAAGATGGAATCCATTGGGATAGTATTGCCGGAACTTGGTTAAAGCCGAAAGTTGGTGCGCAAAAAGTATTGCGTGACCCATCAATAACCCGTTCTTCTGATGGGACTTATCATTTGGTGTGGACTTCTAGCTGGAAAGGTGATACAGGATTTGGTTATGCACATTCTAAAGATTTAATTCATTGGTCGGAAGAACAATTAATCCCTGTGATGGCTAAAGAGCCCACTACTGTAAATGTTTGGGCGCCGGAGATCTTTTATGATGATGTGAAGGATGAATTTGTAGTTGTTTGGGCTTCATGTGTTCCCCATCGTTTTGAAAGAGGTGTTGAAGATGAAGAAAATAATCATCGTTTATATTACATAACTACCAAAGACTTCAAAACAATTTCGGAAACGAAGCTTTTCTATGATCCCGGATTTAGTGTAATCGATGCAACTATTTTGAAACGTGACAAGGAAGATTATGTATTAGTGATGAAAGACAATACACGTGCCATGAGAAACCTGAAAGTTGCTTTTGCTAAATCTCCTACAGGTCCTTATTCTCCTGCATCAGTACCTTTCACAGATAGTTTTGTGGAAGGCCCTACTGTTGCTAAAGTTGCAAAAGATTATTATATATACTTTGATGTGTACGAGAGAAAGGTATTCGGAGCAATGCAGACACGTGATTTTATCCATTTCCAGGATAAAACAGATGAACTAAAAATGCCGAAAGGACATAAGCATGGTACTATTGTAAAAGTACCATACTCCATTGTCAGGAAACTTTTGAAAAACAGTAAGTAACTTGAGGTAAAGTTTTCCTTTAAGGGACAAGACATCCCATTATTGAATTGAAAAATAATATTGATCATAGCATAAAATGAAGATGAACAGGTTAACCCAATCATTATGTTTGCTGGCAACAGCTTTTCTTCTGTCAACCGTATCTGCGGCACAGAATAAAATTCATTATACAGGAACAGAACTTTCTAATCCTGCTTACCACGACGGGCAGCTTTCTCCTATAGTAGGAGTGCACAATATTCAGGTAATGAGAGCCAATCGCGAGCATCCCGATGCTTCAAACGGAAACGGATGGACATACAATCACCAACCAATGATGGCTTACTGGCAAGGTAAGTTCTATATGCATTATCTGTCTGATCCTAGAAGTGAGCATGTACCTTCTTCACATACTCTTCTGGTTACTTCAAAAGACGGTTATCACTGGACAAATCCTGTGGTTTTGTTCCCTCCTTATCATGTTCCGGACGGATATACAAAACCTGACTACCCGGGTGTGGCAAAGGATTTGATAGCAGTTATGCACCAACGTGTAGGTTTTTATGTTTCTAAATCGGGCAAACTTATTGCCATGGGATTCTATGGAGTGGTATTGGATAGTAAAGATGATCCGAATGATGGTAATGGAATTGGGCGTGTAGTCAGAGAAATCAAGAAAGATGGCTCTTTCGGTCCTATCTATTTTATCCATTATAACCATGCTTTTAATGAGTCAAACACAGACTATTCATATTTTACAAAGAGCAAGGATAAAAAGTTTGTAATAGCTTGTCAGGAAATTCTTGATAACCCGCTTTATCGTATGCAATGGGTAGAGGAGTCTGATAGAAACGATCCTGTTATTCCTTTAAAGAAAGAATATAAAGCATTCTGTTACTATCATTTACCCGACAGTACTATTGCTTGTTTATGGAAACACGCACTGACTTCTATCAGTAAGGATGGAGGAAATACCTGGCTTGAACCGGTAGAACGTGCAAAAGGTTTTGTGAATAGTAATGCTAAAATCTGGGGACAAAGATTGACTGATGGCACTTATGCTACCGTATATAATCCTTCTGAATTCCGTTGGCCTCTTGCTATTTCTACTAGTATCGATGGCTTAGAGTATACCACACTGAATCTTATTCAGGGTGAAATTACCCCAATGCGTTACGGTGGAAACTATAAATCTTACGGTCCGCAGTATGTACGTGGTATTCAGGAAGGCAATGGCGTTCCTGCAGATGGTAATTTGTGGGTGGCCTACAGCATGAACAAGGAAGATATCTGGGTATCCTGTATTCAGGTTCCTATCAAACAAAATGCTCTTACTCAGGCAGACGATAACTTTGATAAATATAAATCAATCAATGAACTGACAGAATGGAACATTTATTCTCCAATATGGGCACCTGTATCTCTTGAAAATAAGAACGGAGCCAACTGGCTTACTTTAAAAGATAAAGATCCTTTTGATTTTGCTAAAGTAGAACGTAAGATTCCTGCCACTTCAGAACTGGAAGTCTCTTTTAAAATGATGGCTGATCAGGTAGATAAAGGCACACTTCAGATAGAATTCCTTGATGAAAACGGCATTGCCTGTTCTCGTCTGGACCTGACTCCTGATGGATTCTTCAGAGCAAAAGGTGGGTCTCGTTTCTCAAACATGATGAAATACGAAGCCGGCAAGGTATATGATGTAAAAGCTCTTTTATCAGTAACCAACCGTAGCATTACAGTAACTGTTGATGGGAAGAAAGTAGGGGTACGTATGTTCTTCGCTCCGGTACATTCTATAGAACGGGTAGTGTTCCGCACAGGTACCCCTCGTAATTTCCCTACTCCGGAAACTCCAGCCGATCAGGATTATGACTTGCCAAACGCAGGTGCTGAAGATCCAATGGCTGCATATTATATTAAGGATTTAAAAACAACAGCTATCGATCCTAAAACTTCGCTTGTGCTGAATTATGATAAGTTCAGCCATTACGTGGATTATTTCAACGGAATGGAAGATGAAAATATTGCTCAGGCTGTTCCGAATGCTCAGGCTAGTGAATGGATGAAAGAAAATATTCCATTGTTTGAATGTCCTCAGAAGAATATTGAAGAGATGTACTACTATCGTTGGTGGACATTGCGCAAGCACCTGAAACAAACTCCTGTTGGTTACGCATTTACAGAGTTTCTGGTTCCTCGTACTTATGCAGATCAGTATAACCTTATCGCTTCAGCTTTTGGTCATCACATCTATGAATCACGTTGGTTGCGCGATCAGAAGTATCTTGATCAATACATTCATGTATGGTTCCGTGGAAACGGTGGTCAGCCAATGAAGAAGATGAATAAATTCAGCTCATGGGCTGCGGATGCAATTCTTAATCGTTATAAAGTAAACGGTAATAAAGAGTATTTGTTGGATATGCTTCCTGATTTGGATAGTGAATACAAACGTTGGGAAAGTACCAACCGTTTGCCTTCCGGACTTTTCTGGCAAGGAGATGTGCAGGATGGAATGGAAGAATCTATCAGTGGTGGAAGAAAGAAGAAATATGCACGTCCAACAATTAACAGTTACATGTATGGTAATGCGAAGGCTTTGTCGCAAATGGCCTTGCTTGCCGGAAAGAAAGATGAAGCTACGCTTTACGAGCATAAAGCAGATACCATAAAGAATTTGGTTGAAAATAAATTATGGAGCGCGAAACACGGATTCTTTGAGACTTATCGCACTGATTCATTAGCAAATGTGCGTGAAGCAATAGGTTTTCTACCTTGGTACTTTAATCTTCCGGATGCAAATAAATATGATTTAGCCTGGAAGCAGGTAACAGAAGAAGGTGGATTCCTTGCTCCTTACGGATTGACTACAGCAGAACGTCGTCATCCATTATTCCGCATGGCAGGTTGCTGCAAGTGCGAATGGGATGGCGCTATCTGGCCTTTTGCCACAGCTCAGACCATGACTGCTATGGCTAATTTTATGAATAATTATAAGCAAACAGTACTGAAAGATAGTACATATTTCCATTTAATGGAACTTTATGTGGAATCTCAATATCACCGTGGCCGTCCTTATGTTGGAGAATATCTTGATGAAGTAACAGGTGCATGGCTGAAAGGTGATCAGGAAAGAAGTCGTTATTATAACCATTCAACTTTTAATGATTTGGTTATTACCGGCCTTGTGGGACTTCGTCCTCGTACGGATAATACCATTGAAGTGAATCCTTTGATTCCTGAAGGTAAATGGAACTGGTTCTGCCTGGATAATGTATTGTATCATGGCAAGAATATTACAATAATGTGGGATAAAGACGGAAGTCGCTACCATCTTGGAAAAGGATTTCGTATATTTGTCAATGGCAAAGTAGTTGGAAAATCAGATCGTCTGAAAAAACTTGTTTGTGAGAATGTGTTGTAACTTGCTTAAAAGAGAATCAATGAAAAATCGGGCCTTTCTATATTTCTATATTTTGATGTTTATCTGTCCCTTTGCGGTTAAAGGGATGGAAGTAACAAAGATGAATTGTGAACAGTCTGCGGATCCTTTGGCCCTTGATACAGAGCATCCACGTTTTGGCTGGCAACTTCAATCCAGAGTGTCAGGCTCACATCAGTCGGCGTATGACATAGAAATATATACAACAGAAAAAGGAGATAACAAATTGGTTTGGTCTTCTGGAAAGGTTGTGTCAAGCCAGAGTCAGTTTGTTCCTTATACCGGAAGCCAGAGACTGGAGCGCACAGTGAAATATATGTGGCGGGTAAAGGTGTGGAACGAACATGATAAACCATCTGCATGGAGTAAAGATGCAGAATTCCGTTTGGCTCCTTTATTGAAGTTTATGAATGCCCGTTGGATAGGAGCTATTTCACGTGAAGATGCTCACTTACCTTCTGGAAGAAAGTTTCATTCTACTGTATTAAAGAAACCAGAGAACAAAGCCTTGTGGGAAGCAGTAGATTCACTGTCTGCCAAAAGTATTTATCTGCGCCGTTGTTTTATAGCGGACAAAAATATAGTTGAAGCTACAGCATATGTTTGTGGATTGGGACTTTATGAATTCTCTTTAAATGGTAATAAAATTGGAGATAGTGAGTTTGCTCCTCTGAATAGCGATTATGATAAAACAGTTTATTATAATGTTTATGACGTGACTGCTAATTTAAGAAAAGGGGTCAATGCTATTGGTGTATTATTGGGCAATGGCTTCTATAATGTGCAAGGTGGTGGCCGGTATCGTAAATTGCAGATTAGTTTTGGACCACCTACATTGTTCTTTAAAATGATAGTCCGCTATTCTGATGGTTCTTCTAAAGAGATACTTTCCGGCCCTGAATGGAAATATTCTTTCAGCCCTATCACATTTAATAGTATTTACGGCGGTGAAGATTATAATGCTTGTCTGGAGCAGAAAGGTTGGAATAAGCCGGGCTTTAATGACAGTAACTGGTTACCGGTTGTCGTTCAACAGGCTCCTAAAGGAAGGTTGCGTTCACAACAGGCAGCTCCGGTAAAGATAATGAAACATTATGATGTAAAGAGTATCAATCGCCTTTCTGATAAATCTGTGCTTGATATGGGGCAGAATCTTGCTGGCTTTCCTGAAATAACTGTAAACGGTAAAAGAGGAGCAACAGTAAGGTTAACAGTCGGTGAGTCATTAAATCCGGATGGAACGGTTAGTCAGAAGAATACTGGTAGCAAGCATTACTATGAATATACCCTTAAAGGAGAAGGAGATGAACATTGGCACCCTCGTTTTTCCTATTATGGATTCAGATATATACAGGTGGAAGGTGCATGCCTCAAAGGAGATAAAACAAAGGCTAATCTACCTTTGATAAAGAAAATACAATCATGCTTTGTTTATAACTCTGCCCAGGAGGTAGGCGAGTTCAACTGTTCCAATACAATATTCAATAACGCTCACCGCATTATCAATATGGCGGTAAAAAGTAATATGCAGGGCGTCTTTACTGATTGTCCGCACAGAGAAAAACTGGGCTGGCTGGAAGAAACTCATCTTAATGGTCCTGGCTTATTCTTTAATTATGACCTCACGAAGTTCATTCCTAAGGTAATGCAGGACATAAGTGACGCACAACATCCCAATGGATTGGTACCTAGTATAGCTCCCGAATATGTTGAGTTTGAAGGAAATTTCCAGGATTCTCCTGAATGGGGTGGTGCATCCGTTATTCTTCCGTGGATGTATTATGAATATTATGGTGACAATTCGCTTATTATAAAATATTATTCTACCATGAAACGATATGTTGATTATCTTACTTCACGTGCAGATAACCATATTGTGAATCATGGACTAGGTGATTGGTATGATTATGATGGTAAGAGAGCTGGCTTTTCTCGTAACACACCTATTCCTTTAGTAGGTACAGCTCATTATCTTTGGAATATTCAGCTGTTGAGTAAGGCGGCTGATATGATTGGAAATAAGCAAGATAAGGAATTTTATGCTGAATTGGCTAAAGAAGTAAAGAAGGCATATAATGATAAATTCTTTGATGTAAAAACTCGTCAGTATGGCACTGGGAGTCAGTGCTCTAATGCCATTCCTTTGTTCCTGGATATTGTGGAACCGCAATACCGTGCAGATGTATTGGCAAACCTAGTCAAAGATATCAGGGCACATGGTAATCGTCTTACAACTGGTGATGTTGGTAACCGTTATCTTTTCCAGACTTTGGCTAGAAATGGTTTGAATGAGGTAATGTACCAGATGAATAATCACGAAGATGCACCGGGTTATGGTTTTCAGGTTAAGTATGGCGCAACAACACTCACAGAGCAGTGGGATCCTAGAGAAGGTACTTCGTGGAACCACTTTATGATGGGACAGATTGATGAATGGTTCTATACCTGGCTGGCTGGAATACAATCAGTACCAACAGAGCCGGGTTTTCAGAAGTTGATAATTAATCCACAGGTTGTGGGTGATCTTAAATATGTTTCTGCTTCTTATAATACTCTTTATGGGAAAGTATCTGTGGACTGGAAAGTTGAGAATGGTCTTTTTACTTTGAACGTTGAAATTCCGGTAAACTGTTCGGCTACAATCATTCTCCCAAATAAAGAGAAGCATTTTGTAGAGAGTGGGAAACAAATGTTTACCGTAAAAATTTAATAATCATTTTTATTGATAGATAATGAGAATAACACAAATTCGTATCGCCCTTCTTTTAGTTCTTCTGTTCGGAACACTTTTTGCCCATGCGGAAAGAGTGGATATGCTCAAAGCCGGTGCTAAAGCTGACGGAAAGAAGCTGAATACAGAATTGATAAATAGAACAATTGATAAACTCTCTGCTAAAGGTGGTGGTACTCTTTTCTTCCCTTCCGGTAAGTATCTTACAGGAGCGGTGAAGTTAAAGAGCAATATTACTATTGAACTGGAAGCGGGTGCTACGTTATTATTTTCTGATAACTTTGATGACTATCTTCCTTTTGTTGATATGAGGTATGAAGGAGTAATGATGAAAAGCTTTTGTCCTTTGTTTTATGCGGTCGATCAACATGATATAACCATTAAAGGTGAAGGTACTATTGATGGCCAGGGGAAGAAATGGTGGACAGAATTTTATAGAGTACTGGTTGATTTGCAAAAGAACGGAATCCGTGATTTGAATAAATACCAGTCTATGTGGGACAGTGCAAACAAAGATACTGATCTCTATAAGGTGACCAATGCGGATTATAAAGAAGTGCTGGATCGTCGTTTTTTTCGTCCTTCTTTTATTCAGCCTATCCGATGCAAGAATATAAAAATTGAAGGTATCACAATAGTGAATTCTCCTTTTTGGACTGTAAATCCCGAACTTTGTGAAAATGTAACCATAAAGGGAATAACGATAAATAACCCTTCTTCACCAAATACAGATGGTATAAATCCTTCTTCCTGTAAGAATGTACACATCTCGGATTGTCTTATCTCAGTAGGGGATGATTGTATTACTCTGAAATCAGGAAGAGATTTGCAGGCTCGCCAGATTGGAGTTCCTTGTGAGAATATTACGATTACCAATTGCATTATGATGTCTGGTCATGGAGGAGTGGTGATTGGCAGTGAAATGAGTGGAAGTGTACGCAAGGTTACTATCTCAAATTGCATTTTCGATGGTACAGACCGGGGAATACGTATTAAGTCTACCCGCGGTCGTGGAGGAGTAGTAGAAGAAATACGTGTTGACAATATTGTGATGAAGAATATTAAGAGTGAAGCGGTGGTTCTCAGCCTATTCTATAGTAAAATGGATAAAGAACCAGTATCTGATCGTACACCAATCTTCCGTAATATACACATTTCTAATCTTACCGGAACTCAGGTTAATAGTGCAGTCAGGATATTTGGTATAGAAGAGATGCCAATCAGTGATGTTACGTTGAACAATATAAATATCCAATCGGAATCCGGTCTGGAGGCAGATAAGGTAAAGAACCTGGAATTAAACAATGTTCGCATTGATACCCGAATTGGTGCTTCATTCAAATTCTCTAATTCGCAGAATCTGGAACTGAATAATATAAAGACTGAAACTCCCAAAGCTGATGCTCCTCTCCTGAAAATATACGATTCCAAAGAATGCCTTATTCAAGGATGTTATCCTCAGGCAGGAAGCCGGTCTTTTCTTCTTTTGGGAGGAGAAAACAAAAATATTATTCTAATGCATAATTATCTTGGTCGTCTGCCTTTGGTTGTGGATAAAGAGAGTGTATATGCAAAAGAAAATCTCATAATAAAAGAATAAAATGAATATAAAAGTAGTCATATTATCTGCAGCACTATTTCTTTCGGGAAATACTCTTTTTGCTCAACAGGATTCGATAAAACAGAATTCGGATAATAAATATCAGAAGCCACTCAAAGAAGTGCTGACGGATATTTCGAAACGATTCAATGTACGCCTTAAATGGACAGAAGTAGTTGTGGATGGAAAGATGCTTGATTATGCCGATTCACGTATTCGTCCCTATTCCGTAGAAGAAAGTCTGAGTAATGTTCTTGCTCCTTTCGATTATAAATTCGTGAAACAGGGAGGTAACTTATATAAAATAAAGAAATATGAATATGCCCGTCGCACAGATACCGATGGTGTGAAAATGCTGGAATATTTAAGTAGCCTTTACAAGGATTCCGTGCAATGGAACACCCGAAAAGAATGCTTGCGCAAAGAGGTTAGAGAACGTTTAGGCATTGATGTTCTTTTAAATGCTCGGGTAGTGTCTAAACCTGTAATTTCAAAGCAAAGAGTTTATAATGGATATACAGTTCAGAACTTCTATCTTGAAACACTACCTGGACTTTATGTCTGTGGATCAATCTATAAACCCGTTATTAAAGGGAAGTTTCCGTTAATTATTTGTCCAAACGGACATTTCCTGGATGGCCGGTATCGTAAAGACCAGCAACAGCGTATGGCTACACTTGCCCGCATGGGTGCTATCTGTGTGGATTACGATCTTTTTGCATGGGGTGAATCCATGTTACAGTTCCCTTTAGAAGCACATCAAAAGAGTGCGGCACAAGTTATTCAAGCTCTAAATGGAATCAGTATTCTCGATTTTATGTATAACCGTAAGGATGTTGATAAAAAAAGAGTTGGAGTGAATGGTGGATCGGGTGGTGGCTCTCAAACAGTTCTGCTTACAGTTCTTGATAAACGTTACACAGCATTGGCTCCGGTTGTTAGCTTGTCTTCTCACTTTGATGGTGGATGTCCTTGTGAAAGCGGATTACCTATATTCCAATCCTGTGGAGGTACCGTAAATGCTGAGCTGGCTGCTATGAATGCTCCAAAACCAATGTTGATTGTTTCTGATGGTAATGATTGGACTAGCACGGTTCCTTCTTTGGAACTTCCTTATATTAAGCACATCTATGAATATTATGGTGCAGCTGATAAGGTAACAAATGTTCATCTTCCAGAAGAAGTACATGATTTTGGACCGAACAAACGTAATGCTGTATATGATTTCTTTGCAAATGTATTTCAATTGAAAAAATCCATGCAGGACGAAAGCAAAGTCACTATAGAACCAACAACCAATATGCTTAGCTTTGGAGAAAAAGGAGAGAAGCTTCCCAAGAATGCAATCCGTTCTTTTGAGGAACTGGAAAAACTTCTTAATAGTTTGAATAAGTAAGACCTTTTTTCATCCAAACATTTTAAACCGATGAATAATATGAATGACATAACACGCAAGTTGATTTATCTTATTTCTTTTCTATTCTTGTTGTTACCCATTAAGGTGACTGCAAGCGGGTATAAGTTGTGGTATGATAAACCAGCTGCAACCTGGACGGAAGCTTTGCCTTTAGGGAACGGTCGTTTGGGAGCAATGGTTTTTGGTAATCCTTCTGTAGAACAGATTCAGCTTAACGAAGAAACTATTTGGGCCGGACGCCCGAATAATAATGCCAATCCTGATGCGCTGAAATATCTTCCTAAGGTTCGGGAACTGGTCTTTGCTGGAAAATATCTGGAAGCTCAGACTTTGGCTACGGAAAAGGTGATGGCAAATACAAATTCCGGAATGCCTTACCAGACTTTTGGTGATTTACGTATTGCTTTTCCTGGACATGCCCGCTACACTGATTATTACCGTGAGCTGAGTCTTGATTCGGCTCGTGCGCTTGTATCCTATAAAGTGGACGGCGTTCGTTATCGCAGGGAAATGATCACTTCTTTTCCTGATCAGGTTGTGATGATAAAACTTACAGCAGATGCTGCAAAGAAGATTACTTTCAATGCATTCTTCACTTCTCCTCATCAGGATGTGGTTGTTGATACAGAAAATAATTGCGTAACTCTTTCCGGTGTCTCCTCATGGCATGAAGGTCTGAAAGGTAAAGTTGAATTTCAGGGACGGTTGTCTGTAAAGGCTGTGAATGGAAAGGTACAGTATAAAGACGGAACTCTTTCTGTAGAAGGAGCGGATGAAGCTATACTTTATGTTTCAATTGGAACTAACTTTATTAACTACAAAGATATTTCCGGTAATTCAATTGAGCGTGCAAAAAGTTTTTTGGAGAAAGCGCTTACCAGAGATTATAGTACTATACTAAAAGAACATGTTTCATTCTTTAGAAAATATATGGACCGTGTTTCTCTTTATTTGGGAGAAAACAAACAAGCAGGTATTACTACAGATAAACGCATAGAAAACTTTGCGCAAACAAATGATGCAAATTTGGTAGCAACTTATTTTCAGTTTGGCCGATATTTGCTAATTTGTTCATCGCAACCGGGTGGACAACCTGCCAATCTTCAGGGAATATGGAATGATAAGCTTCTTCCTTCCTGGGACAGTAAATATACCTGCAACATCAATGTCGAAATGAACTATTGGCCATCAGAGGTAACCAATCTTACTGAACTGAATCAACCGTTATTCAATATGGTAAAGGAAGTATCTGAAAGTGGAAAAGAAACTGCAAAGATAATGTATGGTGCAGACGGATGGGTATTGCATCACAATACAGATATCTGGCGAATAACAGGTGCTGTGGATAAAGCACCTTCCGGTATGTGGGCTTCCGGTGGAGCATGGTTGTGTCGCCATCTTTGGGAACACTACTTATATACTGGTGATATTAAGTTCCTGAAAGAGATATATCCTATCATGAAAGGTGCAGCTGTGTTCTTTGACCAGACAATGGTTAAGGAACCATCACATAATTGGCTGGTGGTGTGTCCTTCCAACTCTCCTGAGAATGTTCATGCAGGAAGTAACGGAGAAGCAACAACAGCCGCAGGTTGTACAATGGATAATCAGATTATCTTTGATCTTTGGAATGAGATAATAGCGTCTTCCCGTTTACTTGGTGTGGATGCTGATTTTGCTTCTCACTTGAAACAAAGACTTACAGAAATGGCACCGATGCAGGTTGGTCGTTGGGGACAATTACAGGAATGGATGAACGATTGGGACGATCCACAAGATATTCATCGTCATGCATCTCATCTATATGGATTATTCCCAAGCAACCAGATATCTCCTTATCGCACTCCTGAATTGTTTCAGGCAGCCCGTACTTCATTGATTCATCGTGGAGATCCTTCCACAGGTTGGTCTATGGCTTGGAAAGTTTGTTTCTGGGCACGTTTACTCGATGGAGATCATGCTTATAAGTTAATAACAAATCAACTTTCTTTGGTTCGTAATGAAAAGAAAAAGGGAGGAACTTATCCAAACTTATTCGATGCTCATCCACCTTTCCAGATTGATGGCAATTTTGGTTGTGCAGCAGGAATTGCAGAGATGTTGATGCAAAGCTATGATGGGTTTATTTATCTCCTTCCTGCACTTCCATCTTTGTGGAAAGAGGGACATATCAATGGCTTGATTGCTCGTGGAGGTTTTGAACTCGGTATCAATTGGAAGAATGGGGAAGTAGAGAAGGTTATTGTTAAATCTCATTTAGGAGGTAATTGCCGTTTGCGTTCACTTACTCCGTTGAAAAGTAATGGATTGAAAAAAGCAAAAGGCGAGAATCCAAATACGCTTTATGCAGTGCCTTCTGTTCCTTCACCCTTGGTTAAGGATGCAACGAAGCTTACAGGACTTAGTATGAAGAATACTTATCTGTATGATTTGAATACAAAAGCAGGAAAAGAATACGTAATCTATAAAAAATAAACAATAATGATGAAAAGAAGCAAAGTCATTGCAATGACATGTTTGTTCCTTTTAGGAATCTGTGGCAACATTCAGGCACAGAAGACTTATATTCCCTGGAATAACGGGAAATTGATGGTTGATGAAAGCGGACGTTACCTGAAACAGGCTAACGGTGCTCCGTTCTTCTGGTTAGGTGACACCGGTTGGCTGATGCCTGCACGTCTTGATCGTGATGAAGTGGAATACTATCTTGAACAATGTAGCAAGAAGGGCTTTAATATGGTTCAGATAATGTTGATGCATACTATGCCTGAAATGAATACTTATGGTCAATGGGCTTTGCCTGATGGCTTTAACTTTAAGAATATAGATAAGAAAGGTGTGTATGGCTACTGGGATCATATAGATTTTATAGTACGTACAGCCGAGAAAAAAGGTATTTACGTAGGTATGGTGTGCCTTTGGGGAACTCCTGTTAGTAAAGGCCTTGTCAGTGAAAAAGATGCTCAAACTTATGCTAAGTTCCTGGCTGATCGTTATAAAAAGAATCCTAATATTGTCTGGTTTATCGGAGGAGATATCCGTGGTGATGTGAAGCCTACTGTTTGGACCACACTTGCTAAGACTATAAAGGCTAATGATGAGAATCACCTGATGACTTTCCACCCAAGAGGAAGAACTACTTCTGCAATTTGGTTTAACAATGAACCTTGGTTAGACTTTAATATGTTCCAATCCGGTCACCGTCGTTACGGACAACGTCTTGGCGATGGAGATTATACCATTCAGGAAAATACAGAAGAGGATAACTGGCGATATGTAGAAAAAAGCTTTGCAATGAAGCCTTTGAAGCCTACTATTGATGGCGAACCTGTTTATGAAGAAATACCTCAGGGATTGCATGATACAACACAACCATTGTGGACTGCTAATGATATTCGTCGTTATGCATATTGGTCTGTTTTTGCCGGTTCATTCGGACACACTTACGGACATAATTCAATTATGCAGATGTTGAAGAATGGAGTAGGAGGAGCTTATGGCGCAACAAAACCTTGGTACGATGCATTGAAAGATCCGGGGATGAACCAGATGAAATATCTGAAAAACCTGATGCTTACCTTACCATACTTTGAAAGAGTTCCTGATCAGACTATTGTTGCCGGAACAAATGGCGAACTTTACGAAAGAGTAATTGCAACTCGTGGTAATGATTACCTTATGGCTTACAACTATACTAATCGCCCTGTAAAGATAGACCTTACAAAAATTTCGGGTTCGAAGAAGAAAGTATGGTGGTATAATCCTTCAAATGGAGAATTGCAGTATGCCGGTGAGTTCGACAATAAAGTAACTGAATTTATTGAAGATAGTGGTTACCGTGCCGGTAACGATCACGTGCTGATTGCAGTTGATTCTTCTAAGGATTACATTAAACAGGACTGGAAAACTCTTCCGGATGCACAGGAAAAATGGAATAAATAACAATTAATCAGATAACAATGCCGAAGAAAATATCTTTATTATTGCTCGTTTGTCTGCTTTCCATGAAAGTAGCGGCTTATGCCGGAGTAAGCATTAGCAATCTGCGTTGTGAAATGCTGAACAATCCTGTTGGGATTGATACAGAATCTCCTCGTGTAAGTTGGCGTATTTCTTCTTCCGATAGAGGAGTGACTCAACTTTCTTACCAGATATTAGTTGCTTCTTCAATTCAAAAACTAAATGCTGGTGAAGGAGATGTATGGAACTCCGGCATTGTTAAGTCTGCTCAGTCTCAATGGGTGACATATGCTGGAAAGCCTTTGATAAGTAATGGCCGTTATTTCTGGAAAGTGAAGGTTACAACAAATATTGGGGAAACTCTTTGGAGTGAACCTGCTCAATGGAGCATGGGATTGTTTTCACAGAACGACTGGAAAGCTCAGTGGATTGGGATGGATAAAGCTTTCCCCTGGGATTCGGAAACTCAGTTTTCCCGTTTATCTGCCCGTTACTTACGTAAAGAATTTACTGTTAAGAAAAAGATTGCGCATGCTACTGTACATATTGCCGGACTGGGATTGTATGAACTTTACCTGAATGGTCAGAAAGTTGGCGATCGTGTGTTAGCACCTGCACCTACAGATTATAGAAAGAGTATTCTTTATAATAGTTTTGACGTAACCGGATTATTGAAAGAAAAAGTAAACGCACTTGGAGTAACGCTTGGTAACGGATGTTTCTATACTATGCGTCAGAACTATAAACCTTATAAGATTCCTAATTTTGGCTATCCAAAAATGCGCCTTGTTTTAGTTCTGGAATATACAGACGGTACAAAAGATACAGTTGGCAGTGATGGTTCCTGGAAGATAAATCCCGACGGACCTATTCGCAGCAATAATGAGTATGACGGTGAGGAATATGATGCTCGTAAGGAATTTACCGGATGGGCAGAAGCCGGATTTAATGATTATTCCTGGTTACCGGCAGAGCGTGTTTCTGTTCCTACGGGTACACTTCATGCTCAGATGACGCCTGGAGTAAAGGTAGTAGACAAGATTCATCCAGTTTCTATCAAAGAACTTCCCGGAAAAAGATACATCCTAGACATGGGACAAAATATGGCTGGCTGGATTCGGATGAAAGTAAAGGGCTCAGCAGGTGATACTGTTCGCTTACGTTTTGCCGAAACACTGCAAAAGAACGGCGAACTTTATGTCGAAAATCTTCGTGATGCAAAGGCAGCTGATACTTATATCCTTAAAGGAAACGGCACGGAAGAGTGGGCACCACGATTTGTATTCCATGGTTTCCGTTATGTTGAAGTAATTGGTTATCCAGGAAAACCGTCAGTTGACCAGTTTGTTGGTGAAGTGGTGAGTGATGAGATGGAAAATCTAAGCACATTTAGTTGCACAGACCCTATTATTAACCAGATTTACAAGAATGCTTTCTGGGGAATACGTAGTAATTACAAAGGAATGCCGATTGACTGCCCCCAACGGAATGAACGCCAACCATGGTTGGGCGACCGTGCTGTTGGTTGTTTAGGAGAAAGTTTTGTCTTTGAAAATGGACAATTATATAGCAAATGGATAGACGATATTCGTGATGCTCAGCGTGAGGATGGTTGCATCCCTGATGTAGCACCTGCTTATTGGAACTATTATTCTGATAATATGACTTGGCCCTCTGTTTTCCTGCTTTCATCCGATATGATCTATTCACAGTTTGGCAATGTCCAACCGATAGTGAAGAACTATGACGCGATGAAAAAATGGATGAACCACATGCAGAAAGAGTATCTGAATGCCGATTATATTATGACTCGTGATGAATATGGTGACTGGTGCGTTCCACCCGAATCACCAAAACTGATTCATTCAAATGATCCTAAACGTCAAACGGATGGAAAATTGATTGCTACCGCTTATTATTATAAGATGCTTGCTTTGATGAGCAAGTTTGCCGCGTTGCAAAATAAAACTGAAGATGTTCAGGAATACAATGCATTAGCAAGTAAAGTAAAATTAGCTTTCAATAAGCAATTCTTCAAGTCGGATAGTTTGTTTTACGGAAACAATTCAGCTACATCCAATCTTCTTCCGCTTGCATTCGGTATGGTTCCTGATAATTTGGTAACCAAAGTAAGCAAGCAGATTGTTGATAAGGTTATGAATGCAGATAACGGACATATCTGTACCGGATTGATTGGCTCGCAATGGATAATGCGTGAGCTATGCAAGATGGGGCGTGCAGACGTGGCTTATTTACTGGCTTCTAACGACACATATCCTAGCTGGGGATATATGGTTAAGAAAGGAGCAACCACTATCTGGGAATTATGGAATGGAGATACAGCCAGTCCAAAGATGAATTCCGGTAATCATGTGATGTTACTTGGCGACTTGATTCCTTTCTTTTATGAAAATATGGCGGGAATTAAAACCGATGAACGTGAGGCTGGCTTTAAGAAGATTATCATGAGACCTAATTTCGAGATTCAGGATTTAAGTGATGTTGATGCTTCTTATGTTACTCCTTACGGAAAAGTGGTAAGTAAATGGAAGAAAAACCTGAAACATCTGGTTTGGAATATTTCTATCCCTGCAAATAGTAGCGCAATAGTTTATCTTCCTGCTGAGAAGTCGATGATTAAAGAGGGTGATCTTCCTGCATCCAAAGCAATAGGTGTGAAATACCTTGGTAAAGAAGGAAATTCTACTCGTTGGGAAGTAGGTTCGGGCGAGTATACATTTACGGTTGATATGAATGTTGGTCTTGGAGCATGGAGAAAAGGAATTGTAGAAGATGAGTTTCTTTACGAGAAAGCTTCTTTCCCATCGGCACATGCTGCTACAATAGCCGACACGCCTACCGGATTAGTTGCTTCATTCTTTGGAGGAACTAAAGAGGGTAATCCAGATGTTTGTATTTGGGTTTGCAGAAAAACTAACGAAGGTTGGACTGCTCCTCAAAAGGTTGCCGATGGAATTATGAGTGATACCTTGCGTAAAGCTTGTTATAATCCGGTGCTGTTCCAGGTACCTGGTGGTGAACTTCTGCTATTCTATAAGATTGGAAAGAATGTTGGCGACTGGACCGGTTATCTGATCCGTTCATTCGACGGAGGAAAAACATGGACGCAACGTGAAGCACTGCCCCTGAATATCCTTGGGCCTATTAAGAATAAACCAGTAATGGTAGGCAATAAGTTGGTTTGCCCAACAAGTACAGAAGGCAAAGGATGGAAAGTTCATTTTGAATCGACAGAAGATAAAGGTAAAACATGGACTGAAACTCAACCTATCAATGATGGAAAAACAATCAACGCCATTCAGCCAAGTATTCTGTTCCACAAAGATGGTTCTCTACAGATTCTTTGCCGTACGCTCAATAGTGCCATTGCTGAGGCTTGGTCGAAAGATGGTGGCGAGACCTGGAGTGAGATGAAACTGATAGATCTGCCTAACAATAACTCGGGAACAGATGCGGTAACATTGAAAGATGGTCGTCAGGCGTTGATTTATAATCACGTAAAAACACCTGAAGGAGCAAAGAAAGGTGCACGTACTCCGTTGAATATTGCTTTATCAAAAGACGGAAAGAAATGGTTTGCTTCTTTGATACTGGAAGATTCACCTATCGGTCAATACTCTTATCCTTCGATAATACAAGGTAATGATGGATATATTCATGCTATTTACACATGGAGACGTCAACGTATCAAGTATATGAAGATTGATCCTAAAATGCTTAAAGAAGTGCCTATTGTCAATGGACAATGGCCCGTATTAAATAAATAATTGATTTTTGTTAAGTTTTGGGTTAATCCTCAGAAGATGTTATGTCTTCTGAGGATTTTCTTTTATCGGTTCATGTCTTTTTGAACTCCACTCGGATACAGACTTTATATCTAGCTCTATTCATTCTAAACGGGTGCTTAAGCATTCCTTAGGCGAACATTAAGTAATGTTTCAAAGGATATTATCCGTGGCTTGTACAACCCAGTTACTCAGCTTGTACAAGCTGGTAAGCTGGGTTGTACAGGTCAGTATTAACCTATCTTTAAAGAATAGATAATATATAACGGGAAAATGGATTATATAATTAATTTGTTATGGTAAGGTCTATTTTTTATTTATTACCAATGCACCATATTAATGGAACATTCTTATCTTTGAGATTAAAATAAGTTCCGGAAAGAAAACTAATATCATATAAAACAGAATGAAGAAAAGTATTACTTTGGTTGCATTACTTGCAGGTATGCAGTTACTGCACGCACAAACACCAGTTATGGAGACAGGTGGAAAACACATGCCAAACGAATGGATTGACAAGGACACAGGGCATAAAGTGATTAAACTAACCCGTAGAGATGGTATTAATATGAGTTTCTATTTCCATAATAATCCTTTTATTGGCAATAAAATGGTGTTTTGTGGTGGCTCCAGAAAAGGCGAAACACCTAATATCAAGGGGCAGGAAATTTATAATACAGATGCAAAAGATCTGCAGATGTATTGGGTTGATCTGAATACCCTGAAGACTGAGCAACTGACTCACGAATCATCACCTGTGAAGACAGAAATAGTTTGTGCACGTACCAGGGAAATTTTTTATCAGATAAAGGATAGCGTGTTTTCCTTAAACACGGAAACAAAAAAGAAGAAGCTGATCTTTGTGTTCTCCGAAAACGAAAGATCGGCCATTACTACGGTAAATGCTGATGGTTCTTTGTTGGTAGGTGTCTTTTCTAATCCTAAAGAGGCTGAGATTGTGAAGGCGCATCCCTTAAAAAGTGAATTCTTCAACATGATATATGAGGCTAAACTTCCACGTACGTTGTTTGTTATTGATACAAAAACCGGGGTGTTGAAACGTATTTATTCTGAAAATGAATGGCTCAATCATATGCAATTCTCACCCGTTGACCCACATTTGCTGATGTTCTGTCACGAAGGACCGTGGCATAAAGTGGATAGAATCTGGACCATTGATGTTGTTAAAGGTGGAAAACCGCAGTTAATTCATAAGCGTACCATGAATATGGAGATTGCCGGCCACGAATGGTTTGGTTCGAAAGGAGATGCTATCTATTTTGATCTTCAGAAACCAAGAGGAGAGAAGTTCTATGTGGGTAAAACAGACTTGAAAACTGGCAAGGAAATAAGCTATGAATTACAACGTAATGAGTGGTCGGTGCATTACACAACCTCGTGGGGTGAAACACTCATGGCCGGTGATGGTG
>Ga0183099_1000380_pt1 | contig 33892 bp, 29 predicted proteins | sample Biomet1_FD_127788 | JGI IMG/M metagenome (GOLD analysis project Ga0183099, IMG submission 127788) | Microbial communities from bioreactor (seeded with anoxic lake sediment) at LBNL, California, USA - Biofuel metagenome 1 | ecosystem: Engineered > Bioreactor > Anaerobic > Unclassified ... | reverse complement strand
AAAAAACCTTGCGGCAAAAACCCATGGGACGACAAAAAATCTGCCGCGATACCACCCGGATTTCCATGCAAAGCGCAAGGACACTCACTCTGTCACAAAAATGTAACAGCCGAACCGTAACGGGGTTCTATCGTAGCCGTATTTCCCCGGCTCCACTCCAAAGCGAAACGCAAAATGCAACTGCGCAGGGCTTTTTTCAGCTCGCCGACTTGTCGGCAATAAGCCCTCTCTGTGTGCGTTTGTGTTACATCAGCACTCTTTTTCAACGTGTTTTCTTTATAATTATTATTATAACATGGGTTTTTGAAAATTGCAAGATTTTTATGTAAAGATGTGATTATTGAGAATTTTACATTGTAAACGACAATGAGGAGATTGATCTCCTGCGGGAAGAAAAGCAGAAGGTGCAACTGGAAAACGTCGGGCGGGGTGTGAAAACACAGGTGAATTTATGAACTGGTTTATTTTTATAATTTATTAGATAGCAAAATATGTTAAAAATTGTAATATATAGTTTACATCATCTGAGTAATCAAGACAGTCAGTTTACCGTACTGCCTTTCAGAAGGTGAGGCCTCAAAATGATTCCATCCAGTGAGAGAACAACAACTATTACAACAAATTAGAATGGATAGTACTCTTGCCACATTACAAAATAAAAACTTTTAAAAATTAAAAGATGCATGAAATTATTTCTGTTTTGTTGATTATTATATGGTTGTATGATATAATCACATAAATAGAATAAAATTCCATTTATGATGAATTATGTAAGGAGAAGATGCTTATGAAAATATTGAGAGTATTAATGGTATCAGTAGTTATTGGGATGGTTAGTATCTTTGCAAGCATAGCAACTTATGCTGCAAATGGTGATATAATGCAGCCTATATATGGAACGGATATTACAACAAATGTGGATGGGATTCCGATACAAGGCTATAATATCGGCGGCAGCACATTGATATGCCTCGAAGATTTGGCGAATTACGGATTCAGTATTTATTATAATAATGAAGCAAGGTGCTTGTTTGTGAACAAGCAGGGATATGCGGATAAAAATTTCAAGCCTGTTATAAAACGGGAATCAATTGGCAATATTATCGGATACACATATGAAACAGATATCAAAGCAATCCTGAATGGTGAGGAAATAAGTGCGCAAAGCATCGGTGGGAGGCTTGTTGTTGCTGTGGAGACTCTTGATGATCTAAAGGATTCGTTTTTAAGCTCAATAGCTAGTGTAAAGAATTACCCCAAATATTTTATGATGCAAACATATAATGATTCTGCCAGAGTTTTAAATGTGTATTCAAACATAGAAATTGGAGGTCTTTACGATAAAAATGTCCAGAATTTCACGGAAGAAATAGCGCGGCAAAAGGATAATGCTGCCGAAATAGTAAACACATATACCTGTGATAGCTTCACACAATACATATATCGAGTTCCTTCACAAGAATACCTTCCCAATTATAGAAGTTTAGCCGTTGTACGTTTCTATAAAAGCGGAAGAATTTTAGATTATACGAATGCGCTTTTTGCCTATTCATTTATAAGTATATCCGCAGCAGGTACATCTTTGCGTGAAAACGTTAATTTTACGGATGACGGAAGCCACTTAATAATATTTAATAACTTCAGAAGCCAACTGGAAATAAATTCTTTGATGGGACATACTCACACTTTTGAATCTGGTGACTATAAGCTTGATTTGAATACTTGTGAACTTATCAAAGTGAAAACTGTATTTTATGGTTATATTGATGAAGTTCGTATAGTTTAAACTTAAATATTTTTCTTAAGGGTTTACAAATCTAACTCCTTCTTTCTCTTTATTGATTGTAAGACGTTTTACAAAACAATAAAACAATGAGAAAGAAGGATTTTTTATGTCAGTAAAGATTGAAAAGAGTCAATATTCAAGTCAGTATGACAACATTACATCGGGTGTTTATTATGTATATAACGATTTAGGCGGTTATATATACAAGTCATACGAAAGCATTTTCAGTGCTCCTGCAAGATTCGCAGACCATATTAAACCACTTGTTGAGGCCAATGTTGGAGCGCATTATTATGTTCAAAGCCCATACACAACCACATATAGTTCTGCGAGTGCTACTGTGGATGTTAATTCTGTGAATTTGACACACAATGGGAGAAACGCTTATATTTCACTCGGAATTGTAACTGAAGGTTCCACATATTACAGCTTTGATATAGGTCTTATTTATGACCGTTCCCTGAGAAATGGAGTTGAAGCTGGCTGGGTTCCCTGTGCAATAGCACATGGAGGTACAACACCTACTCCTACAATTAGTTGTACCGATAGTTCAGTTACAGGTATATGGAATTTCTATAAAAGCAAATATTCTGGTGCTAGGTATTGTGATATAAACATTGCAGTCAGTAAAACAAGTAGCAACGATGTTGTAACAGTTACATATACATATAGAAGTGCTGGTTCAACATTAGCAACATGTGTTCTAACGTACAATTTTACAGCAGGGGCAATGTTCACTAGTACTTCAACAACACCTAAGCTTCGCTTTATGAGATTTGTTTCACTCGTGCCAGCAAATGATGATGGTACCGATGACGACAGGGATTACTCAATCTTAAATGCAAACTTAAACAGTTTGAAACTGAATCAATCAAACTGATACTGAATAGGCGGCGCCTTTGCAAATAGATTTACCAATATGTCGTTTTTGTCCACAAAGAAGTCTGTTTCTTTCTCACGACCTTTGAAAAATCATAGTACAATACAGATAGACAAAACGAAAGAAACGTTCAATACACTTCGCTTTGTCCGCGTAAACAGAAATCGGAACAGAAAATAAACAATCATTTAGGAGGTTTTTACAATGAAACGTTTGATTATGGATGGACCAAAGAAAAGTTCGGTCGTGGATGTGCCGGATCTTGTTCCGGGCGACAATCAGGTGCTGATTAAAGTAAAATACTGTGGTGTCTGTATGTCAGAGCATTATAGCTGGTCGGTAGCGAAAAAAGGCGATGTGTTCGGTCACGAACCCATGGGCCATGTTGCAGCAGTGGGCAAGAATGTTACACGCTTTAAAATTGGCGACCGTGTCAGTGGTCTCGGCGGTGCCGCGTTCAGTGAATATACAATTACAAATGAAAAAACAACATTTCACATTCCTGACAGCATCCCCGATGTAGATGCAACCCTTGAACCATTAATGTGCTTGCTCAGCGCAGCAAACAAGCTGGCAATCCCGGTGATTGGTGATACCGTCGCTGTTGTAGGTACCGGATATATGGGTCTTGGCGCGGTATCTCTCTTAAAACAGGTGAAGGGTGCCGGCCGAGTAGTAGCAGTGGATTTGCGTCCCGAAGCAAGAGCAAACGCGTTGAAATACGGTGCGGACGAAGTCTATGCCCCCGATGAAATCCCGGAGGAATACATTGCCGATATGGCGCATATCAGCGGTAGAGGGTTCTCCGTGGTTGCCGAATGGGGCGAAACCGCCGAATCACTTGACCTTGCCATCAAATTGACTAAGATGAACGGTCAACTCGGCATTGGTGCATATCATACCGGCGGCAATAGAAGCGTGGATGTACAGCTTTTAAACGTAAAATCCATTGATGCCCTCAGCACCCATCCGAGACATACAGAGGATGAATTCGTCACCCTTGGAAATAATGTCATCCGTTTACTCGACTCTGGAAAATGGAAGTTCATTAACCTGCCGCACAAAATTTTCAAGCTCAACGAATTTGACCTTGCTCATGAAGAAATTCACGAAAAGCCTGGCAATTACATAAAAGGGCTTATTGATTGCACACGCTGGTAAACTACCGGGGGGAAACGATATGAAACAAATTGTAATGACAGGACCTCGAAAAAGTAAGGTTATCGAAACAGAAACACCCAACATCAACGAGAATCAACTGCTTGTCAAGGTTACTTATACCGGCATGTGTCATTCGGAATGGTTCCCTTGGTCTACCGCAAAAGCGGGGGACATCTTTGGGCATGAGGCGGTTGGCGTTGTGGCGGATGTCGGAAAAAGCGTAACAGGCTTTTGCATTGGCGACAGAGTAACCGGGCTTGGCGGAGGCGGATATAAGGAATACATTGTGATGGAACCCCAGAAAACATTTCTTGTTCCTGAAACGGTAAAGGACATGGATGCCATTGCCGAACCGTTGGCTTGCCTTTTGAGTGCCGCACAAAAAATGTCTCCCACACTTTGCGGTGATCCGGTGGCGGTTGTTGGCGCAGGATATATGGGGCTAGGCATTATTTCACTGTTCCGTGCCATGGGGTATGGGGATATTATTGCAATCGATCTACGCCCGGAAGCAAGGGAAAATGCACTGCGTTATGGTGCAACAAAGGCGTATCATCCAAGTGAACTCCCAAAGGAACTGACGTTAACCTGGGAAACTTGGGGCAAGCCTGATCTGACAAGGGATGGACACAAGGCAGATATTTTTGGCATCGGATTTCGTGATGTAATGGAATTCACCGGCACCGAATCGGGGCTACGGCTTGCAGGCGATCTTGTCTGCGCCCATGGCAGATTAGGAATTGGCGGTTACCACAACGACGGGGACAGGACAATTGATTATAAACTGTGGAATGTCAAAGCTTTAACTTCAATTAACTGCCATGAAAGGCGAATCGATTATGAAGCAACCCTTTGCAAACGGGCACTGGAACTGATCTCCAAAGACATTTGGAAATTCAAAGACACAGTGACCAACATTTATTCCATGGAGGAATTCGACAAAGCGAATGAAGACATGGAAACGAAGGCAAATGGGTTTATCAAGGGCGTTGTGAAGTGCTAAACAGGTGTGCAGTACACATTAGAAAGTAAGGGACTCATAAAAAAGACCGACAGTGCTGCGATTTTTTGGAAGTGCATCTCTCCTCGCAGTTTTGGGAAATCGCAGTGAATGATAAAAATACAAAACAGCGGGAAAACCAATTGGCTTTTCCGCTGTTTTGGATTGAAATGAATGAGATTGTTTGTCTTGATAGATCAATAATTCTGCACTACCTTTTTGGGGAGAAATCCGGAAATTGGTTCTTTTCCCATTGACGGGGATTCGGTTTTCTTCACCGGAATAGAGCACGAAGAAGTACAAAAAACTTGTATCATTGAATCGCTTCGATCAGCTTTTTTGTATGATTACAGCAGAATAAACAGGGAAGTTGCTGTTAAAGTCAAATCGAATAACCGTAAATCTTAAGAAATAAAGTCGTTTTCCTCCGCATGAATACACACCTCTTTATTGACAAGCGCACCGAACGGGATTGGAACATCTCCCTTTAATAAGGGGTCTTCGGTTTGTTCCATGTGGTTTTGTAAAACTGAACGCAAATTGTCCCGTATTTCCCGATACTTTGGCTCTTCCGCTAAATTTTGCCGCTCCATAGGGTCACATTCCAAGTCAAACAGCATGACAGGCTCGGTTTTGCGGTGAAACAGGTTTGATTCTAAAAGATAATCCTTCGCACAGCTTGCATCGATATTGGCAAACAGTTCTTTTACAGGATCATAAAACAGGCGAATGAGCTTATACTTTTTCGTTCTAACCGAACGCATCGGTTGATAGGATGCATGAAATGTCACTTCGGAAAAGACATATTCTCGGATAGGTTGATTCTTCTCTAAAAGAGGCAAAAGACTTTTTCCTTGAAGCCATCCGGGCTTTGGAAGGTGTAAAAGATCACAGATAGTTGGAAAAAGGTCAATATGTGACACAAGATCCTCAATACAGGCACCTTTTTCAATCGCTCCGCCCGCTAAAATAAGTGAAACCCCGATTCCTGTGTCGTATAGTGTACATTTCATGTTTGGCAGGGCAAGCCCGTGGTCGGTGGTATATAGTAGGATGGAATCATCCCATAAATGCTGTCCTTTGATTGTATCAATCACCGTACCGATACAGTTGTCGGCGGTGGAAACCGATTTTAAAAAATTGCCATAATGTTTACGGTTTTGAACCGTGTCTGCAATTGGATAGGGCGGCATGATATAGTTTTCATCGAATTCGTCGTTTTCGGGGTAGGGCAGATGAGTGCTGAACATGCCGAAGGATAGGAAAAACGGCGTGGGGTGCTCTGCTTTTAAAAATGTACAGGCAGCATCGGCATTGTCTGTATCAAAACGGATGCTGTCTGTCGGAGAAAAACGGTTGCGTGTGATGATGTCCTGATATCCAAACTCTTTTGGGTTGTTGCCTTCATGATGGATGCCACACAGAACGGTATGATATCCGTTTCTGCCCAAATACGAGGATAGATGTCTTTGCGGGTCGGTGAGAGAAAACCCTCTGTGTGCAAGTCCAAGCATTCCCGTACTATGCGGATACATGCCGCAGAGCATGGACGAACGGCTTGCCGAACAGGTTGGCGCTGTGCTGTATGCTTTTCGGAACAGGGTACCCTCCTTGGCGAACGCAAGCAGGTTTGGTGTCGGCACATCATAACCGTATGGGCTGATGTATCTTCCCGTATCATGCGTATGGATGTAGATGAAATTCATAGTTATATCCTCCGAACAGGTTGATCAGAATACTATAAGCATACCACTTGACAGATTATAAGTAAAATATTATAATATGATAATAGTCATATTAGATTAGTTATATGTGGGGTGAAATCGATGACACTACGGCACATAAAAATTTTTGTTACTGTATGCGAAACAAATAACATTACGGCGGCTGCGGAAAAGCTATATCTGTCGCAACCGGCAGTGAGCCTTGCAATTAAGGAATTGGAACAGTTTTACGGTGTAAAGCTGTTTGATCGAATCTCTCGGAAGCTTTTTCTCACCGATACAGGAAAAAATCTGTTGGATTATGCTGTCCCGTTTCTTTCCCTGTACGATGAAATGGAGAATAAAATCAGCAACCGCGACAATATTGGTAGTATTCGCATCGGTGCCAGCATTACAATCGGCACCTGCTATATGCCGGGGATTGTAAAAGAATTTTGCGAAAAATATCCCGGTTGTGATGTACGTGTTTTTATCAACAGTTCGGATGAAATTGAAGATAAATTGTTAAAATGTGAGCTTGATTTTGCAATCATTGAGGGAATTGTCCATTCCAAAAACCTCACATCGGAAAAGGTTTGCGAGGATGAACTTGCCCCCGTGGTAAGTGGCAAACACCACTTTGCAACAGAGACGGAAATTCCTCTTACAGAATTTATGTCGGAACGATTTTTATTGCGGGAAATCGGAAGTGGTGCACGAGAATTGTTTGATAATACCGTAACTTCCCTCGGTTACAGAATTACGCCTGAATGGGAAAGTACCAGCACAGCGGCTTTGCTTCATGCTGTTTCAAAAGGTTTGGGTGTTTCTGTTTTATCCCGAAAACTTGTGGAACGGGGCATGGAAAATTATGATTTACACCGTATCACAGTAACGGGTTTACAATTCAAACGGCAGTTTAGTATGATTCACCACCAAAACAAGTACCTGTCCGATATGTTGCGTGTCTGTATGGATTTGTGCAAGGAGCGAATTTCCGAAAATCATTTAAAAAGTAATGATTAAAAGCCATAGGGACTATTAGCGTGAAAGAACCCCGCATGTCATTTCGGCGTACAAAAAGACATGAAAAAGTGTCTCACGGAAGCTTTTTCCAAAGCGTGATATCCGATGGTTTGGGTTGTGAGACGCCTCTTTCACGCTAACCGTCCTGTCATTGAACAAACGGTTATCACGCTATTGTTGTGTGTGCCAAAAAGGCATGCGAGGGATCTTTCGGCTTAAAACATCCTCATTATAATTGACCACGCAACACCTGTCAATCTTGCCAATTGTGTTGTAGAGAACTCACTCACTTTTTTATGATTCATTTTAATACTATATTTGATTTAAAGTCATGTTATGGAACGACATCTAAAGTGTTCTTTTCAATTGATGATATAATCCCACATAGTATTTAAATGATTGAAAATGCTATTTTTCTGTGATTTCATCAAATAGGAATAGAATTCAAATATATTTTATGTAATTTGTAAAAAATATCTGTTTATGAAAGGATAGGCGAATTTTGATGCAATACATTGATTCCTTCAAACTTACTTCTGAGGACTCTGAGGCAAGTTATATTCTGTCATTTCCGTTTAAGCTCGAAATGAACTGCTATTCGGACAATGTATATCCCTTCAAAATCTTTCCGCAAAAACAGATTGAGCATTTGAATTTTGAGCCGATCACCATGTTTTACGGAGGGAACGGATCCGGAAAGTCTACGCTTCTCAATATTATTGCACAGAAACTGGGGCTCGAACGCTCCGCCCCCTTCAACAATACCCCTTTCTTTGAGGAGTATCTTAAATTCTGTGATTACAAACTAACTTTCGGAAAGAAGACGCCTCATGGTAGCAGAATCGTTACAAGCGACGATGTGTTTAATTACCTTCTCGATATCCGCGCCATCAACAGCGGCATTGACAAACGCCGCGAAGAACTGTTTGAGGAGTACTACGAGACAAACAATCAGTTGCAATTCACACTAAAATCGCTGGAAGATTACGAGGAGTTCAAACGACATAATGAAGCAAAAAGCAAAACAAAATCAGTATACACAAGCAGACGTCTTCCAAAGGACCTAAACGGAAAATCGAACGGTGAGAGTGCTTTCGCCTACTTTACGCATGAGATAAAAGAAAACGCACTTTATCTTCTGGACGAGCCAGAAAACAGCCTGTCGGCAAAGTTGCAAAACGAGTTGGTCGGATTTATCGAAGATTCTATGCGCTTCTACAACTGCCAGTTTATCATATCTACTCACTCTCCCTTTCTTCTGTCTCTTAAGGGAGCGAAAATATATGATCTTGATTCGTTACCTGTACAAGCTAAGCACTGGACAGAACTTGAAAACATCAGAGTGTACCATGATTTTTTTGAGCATCACAGAGAGGAATTTTGATAAACAGTAAAAGCAAAGGGTTGGTTAGCGTGAAAGAGTCGTTCCATAGCTCGAAACTACGGTTCTCGCGCTATTGTTGTGTGTGCCCAAATAGGCATGTGGGGTTCTCCTACTTCACTGAGCCTTTCTGGTATGCACTTGTCGTAACTGCCAGAACACTCCTTGTGATATAGTTAGAGTATACCCATTATGATAACATATGTCAATTAAGCGTTTATAAATCCTTGTCAAGAAACCGAGTATATTCACGCGAATATACTCGGTTTCTTCGGTGAAAAGAGAGTTCTGCCGTTTCATTTCACGTTTGGGTTGTGAGGCACTGTGAGATAAAGGTTACGACTGGCAAACAGCAGCATTCATGAAACAGATTTGTTTCAATGGATCAGTGCCTGATAAATATATTCATTATATTTTTTCCACATATCTTCCGTTAAATTACAATGCCCTCTATCTGGGACAACATGATAGTTAATCTTATGACATTTTTTCATTTGTTCCACAAATTTATCTGAATGCAATTCTTTATTGACTGCTGTATCAGCATCACAATGGAAAATATGATACAAAATATCCGGCATTGAATCAACCAAGTGCAAAGGCGAGTTTGACATCAATGCATCCTCCATGCTGCAATCATAATGAAAAAAAGCATCATATAATGTCCTTGGCAAATCAGGCCTTTCCGTAAAATGATACGGTAAATCGCAAACAGGGCAATTTGCTACACATACAACAGGGGTGATTTTCGCATATCTGGTATAAACAAGTGCACTTAATCCACCCATACTACCACCTGTTGAAGCAATATTAATGTTTTTCGATAAATTATAATGATTGATTAGAACATCAATTATTTCATCTACATAGTTAACCGCTTGCTTGTTCATCCAACACCAGGGATTACAATATGGCACAGCAAAGATGATACCACGTTTTGCAAAATCTTTTGCTTTGTCTGAATCTTTTAAAAGCATCTCTTGTCCGCCAAGCCCAGAAAACTCCAATACAATACCTTTAATTTGTCCATCGCATAATTTATCATTGGAATACGCAAAGCTTCTTAAATTATCATAATGTATCAATTTTTCCATATACAAGCCTCCTTATTACATGAAGCAAGAAGTCGGTTTTTCCGCTTCAATGAAACCTCCAAATTTACGATTATCGCAACCTTGACAACAATCTGTATCATATAGTTAGATTATACCAAGTATTTTATCAACTGTCAATTCATATTGTACAGCTCCCCAACAAACAAAACCTGGGTAAATTCAAACGAAATTACCCAGGTTTTTGTGGTGGAAAGTGCGGTATTCGAACGTTCATGCGATTGCACACAAACAGATTTCGAGGCCTAATTATTTTTGGTGGCCTCTTCAAATAATAAAAAGATGCATAAAACTTGATTCTACTTATTTGCTTGATTCTTCTGTTCCTGTTCCAAATATGCCACAGCAAGATCAACCACCATTCCGTAGCTTTCGACACCGCTTGATTGTCCCTGTGATTTTAAATAATTGTCGTTCACTGAATCGGTTATTTCAGAGGCTTTGGAATGGGAATATTTCTTGAAAAAATCACTGAAGGATTTGATTTCACCGAGGATGCGTTGATCGCTTTTTTCAATTTCTACATAATAACGGTCTTTGTCCGCACTGTACAGTGCATCGCCGAAATAATCGTACATACTCATCAGCCCACAATAGTTTAAATAGAGATCATCACTGTTCATACAGACAAGATATGCCATGAAATTTGCTTCGTCTTCGGGGGCGATTCCCCTTTGATGTGCCATTTCGTGCGCCTCTGTATAGACGATGATATAATCAGGATAATTGGTGTTGAGATTGGCTTCTCCAGTCATTGGGATATACATGCCCGAAAGATGGGTATAGGTCATGAGCGGAGAAATGCCAAGCAGTTTGACATTGGAATGAAAATCCGATAGAAACGGATATTTCTTGGAAAGCCCGTCGTAACTTTCGTTGATCAGCCGATTCAATTTTTCATAGGAATAGGGCATGACCGAACCAGCGTTTTTGGAAAAGGTCACTTTGTCTGCAATTTGATTCAGCTTGCTCTGAAGTGTTTCCATTCCGAAAACAAGTTCTTCCACACTGATTTTTCTGCTTTTTAGGGCTAAATTTTGCTCAAGTGAATTTCGTTTATAGCAGATAAGGTAGCCTGTGATAAAAAAGGAAAGCAGAATTGCTGACACACAAGCGATTTTTACCCAGAATTTTATAAATGGGGGAATTGCTTGTTTTCCAAACCGCACAAGCCTTGTGAGATGTGCCGTGAAGAAAAGGAAAAAGCACAACACCACAGAGGGAAGAAAAACCTCTGCCACAGAACCCGGAAACGGGGAAGTGAGAAATGCGAGGAAAAACCGTAATGCCCCCGAAATATGGATAGAAATCCATTCGGCGGCATTCTGTGAAAAAGCGGAGATACACCAAAGTGTGACGGAACAGACCAAGAGAAAAAAACAAATACAAAACATCACCAACAACAATTTGTTTTTTTGTCTATTCCAGTTTTTTTCGAATCAGAATCAATACGGTTCAATATGGTTTCCTCACTGTTGTGGTGGTGGTGCGGCCTGTATGCTTTGAAAATAATAATCGAAAAGTTGCTTTGCCACATAAGCGGCATTTCCGCCTTTGTATCCGTTTTCAATGACAACAGAAAGAACAATCTGTGGATTATCATAGGGTGCAAAACCAATAAAAGTTGCGGTATCGCTTCCTTTTCCTGTTTGTGCTGTCCCTGTTTTTCCTGCGACCGAATAGGGATAGTTTGCAAATATGTCCTTTGCTGTGCCTTCTTCAATAACCTCTTTCATGGAATATTTTAAAAGATTCATGTTTTCCTCTGAAAGAGAAACGGTGCTTGCGAGTTCCGGTTCCTTCACTGTTTTGGCTTCTTTTGTATAAAAATCATCGACCGATTTTAACAGATGCACCTTGTATCTTCTCCCACCATTGACAATGGTGGGAAGATAAGAAGCAAGCTGTAATGGAGTGAAGGCATTGTCCGACTGGCCGATTGCCGCTTGGATGGTGTCACCCGGTTGCCAGGTTAATCCTTGCGATTCCCGATATTCCGGACCTGCAAGAATCCCTGCGGATTCCCCGATTTCAATGCCTGTTTTTACACCCAAACCGAGCGATTTGCAATATTCGTCAAGCGTTTCGATTCCCATGCGGTCACCAACCTCATAGAAGAAATAGTTGCAGGATACCTTAATCGCATTGACAACATCCACTCTGCCATGCGTTGTGCCGTGTAAATCATAAATCCAGCAGTGCGGCTGATAGGTGAGATATTTACGGTAGATTCCTTCGTCAACAATGGTTGTGTTTTTATTAATGGTTCCACTTGTAAGTGCCGCCGCTGCCGTTGCGATTTTAAAGGTCGAACCGGGAGGATAAATGCCGAGTACTGAGCGGTCATACAGTGGGCGGTTTTTATCATGCAACAGGGAATTAAAGTCCTTTGAATAGGTGTTCATATCATAAGTGGGATAACTTGCCATGGCAAGAACTTCAAAGTTGTTCGGGTTAAGAACAACAACACTTCCGGTTGCGGCATCCTCACCTCTGTCGCCACCCCCGACGGAACGTCCGTTGGCGGCTGCCTTGTCAATGGCTTCTTTGAGCGAATTTTCCGCAATCTTTTGCATGTCGGTATCGATGGTGAGCCGTACCGATTGCCCGGCTTTTGGTTCTTTTGAGGTTGCGGTGGAGAGGATTTTGCCCGTTTCGTCATAACTGACTGTGTTTTCCCCGTCAATCCCACGCAGATAATCCTCAAAAGCCGCTTCTACACCGTCTTTTCCGACAATTGCGTTGAAGCCATAGCCCTTCGAGATATAGTTGTCCGCCTCTTCGGCGAAAATCGGTCCTGTTCTTCCCAGAATGTGGGCGGCAACCGAACCTTGATTATAAAATCGTGTCGATGAGGTTACAATTTCGACGCCCTTTAAAAAGTGTGCATTTTCCGAAATTGCAGATGTAATTTTAATATCTGCATTTTTCAACGCAGTATACGGAGCATAGACACCAAAATCATGGATATCCATTTCATACCGCAGTCCCAACAACGAGCGTAGGATGGAGGGGTCGGTATAATCCGCTTCGACAAGCTTGTATTTTTTGAGTAAGAACGTATACAGCTTGTCCCCTGAAATATCCGCTTTGGTTAATTTGTTGCGCTCCATGAATTTCAACAGTGCTTTGCTCTTTTCATTATCCCAAATATATTTGTCGTCGATGGAAAAGGGCGCATCTTTCGGAATGGGAAGCGTATCGGCAAGCTGAATTCCTCCATTGTGGAAGAGTTCAAGCAGATTTTTCAACACTTCATTCTCTGTGCCATAGGGAAGAAGCGAACGGTTGATTTTAATATCATATGTAATTTTATTGGTGACAAGTGGTTTGCCGTTGCGGTCATAAATTTCACCACGTGTAGTGGAAAGTGGTTTTATGACATTGGCGTTCGCTTTTGCAAGTTCACTGTAATAGGAGTGGTTTGCAATCTGCAAAGAGACAAGCCGTCCCGAAAATATAACCAATGTGACACCGAACAAACACAATAAAAAAAAGATTCGGATGAATGGATAACCGGATCTGCGGTTTCGGTTCAAGCTGCGCATCAACTTACTCCTGTCCTTTCAGAAACATAAAAAATACGGTCCCGTACCACAATACGCAGAGCGAATGGCAGGTGCGGGCAATGATTAAAATTTGAATCTATCTGTGTAGAACGATTTTCTTTGACGGAATCACACTGTTGCTGCGCTGTTTAGATGTGCTGCAACAATTCCGAAACGATAAGGCTTGCCCTGTCTGCCGCAAGTTCGGAAAATTCATCGAAGGAAAGTTCTCCGTTTTCATCGGCAAAATCACTCACCGCACGGATGACAACAAACGGAATGCCACTCATGATTGCGGTGTGCGCAATCGCAGCGCCCTCCATTTCGGTGCAGAGCGCTTTAAAATCAACGCGCAAATGTTCGGCATAGGCGCTGTCGCTGACAAAGCAGTCGCCCGAAACGATCATTCCGGTACGATAGTTAAAATCAGTGTGTTCCTTTACCTTTTCACAGGCTTTTTCTGCGGCAGAAACCATTTTTTCATCGGCCTTGAACACCGACAAAAAAGGAGCATTGTGTTCGAGAATATCAATCGGGTTGAAGTCGTGGTATGTAAGGCGGTCGGAAATGACAATGTCACAGGTGGAAAGCTCTCTTGAAATAGCACCCGCAACACCGGAATTGATGATTGCTTCGACTTGAAACAAATCGATTAGTTTTTGTGTGGTAATGGCGGCATTCACTTTGCCAATGCCGCATTCACATACAAAAATTTCATGCGTTGCATATTCGCCTCTTAAAATTCCCTTTATCTGTGTTTCTGTTGCACCGAACAGATCGCAAAATCGTTTGACTTCACTCTGCATGGCGCCGATTACTGCTATTTTTGACATAAATACCTCTATCAAACGGTTTTTTAATCCAAATAATCCTTTAATCGTTTGGAACGGCTCGGATGGCGCAGTTTGCGCAGTGCCTTTGCTTCTATCTGACGGATGCGTTCTCTTGTGATGTTGAACACTTTGCCCACTTCTTCGAGGGTTCTTGTTCTGCCGTCTTCAAGACCGAAGCGCAGTTTTAATACATGCTCCTCCCTTGGGGTGAGCGTGTGGAGCACTTCACAGAGCTGTTCGCGCAAGAGGGTATAGGATGCCGCTTCTGCAGGGGCTGGCGCATCATCGTCGGGAATAAAATCGCCGAGATGGCTGTCCTCTTCTTCTCCAATCGGGGTTTCAAGGCTGACCGGCTCTTGGGCAAGCTTCATAATTTCACGCACTTTGTCGACACTGATGTTCATGGTTGCGGCAATTTCTTCGGTGGAAGCTTCATGTCCGAGCTCCTGTAATAACTGTCTTGAAACCCGCAAGACCTTGTTGATGGTTTCCACCATGTGAACGGGGATACGGATGGTTCTTGCCTGGTCCGCAATGGCTCTTGTAATCGCCTGTCTAATCCACCATGTCGCATAGGTTGAGAATTTATAACCCTTGGTATAATCGAATTTTTCAACGGCTTTCATCAAGCCGAGGTTACCTTCTTGAATTAAATCAAGGAAGAACATGCCTCTGCCGACATATCGCTTTGCAATGCTGACTACAAGACGCAAGTTACTTTCGACAAGAATGCCCTTTGCAACCTGGTCACCACGACCCATGCGTTCGGCAAGTTCAATTTCACGGTCGGTATCAAGCAGTTCCACTTTTCCGATTTCCTTGAGATACATTCTAACGGGATCATCGATCATTAACCCTTCTTGTGACAGAACGGTGTCGAGATCCTCCGGTGCTTCAAATGGTTCTAATTCTTCATCGATTTCTTCGAATTCCACCGGTTCAAGCGTGCCTGTGATTTCAATGCCGAGATTTTCAATTGTTTCGTATAGCTTTTCCATGCTGTCAATGTCAAAATCGATCTCATCAAAGATTTCAAGAATTTCATCGTTTGTTAAAGAGCCTTTGGTTTTTCCACGTTCGATCAAATCTCTGACTTCGCTTTTTTTATCGTTGGTGGGGAGAATATTATCGATTTCCGCTTTTAGCTCATCGTCCTTGAGTTTTGGGGATTTTTCATCTGTCTTGTCGGAAGTTCCATCGGCTTTGGGTGATTTTTTGGGTCTCACCTTTTTCTTTTCGGGGATCGTAGTTCCTGCGACAGATGGATTTTCCGCCACCGGTGTTTCGTTCTCGTTGCTGTTTTCTTTTGATGCCATATATACCTCTCCTTGTGTTTATGTATCTTTTTTTTGTGTTTTCTGTAATCGGAGCTTTTCAAACGAATCAAAGAATTCTTCTGTACTCATTTCATCGGTTTTTAAAGCGGTTTGTTTCTGCTTTTCCTTTGCCAAAACGCAAAGTTGTTCGCGCAGAATATCGAGATTGTTGGCCTGCAATATTTTTCGCTTCTGCTGCATACTAAAGATTCTTGCGAATTCCTGCGGGTTGTAAAATTCGTTTAACAGGGAAAGATCGAAATTTCCGCTTTCCTGCAAGGATTGTAAGCGTTCCATGAGGGTTTTATTAAAATCGGTCAGAAAGCATTCGGCACAAAGCTCTTTGCATTCCGAAAGAAATTCGGGGTAGAGCATAACAATGCCCAAAATTCGTTCTTCCACCTCAACCGCATGGGAATATTTCACCGCATCTCGGTTGATTGTGTCGTTATAGTGTCTCAGTCGGTTTTGTGTTTCCTCCAACTGTTTGTTCTTTGTGGTTTTCTTATTGATATTTACCTGCCGCCTAACTTCCGTTTCAATGTTCTCTTTGGAAACGCCTGTCAATTCGGCAAAACGCAACACATATATTTCTCTCTTGAATTCGGGGAAAACAAAGGACAGCATTCGGCAGACCTCCGACACGGCTTTCAACCGTTCGTCAGGAACCGAAAGGTCATATTTTCCAATGGCTTCATTTAACCTGTAATCGATTTGTCCAACCGAACCGGTAAGCAGTTTTGAAAACCGAAACGCTCCGAATTTTTTGATATATTCATCGGGATCTTTTGCACCGTCTGTTACCCGCAACACCTTGCAATCGACCCCTGCTTCGGTGAGCAGTTTAATGGCTTTGTCGGCGGCACGTTTTCCGGCATCATCCGAGTCGTAAGCGATATGAACGACTTTTGCGTACCGTCCCATGATTCTTGCATGTTCAGGGGTGATGGCGGTGCCAAGTGTTGCAACAGAATTGACAAAACCGGCTTGATGAAGCGAAATGACATCCATATATCCTTCACATAAAATCAATTCGCCGGGGTGTGCGTAAACCGATGTACTTGATTTGGCAGGGGAATGCTCTGCGCCGAGAATCGCATTTTTTGCAAAATTAAGTGCAAACAGTGTACGGCTCTTTTTAAAGACAGGCGTGTCGGAGGAGTTTAAATACTTCGGAAGGGAATCGTCCATCACCCTTCCGCCGAACGCAACGATATTCCCCGAAAGATCAATGATGGGAAAGATAATGCGGTTGCGAAAATAATCATACGGATGTCCTGTTTTGGAGATACCGCACAAAAACGCTTCTTTGATTTCATCGGCTGTGAAACCGTCGTTTGTCAATGTTTCAAATAAATCAGAAAAGTTGTTTTTTGCATATCCCAATCCGAAATGAATCATGGTGGCGTTCGTCAACCCTCTGTTTTCGAGGTAACTGCGGGCTTCTCTGCCATCAGGTTCATTTAAATTTTTATAAAAAAGCTTTGCCGCTTTTTTGTTGATCAGAAAATTGCGCTCACGGGTTAAACTCTTTTGCGGTCTTGCTGTTTGGAGGTCGTCCGTAGGGAGACTCATGCCTGCACGATCCGCCAAAAATTCAATCGCTTCACGATAATCGAGATTTTCGATTCTCATGATGAACGTAATTACATCACCGCCCGCACCGCAACCAAAGCAATAGAAGTTTGATTCGGGGAAAACGGTAAAAGAGGGGGAGCGCTCACTGTGAAACGGACAAAGACCATTTACATTGCTCCCCGCACGCTTTAAATCCACATAGCGGGAAATGACTTCTTCTATGTTGTTTCGTTGTTTGAGTTCTTCGATAAAGGAGGGGGAGAATGCCAAAGTATCACCAACTGTCTTCGTTAAATATCAGAATATCGGTTTCGGTTTGTTCAAAACCTTCAAATTTTCGGTCAAGGCGAAAGAGCGTTTCCTCCTCGATGAGAAAAACACGTTCCGTCGCTTTTGCAAGGGTTTTGTTTCTCTCTTCAAGACGTGCTCTGCGCAATTTGTCATCGGTATCAAAAAACAGAAACCGATATGAGATGTGATTGGTTTGAAAAAAGGTACGTGCTTCGTTCCGTTGCTTTTGGTACCAGAATCCGCAGTCGATGATTACGTTGTTCCCCAAATCATACAAAGATTTTGCCTGTTTGCACAAGAATAAAAGCGCACGGCTTTCGGTTTCAACATGCTTGTCTGCAAGACATCCGTCAAAAAGCGTAAGCAACAACTCGTCCGAGGAGAGGACACAAACGCCCTTTGAACGGTACATTTTTTCGGCATAATGAGTTTTGCCGCTTGCAATTTTACCGCAGAGCAGCGTTACATTCGGCATGGTACCTCTCTTTTGCGTCTAAATGCCCCACATCTTCGGGACAAACAAGGTTTCAAAGGTTTGTACGGCATATCGGTCGGTCATACCGGCAAGATAATCGCATGCAACCCGTTCCACAGACGCTTTATCAATATATTTTTTGTATTCAAACGGCATTTTATCCGCATTTTTAACAAAATAAGTATACAAAAATTCCAACATGATGCAGGCTTTGCTTTCTTCGCTTTTCGCAATCGGGTTGAAATAGATGTTTTGAAATAAAAATTCACGAAGTTTCATGGTTGCCTCATAAATATTGTCTTCCATTTTGATTTCGCCAATTTCGTTTTCAAAGTTTTCACTTGTTGCAAGAATTAAGCTCTTCACCATCACATCAATGCGCTGTCCGTGTGTTTCACCGAGCTTTTTTCGGAGTTCCTTTGGAATGTCGGTGTTTTTTAAAACACCACCTCGAATGGCGTCGTCAATGTCGTGGTTGATATAGGCGATTTTGTCAGCGTAATTAATGAGGTTCCCCTCAAGGGTCAACGCTGAGATTTTGCCGGTGTGGCACAAAATTCCATTTCGGACTTCAAAGGTTAAATTTAAGCCTTTGCCGTCGTTTTCCAACAGCTCCACCACACGCAGGCTCTGTTCGTTGTGGGAAAAGCCGCCGGGGCAAAGTTCGTTCAACATCCGTTCTCCCGCATGTCCAAATGGGGTGTGTCCAAGGTCGTGACCAAGTGCCACAGCTTCGGTTAAATCCTCGTTCAGGCGCAATGCCCGTGCGAGTGTTCTCGCAATCTGCGACACTTCAAGGGTGTGCGTTAAGCGGGTGCGGTAATGATCGCCTTCGGGAGAAAGGAAGCACTGCGTTTTGTGCATCAGGCGTCGAAAGGATTTGGAGTGGATGATGCGGTCGCGATCCCGTTGAAACGGAGTTCGGATTTCGCAAAGATTGGCGTCGGTTTCTCTGCCACGGGTATGCTCGGAAAATGATGCAAGTTTGCATAGAGTTTTTCTTTCGGTTTCATACGTAAAATCTCTTATGGTATCCAAAGTGCTCATCTCCTTTTTTTCCTATATATAAATATACGACAAAAAAACTCAAAACACTTTTTTATTTTTCAATTATTTTTTTATCCATGTTTTTGATGTGCTTTTGATAGATAAAATAGAATAAAATTAAACTGATGATAATTGCTGGAAGTTCGGCAATCGGAAAGGCATACCAAATTTTTGAAAGGCTTGAAACTTTCGAAAGCAAATAAGCGATGGGAAGAAGAAAAACCAACTGTCGCACCACCGAGAGAATCAAACTGAACATTCCGTTTCCGAATGCCTGAAACACAGAGGATAACATTATGCTGATTGCGGCAAGCGGAAAACACAGGCTGATGATTTGCAGGGCGGGAACACCGATTTCAATCATTTTTTTATCGGCATTGAAAAAGGAAAGCAGTGTTTCTGGAAACAGGGTGAAAATGGCTGTGCCGAACGACATAATTGCAACGGCTATGATCAAGGCATATTTGATTGTTGTGGTAATGCGTTTACGATTTTTCGCACCATAATTATAAGCGACAATTGGAATCATTCCGCTGGTAAGCCCAAACACAGGCATAAAGATAAAGCTTTGCAGTTTGAAATAAACGCCGAAAACCGAAACCGCCGTTTCGTTAAATTGAATGAGAATCTTATTCATGCAAAAAGGTGAGAATTGACATAATTGCCTGCATGATAATCGAGGGCGCACCAACAATATAAATTTCTTTGATGATGTTCACATTCGCACGAAAGGAACGAAATTTCAATTCAATTTCTTTGTTTCTTGTTTTGTTGATGTATAGACCCAAGAGCATGGCAACAATCTGTCCGAACACCGTAGCAACGGCGGCACCGGTCACCCCCATTTTCGGGAAACCGAGCAACCCAAAAATCAAAATAGGGTCGAGGATGATATTGATGATGGCACCTGTCAGTTGGGTATACATGACATAAATGGTATTACCGGTCGCCTGTACCAGTCGGTCGGTACAAATTCCCACAAACAGTCCGATGGAAGCGATTGTAACGACATAAGTGTAATCAATTCCCATTTTCATGATTTCGGGGTTATCGGTAAACATGCGGAAAAAGGGAACCGTAAGGGTAGCCCCCAAGACCGCAAAGACAATCCAGGACAGACCGGATAAAAATAGGCCATTCATTGCAACGGCGTTTGCTTCTTCATACTTTTTTTCACCGAGTTTTCGGGATAAAACCGCATTGATTCCGATTCCGGTTCCCACGGCAACCGAAATCATCAAAATCTGTATCGGAAAGCAGAGCGAAACAGCGGTGAGTGCGTTTTCATTGATGCCGGATACAAAAATGCTGTCAACAACATTGTAAAGTGCCTGCATCAACATGGAAAACATAATCGGCGCCGACATGGTGATCAATAATCTGCCGCAGGGCATGACACCCATTTTGTTCTGTTTTCTTTGTTGTTCCATTCAAAAAATTCTCCATATTCTTTTTCACAAGTATATTATTATACTACATCTATTCTCAATAAATATAGCGTTTATTGTTAAATTAGTGTTATAAATGACGAAAAAAGAGAAGGAATGGGTTCTGCGCAAAAAACTTTGTAATTCGTATTGATTATTTATGCAAATTCATTTATAATAGGTCTGAATGATTCGTTTTTCGGATTGTTTCGATTTTTTTATGCAACGAATCCGGAATGTCAAAATAAGGAGAATTCATCTACTTTGCTGTATATATTATCTCTTGATACCACCGCTAAAACTTCAAGTGTCTGTGTATCAAAGTTCAGTGAGGGGCACCTTTCGCCCATCTGTCTTGCACAGCTAAACAGTACACTCACCCACAGCGAAAGCCTTTTGCCGATGATCGACTTTTGTCTGTCACAGGCACGTTTGACCTTTGATCAAATTGCAGTCAGTGCGATTTCCGCTGGCCCCGGTTCTTTTACGGGGGTGCGCATTGGAATTGCTTCGGTAAAGGGGCTTGCTTTTGCAAAAGAATTAAAGGAAACAAAAAACAGTGTCTGTATCCCCGTTTCCACGCTATATGCGCTTGCGTTGAACCTTACGGGTGGGAAGAGAGGGCAAATCCTCTGCCCTGTGATGGACGCACGGCGTGAACAGGTTTACAATGCCCTGTTTTCAACGGACGGAAAAGGAAACATCAAGCGGCTCTGCAAGGACAGGTTGATTACGGCGGAGGAGCTGTTTTGCGAGCTGCGTGAAACCTACCCGAACAAAGAGATTGTTCTTGTGGGGGACGGCGCCACTTTGTGTGACAGGTTGTTTGAAGCGCGGAAAGAGGAACACCCACATATCCGTCTATGTGACGAAGCGCAGTTGTATCAAAATGCGTTTTCCGTTGCAAAAGCAGCGGTGCTGACACATGATTTGGAGGCACTTTGCGAAGCAGGAAAAGAAGAATTTTCCTGTGCCGCCCTATCTCCCGTGTATTTACGTGCCTCGCAAGCCGAACGGGAAAGAAACAAAAGAGAAAATTAATGTTGGGAGCTTAAAAAAGAAATGAATGGGATTAATATAAATGAAGATGTCGAAAAAGTTCTGATTTCCGAAGAGGAAATTGAAAAATGCCTTGTCCGCCTTGCGTCGGAAATCGAACAAACCTATCGGAATATGACGCACAAACTGGTGCTTGTCTGTGTAATGAAGGGCTCACTTGTCTTTGTTGCAGACCTGATGAGAAAAATTAATTTACCGTTGGAAATAGATTTTATCAGCGTATCATCTTATGGATGCAGTACGGTTACAAGTGGTTGTGTCACGGTGAAATGCGATCTTTCCAGAAGCGATATCTCCGACTGCAACATTCTTGTGGTGGAGGATATTCTCGATACGGGCAACACACTTTCTTGGTTGCTTAAACATTTAAAGGAACGAGGAGCGCATTCGGTGAAACTTTGCACACTGCTCAACAAACCCGAAAGACGTACCATTGAAGTTCCGGTTGATTTTGAAGGGTTTCAAATCCCCGATGAATTTGCAATCGGATATGGGCTTGATTACAACGAAAAATACCGCAACATTCCATATATTGGCGTTTTGAAAAAAGAAATCTATTCTAATCCATAAAAAGGACCATACAAAAAGACGGAGGTACTTATGAAACTGCTTGATGAATTTAAAAGTTTTGCCTTCAAAGGAAATGTTTTGGATATGGCGGTCGGTGTGATTATCGGTTCGGCATTCGGAAAAATCGTTTCCTCAATTGTGTCGGATCTATTTAGCCCTTTGCTTGGTCTTTTAACTGGTGGCATTCGGTTTGACCAGCTTTCGGTACAGCTACGGGCAAAAACCGCGACCTCTGAGGCGCTTGTCCTTCACTACGGTTTATTCTTGCAAAATATCTTTGATTTTATTATCATTGCGTTCGCCGTATTTCTTCTTGTCAAAGGAATCAACGTTGCAAGGGATGCCATGAAGAAAAAAGAATTGAAAACCGAAGAAAAAACGGCACCCGTTGTTCCGGCAAGCGAACAATTATTGACAGAGATTAGAGATTTATTAAAAGAATCCGCAGAATTGAAAAAATAATTAAAAATCGGCGAAAAATAAGCCAAAATAAGTTCGGCAATTGTAGAAAAAACCATTGTAAAACCGCCCGAAAATCAAAGGGGCACAGATGAAAATTGTGAAAAAAGTGTTCGGCTTCATTCCGTTTTCACGAAATGAAGCCGTATTGCGCAGTAAAGCGGTCTGCAACACTTATTTGGATTCTTTTTCTTCAAACATCCCTTACAGTGCTTTACCGTTATTTTGCAGTCTGCCTTTTCCAAGGCCTAGTTTATACTATGAAACTGAGGAATAAGTGATACAGCGCCAATCTTCTTTTCAAACACATAAAATTTGATTTTTCAGCATAAACAAATGATTGAGGTGTAAAAATGATTAAGCTTTCTCCTTCTATCCTTGCATGTGATTTTTCTTCTTTTGGAACAGAAATAAAAAAGGTGGAATATGCAGGTGCGGAATATCTTCATATTGACGTTATGGACGGACATTTTGTGCCAAACATTTCCTTTGGGCTTCCCATTGTGGAAACGGCAAGAAAATGTTCTGATATGGTGTTGGATGTCCATTTGATGATTTCCAATCCCGAAGAATATATCGACCGCTTTGCCGCAGCGGGCGCCGACATCATTACCTTTCACTATGAAGCATGCAACAATCAGGCACAGTTGATTGACAAAATACACGCACTCGGAAAAAAAGCGGGAATTTCAATCAAACCGAACACACCTGCCTTTGTTTTGGAATCTTTTCTGCCAAAACTTGACCTTGTTTTGATTATGACAGTGGAGCCGGGCTTTGGCGGACAAAAGTTGATTCCCGAAACGGTGGATAAAATCGGTGAGGTTGCACAGATGTGCCGCAAACTCGGCTGTTCGCCCGAAATTGAGGCGGATGGTGGCATTACACCTGAAAACGTGGGGGCACTTGTGAAGAAAGGTGCAACCGTTATTGTTGCTGGTTCGGCGGTGTTTCGAGCAGAAAATCCCAAGGAAGCGATTGAGAAATTCAAAAGCATCACATGAAAACTTTTAGGAAACATATGTTTTAAGTATTGCGTTTTTTTGAGGTTTATATTATAATTATTGTAAAAAGTGTGAAAGATTGCGAAAGGATATTGAATTATGGCGGACAAGTCTAATAAGCTGTTAATGAATAAAAATGTAGAAAGACTCGGCAACGAATCGGAAAAAAGAAAAGCGCTTGATACAACAATTGCACAGATCGAAAAGGCATACGGAAAAGGCGCAATCATGAAACTCGGCGAAAACACGGGGATGAGTGTCAGCGCAATTCCAACTGGTTCGCTGACCTTGGATTTGGCTTTGGGAATCGGCGGTGTTCCGAAAGGACGTATTGTTGAAATATACGGACCGGAATCTTCCGGAAAAACAACCCTCACCCTTCATATTATCGCTGAGGTTCAAAAACTCGGCGGAGATGCGGCATTTATTGATGCCGAAAATGCGCTTGACCCAATTTATGCAAAGGCACTCGGCGTTGACATCGATTCTTTATTGGTATCCCAACCGGACAGTGGCGAACAGGCATTGGAAATCACCGAAGCACTTGTGCGTTCGGGCGCAATTGACATTGTTGTTGTCGACTCGGTTGCGGCACTGGTGCCGAAATCGGAAATCGAAGGCGAAATGGGAGATGCCCATGTTGGACTTCAGGCTCGCTTGATGTCACAGGCTTTGCGTAAATTATCAAGCTCGATTTCAAAATCGAATTGTATTGTTATTTTTATCAATCAGCTGCGCGAAAAGGTTGGCATTGTTTATGGAAACCCGGAAACCACGCCCGGCGGACGTGCATTGAAATTTTATGCTTCCGTTCGTATCGAAATCAGAAGATCGGAACAAATTAAAGATGGAGCCGAAATTTTGGGCAACCGCACAAAATGCAAAGTTGTCAAAAATAAAGTGGCACCGCCCTTTAAACTTGCGGAATTTGACATTCTTTATGGCAAAGGCATTTCAAAGTTGGGAGAAATCATTGACATCGGCGTTGATCTCGATATTATCCAAAAAAGTGGCTCTTGGTTTGCCTATGGCGAACAAAGACTTGGACAGGGAAGAGATAAGGTACGCGATTATTTTGTCGCAAATCCTGAATTGGCGTTGGAAATTGAAACCAAAATTAGAGAAGCAATGAAGGGTGCATCTTTTGACGCAATCAGCGTGGACAACACCGAGGATTCTTCCGCTGTTGTTGTCACTGAAGATTTTGAATAATCACTGCCATGCTGATAACACATCTGCAACGATCCTCAGGCGGCAATGAGGTAACGCTCCTTTTTGAAAACAGGGAAAGTTACACGATATCTGCGGCGGATTTTCGCAAAGCAGGAATTCCTGATTGCAAAGCCGAAGAGTTGCCGTTTGAACTGAACGATAAGACATTTTCGCAGCTTGAACTGTTGCAGGAAAAGCTAAATGCTGTAAAATATGCAACCTATCTGCTTGGTTTTTCCGACAAAAGCGTGAAAAAACTACTGCAAAAAATGAAGGAAAAGGGTTATTCCGACCATGCCTGTGCCCTTGCGGTCGAAGCCATGAAACATGCACATATTTTGGATGACCTCGCTTTATGTAAACGAAAACTGCTTTTCCTTGCAAACACAAAATTATATGGCAAATACCGCATCAAACAAGAACTGTTCGTGTTAGGGTTTGACCGGGAAACGGTGGAAAATGCCCTTGAAAACAGCGAAGTCGATTACGAACAGAATGCCGTTGCGTTGTTCCAAAAAATCGCAAGGAATTCCGATTTGTCCGATCGGATGGTCAAAAAAAAGCTTTCCGATAAAATGGGAAGATACGGATATGGATACGATTTGATTAAAATTTGTTTGGAGAACGAAATCGACGAGGAGTTTGAATAAATGAAAGAGGGGGAATGTTATGCAGACAATGACGTACCTTTGGCTGGGAGTGCTGATTATTTCTTTGATTGCCGAAGCAGCAACGGCGGCACTGATTGCCGTTTGGTTTGTTCCGGCAGCACTTATCAGCCTGATTTTAGCATCTCTCGGTACAATTACAATCATCCAAGTTGTGGTCTTTGTTTTAATTTCCGCTTTTTGTCTTGCATTTTTCTCTGTAAAACTGCGCAGTAATCTTTTGAAGAAAGGCACAAAAACCAATCTTGATGCTCTCATCGGAGCGGATGCCATTGCAGAAGAGGATTTTGACAGAGAAAGAACAGGCAGAGTGAAAATTATGGGACAAAGCTGGTCTGCAAAGACAGCTTCCGACCGTACCATTGCAAAAGGGGAAATCGTAAGGGTTTTAAAAATTGACGGGGTAAAGCTTTTCTGTGAACCATATGAAAAAAACGCCTCGGTTGATGAAAAATTCATCGGTTTGGATGCCCGTGTGGAAGCGGAAATCGACAATTACGCAGGCACAGGCCGAATTATGCTGGAGGGAAAAAGCTTTCTTGCAAAAAGTGTCGACAATGAATTGATTCCGAAGGGCACAATTGTCAAAATTGCATCGATCAACGGCAACAAGTATGTTTGCTCACAAAAATAAGTTGGAACAGGGAAGGAAACGATTATGGAGTTTTTTGTATACGTAATTATTATTTTTATCATTTTTATTGCTGTCATTTCTAATATTAAAATAGTTCCGCAGGCAAAATCTTATGTAGTGGAACGTCTTGGCGCATATTATACGGCATGGACGACCGGAGTCCATGTAAAGATCCCGTTTTTAGACCGTGTTGCAAAGGTGATTTCCATGAAGGAACAGGTTGTGGATTTTCCACCGCAATCGGTGATTACCAAAGACAATGTGCATATGCAAATCGATACAGTCATCTATTTTCAAATTGCAGACCCGAAATTATTTACATATGGTGTGGAAAATCCGATGATGGCGATTGAAAACCTCACCGCCACCACCTTGCGCAATATCATTGGTGACTTGGAATTGGATGAAACTCTTACTTCCAGAGATTTGATCAATACAAAAATGCGTGCCATTCTTGATGAAGCAACCGATCCGTGGGGCATCAAAATCAACCGTGTGGAATTGAAAAACATCATTCCTCCGAAAGACATTCAAGAAGCAATGGAAAAGCAAATGCGTGCGGAACGTGAAAAACGGCAAAAGATTCTGCAGGCAGAGGGCGAAAAAATATCGGCGGTTTTGGTAGCCGAGGGTGCAAAAGATTCAAGAATTCTCGAAGCAGAAGCCGATAAGCAATCGGCAATTTTACATGCTGAAGCGGTGCGTGAAGCGAAAATAAGAGAAGCAGAGGGCGAAGCGATTGCGATTATGAGTGTTCAAAAGGCGATTGCAGACGGGATTAAACTGATCAACGAATCACATCCGTCAGAACAGGCAATCGCACTCAAGAGCCTTGAAGCATTGAAAACGATTGCAGACGGAAAAGCAACCAAATTGATTATTCCGTCCGATATGCAGTCGATTGTTAGCCTTGCCGCATCGATTAAAGAAGCGGTTAAGGAATAACAGCACAAAAAGACACCGATATTTTGATACATTTTGAAAATAATTTACAAAACCTATTGAATTATCATCGGTGTTATGATATAATTTACAATGTTGCAAAAATCAAAAAGAAAAGATTAATTGAAATTCATTGGAGGATTACAAATTTATGAATACAGTGGAACTGGTTTTAGGAATCTTGTTACTCGTCATGTCTGTCTTTTTAATTGTTGCGGTTCTGATGCAGAGCAGTAAAAACCACAGACTTTCCGGAACAATCGCAGGCGGTGCCGAAACATTTTTCGGAAAACAAAAGGGTAAAACAATTGATGCAATGCTTTCAAAAGTTACAACAGTTATCGCAATCATCTTTGTCATTACAGTAATTGCGGTTTATGGAATACAAAACAAACTGAAAACTCCAACAACAACCGGCACAGGTAAGACCGGCACACAGACAACCGCAACCGCACCTGCCGCAAATGGTACAACAACTACACCGGCTGCAAACGGCACAACAACGACTGCCCCTGCCGCAAATGGTACAACCACAACGGCTCCTGCCACTAATGGCACAGCAACTACACCGGCTGCAAACGGCACAACAACGACTGCACCTGCCACTAATGGTACAACCACAACGGCTCCTGCCACTAATGGCACAGCAACAGCAGAACTTCCCGCTGGTGCTACAACCGATAAAGACGGAAACGTCACACTGACAGGCGATGCACTCCAACAGTTCCTTGGTGATAATGGTACAGCAACAGGAACAACGGGCGCAGCTGGAACTACAACAGGCACAACAACAGATACCACAAAAAAAGCACAATAAATTCGTTATTAAAAATCAATGAAAAAAGGAAGTAGTTCATTATTTGAACTGCTTCCTTTTATTGCGGTTGATGGGCGAAAAATTTGGGATGGGCACATGACGAAAAATTTCATTTATAAAAATAACGACAGGGTGATCGACAACGGCGCAGGATGAATGAATGTTTCCACATTGAAAAAAGTTCTTTGACTTTTTTATAATGTGAAAAGAATATATTGTAATTTAAATTGACAAAATACACCAAAAATGGTAATATTGTTTTAATAAAGCGACGTGGAGGAGAAAAATATGGCGGATAATTATTGTAGTAATTGTGGTGAAAATTTGAACAATGCGAAGTTTTGCCCGAATTGTGGCACACCGGTTGTTCAGAAGGGCACTCAAACCGAGGAACAGTATTTTCGGACACAAAGCAATGCTTTTAACGGAACCCCTCCAAAGCAAGTGAAAAATAAAAATTTGGGTTGTTTGGTGATCGCGTTAATTATCCCAATCGTGTTATTCGTTGTTTTAGCATATGCCGGTCAAAGCAGCTTTAAGGATACTGCTTCTAATCATGCTACAACCAGCCAGTCCTCAAAAGTAGCATCTGTTTCACCCACCGGGAACAGCAATGATATTGTGGGAGCTGCAATCGGGATTACACCAGAAAACTTACTAACCGTGAAAGATATTTTAAATCAATGCGGTGTGGTTCCTATAAAAATAAAACACGATACTTTATTGGACGGATATGGAAACGTAGGGATAAAAGGTTATCGAATTGAAACAAACAGTGTGAAGAATGTATGCTTATACATCACTCCCGAGGAAACAGTATCAGAATTGAGATATTCAAATGATAATATGTATGAAAACGGAAAAGTTGTCAAAACATTGGATCAAATTATCAACCAACCAGACCTTGAACTTGTTGGCGAAACAAAGGGTGTGAACAATGGATATTCGTTGAATATAGAAGGTACAATCAAAAATAACACCATTATGAAATATTCTTATGTTCAAGTGACCTTTGGTATTTATGACAATGCAGGAAATAAAATCGGTACAGCCATTGACAACATCAATCATTTAGATAAGAAAGAGGTATGGAAATTTCATGCAATCGGTATTGTTTCCGGCACAGGATTGAAATACAAGTTGGACGAAATTTCAGGATTTTAGTCTTTCTTTTCAATCAATGAAAAGGGTGTGTTTCAAAAAAATATAGAGCAACACATCCGACTGATTTGAATTTACAAAAAACACCCTCCGGAGCAATTCCGGAGGGTGCAATTTTATCAAAAACGAATTATTGATTGTCAACCTTGCTCATGTGTTGGATGAGGTTGAGAACCTTGTTGGAATAGCCCCATTCGTTGTCATACCATGATACGAGCTTTACGAATGTATCGTTGAGCATGATACCTGCTTTTTCATCAAAGATGGAAGTTCTGGGATCTGAATAGAAATCAGAGGATACAACATCTTCATTTGTATAACCGAGAATTCCTTTGAGTGCGCCTTCGGAAGCTTCTTTGATTTTTGCGCAGATTTCTTCGTAGGTGGTGGATTTTGCAAGTTTAACGGTAAGGTCAACAACAGAAACATCAAGGGTAGGAACACGGAAGGACATACCGGTGAGTTTGCCTTTGATTTCCGGAATAACAAGTGCGCAAGCTTTTGCAGCGCCTGTTGAGGAAGGAATAATGTTACCGGAAGCAGCTCTGCCGCCTCTCCAGTCTTTTGCAGACGGGCCGTCAACAGTTTTCTGTGTTGCGGTTGTGGAGTGAACGGTTGTCATAAGACCTTCTACGATGCCGAAGTTATCGTTGATAACTTTGGTAAGGGGAGCAAGACAGTTTGTGGTACAGGATGCATTTGATACAACTGTCATATCCTTTGTATATTTGTCAAGGTTTACGCCGCATACAAAAGTAGGAGTTTCCTTGTCTTTTGCGGGAGCGGAGATAACAACCTTTTTTGCGCCTGCTTTGATATGTGCAGAAGCAGCTTCTTGGGAAGTGAATACGCCTGTCGATTCAACAACATAAGTTGCGCCGACTTCGCCCCATTTGATTTGAGCGGGATCTCTTTCAGCAAAAACAGTGATCGCCTTGCCGTTTACAATCAGCTTGCCGCCTTCTGTTTTAACTTCGCCCTGAAACTTGCCGTGGATGGTATCATATTTTACCATATAAACCATATAGTCGAGATCGATGAAAGGGTCGTTTACCCCTACAACATCAAATGTTTCTGGAGCAGTGATCGCATCACGGAAAACAAGTCTTCCGATACGGCCGAACCCATTAATACCAATTTTAATTGCCATTTTTTTAACCTCCTAAAATAATATATTAATTTACCAACATTCCTATTTTAATACAATCGCATTTACTTTGCAATAGACTTTATTAAAATTTTCACATTCTTAATATTTTTTAGCGTTTCATCTAATGGAACATTGACTTAAATTACGAAATATGGTAAAATATTTAACAAATCCAGCGTTCCATACAACCGAAAGGAGAAAATTTACCGATTGCGATGCAATTGATAAAGAAAAAAATATATGATTTATGATAATAAAACACCAATGGGCATCAGAAGAGAGGACATTTTCAACACTTCGCAGAAAAGTCCTCTGGTGCACAGATTCATTGAACCGCAACGCATCCTCTGGCAAAGCGAAGGGGTAGAAAACAGCGAAAATCTACTGCAAAAAAAAGACCCACAGATTCAAATATTAAACACACCAAACAGTTGTAAAATTAAAACGGGGAATGCCCCCGCAGGGTTGCTCCTTGACTTTGGTGTGGAATTTCAAGGATACGTTAAATTTTACTTACGGGATTGCAGTCTAAAGCGGGTGAAAATTCGTTACCGCTTTGGGGAATCGGCAATGGAAGCAATGAGCGAGATCGGAGAAAAAAATGCAACGAACGATCATATTACAAGAGATGGCGTGTTCGAGGCAGGCTTTCTTAGTATGGAGGAGATTGGTCCCTCCGGTTTTCGGTTCTTGCGCATTGACCTTTTGGATTTGAATGCGGAACTTACACTGTTTGCAATAAAAGGCATTATGACATACCGAGAAATCGAGTATAGTGGTTCCTTTGAATCGAATGATGAACGGCTGAATCAAATTTGGGCAACCGGTGCTTACACCGTTCACCTCTGTATGCAGGATTATATTTGGGATGGCATCAAACGGGACAGGCTTGTGTGGATGGGGGATATGCATCCCGAAATCACAACAATACAAGCGGTATTCGGATATGACGAAAGTGTCCCACTTAGTCTTGACCTAATGAGAGATAGCTATGCACTGCCGGCATTTATGAATCACTTTTCTGCATCCTATTCGGTTTGGTGGATTTTGATTCATTATAGCTGGTATCTGCAAAACGGAAATAAAACCTATCTTGCCGAACAACAGGAGTATATGAGGGAACTCTTGAAAATTTTGATGAACTTTGTCGGTGAAAACGGAAGTGAAGCAATTCCAGGCGCTCGGTTTTTTGACTGGCCGACAAGAGAACATGCAGAGAATACCCATGCGGGACTTCATGGACTTTTAAAAATGGGATTTGATGCCGGAGCAGCACTCATGTGCGAACTTGGGGAAATGCATACCGCTCATTTGTGTGAAGAAGCATCAAAAAAAATGGCAACCTATATTCCGTCGGGGTGCACCGACAAACAAGTGGCGGCGTTTCTTGCACTTGCCGGCATTCTTTCGCCGAAAGAGGCGTGTGATACCATTATCGGCAAGGAAGGCGCAAGAGGACTTTCCACTTTCCTTGGTGCCTATACCATGCAAATACAAGCGCAAGCAGGCGATATGGAAGGCGCACTTGAAAACATCAGAACCTTTTGGGGTGCTATGATTGACAGAGGAGCTACCACCTTCTGGGAGGATTTTAACATCGATTGGCTCGAAGGTTCGGGACGGATCGATGAATTGGTACCCGAAGGAACAAAGGATATTCACGGCGATTACGGTGCGTTCTGTTATCAAGGCTTCCGCCACAGTCTGTGCCACGGTTGGGCATCTGGGGTGACAGCATTCCTTTCCAATTATGTGTTGGGGGTCAAACCGATAGAAGCGGGATGTAAAACCGTTGAAATAAAACCGAATTTAGGCGATTTGGAATGGGCAAAAGGGACTTATCCAACCCCATATGGTGTGATAACTGTAAAACACAGTAAAAAATCAGACGGCAGCATAGAAACATTGATTGATGCGCCGAACGAGGTTACCGTAATTCAATAACCAACAGCATGCATTCTGAATAGAAAGGGCGGTGAAGAAAATGACTCCCGATATGCCGTTGTCTGTTTTAAAAGGGATCAGTACCGCAAGGATGAAACTCTTTCAAAAGTTGGAAATTGAAACCATTGCTGATTTGGTCTCTCATTATCCACGCACCTATGAGAACAGGGGCAACCTAAAAAAGGCCTGTGAAGTGGGTTTCGGGGAAACAGTATCGGTGCTGTTGGAGATTGCAACTCCGCCTGTAACGAACAGAATACCGTCCAGAAATGGCAAAAGAGCTATGACAATTCAAAAGATGTCTGCCTTTGACGAAACAGGTTCGGTTCAGTTTGTGTTTTTTAATCAAAACTTTTTAAATGATGTGTTCCGTCCGGGCAGAAAATTCCGTTTTTATGGTCAAATTGGCGGCACTGTTCTTTATCCGGTGATGACATCCCCCGAATACGAAATGGCGGAGGAGGAAACTACACTGGACAGCTATGTTCCACTTTATCCGTTGACGGGTGGTCTTACCCGCAAGATGATACAGAATGCGGTAAAACAAGCAATTGTCTGTTATCATGATCCTATTTATGATACGTTACCGGAACAAATCAAAAAAGAATACCACCTGTGTGAGTTGGAGTTTGCTTTGCAGAACATTCATTTTCCAAAAAATTTGGAGGACATGAATACAGCAAGAAGACGGCTTGCGTTTGAAGAATTATATCGGTTTCAATATCAGCTTCAACTACTTGGTCAGAGGGAAAGACAGGGAAAGGCATGTCGCTTTTTCTATCCCGAAATGCAAGTGTTTACAGAAAAACTTCCGTTCAAACTGACACATGCACAAAAACATGCGATTCAAGATATTCTCATCGATATGACAGGGGAAAGCAAGCCAAATCATGAGAAAAATAGAAAAAACAATTCAATTTCGCCGGCACGTCGACTGATACAAGGAGATGTTGGCAGCGGAAAAACGATCGTTGCGGCGGCGGCGGTATATGCAGCGGCGCAAAATGGCAGACAGTCAGCCTTAATGGTGCCGACCGGAATCCTTGCCGAACAGCATTACACTTCGCTTTCTCCACTTTTGGCGCAGTTCGGCATCCGAACAGCCATTTTGACAGGCGGAACAAAAACAGCGGAGCGAAAAAGCATGCTCGCTGCCCTTGCCGCAGGTGAAATTGATTTGATCATTGGAACACATGCATTGATTGAAGAAGCGGTGGTTTTTCAAAAACTGTCGCTTGTCATCACCGATGAACAGCACCGATTTGGGGTAAAACAACGAGAAAAGTTGTTTCAAAAATCAAATGAGAATGCTGAAAATTCCGAATGGAAACCACATATGATCGTCATGTCGGCAACCCCAATTCCGAGAACACTTGCTTTAATTTTATATGGGGATCTCGACATCAGTGTGATTGACGAATTGCCGCCGGGACGACAAAAAATCGATACCTTTGCCGTGGGGGAGGACAAACGGCAACGCATTTATGACTTTATCAAAAAACAAGTGAAAGATGGGAGACAGGCTTATATCGTCTGTCCGCTTGTCGAACAAAAAGAAGATGAATATGACCCATATGGTCTTTCCGATGATAACAATTTGAAGTCGGCGGTTGACTATGCCGAAAAACTGCAAAAAGAGGTGTTTTGTGAGCTGAGGGTTGCCTTACTTCGCGGAAAAATGAAACCCACACAAAAGGATTCAGTCATG
>Ga0183099_1000379_pt1 | contig 33949 bp, 53 predicted proteins | sample Biomet1_FD_127788 | JGI IMG/M metagenome (GOLD analysis project Ga0183099, IMG submission 127788) | Microbial communities from bioreactor (seeded with anoxic lake sediment) at LBNL, California, USA - Biofuel metagenome 1 | ecosystem: Engineered > Bioreactor > Anaerobic > Unclassified ... | reverse complement strand
TTCAAGCGGCGGCGCCGCGGTGAGATCCCATTTGCCCATTACTTCCTCCCCTTGTTCGCCAGCCACACGGCATAGATGTCATCGTCCGTGCTGCGCTTTCGGGCTTGCGCCAGCGCGGCTTTGATCTCCTGGTATTCCTGCGCGGGAATGCGCGCGGCAAGGCCCTGCGGCCCGCTGCTCTGAGCAGCGACGGACTTCGGCAAAGGCGAATCGCCGGGCTTGGGAATGGGCAGGGTCTGCTCATTGAATTGCTTCTCAAAATTCGTTTCCGACCCAAACTTGTACCAGGGCTTGTCCACAGTCTTGAGCAATTCATCCGCCAGCCCGTCCATGCGCGGATCGAACGGCCCGATCTTCCTTTGCTTGGCCTGGTAAGCCAGGGTTGCGGCGAACTTGCCTTGCTGCTCGTGCATCGGGCTGTCTTTGTCGAACACCATGGAATAGCGCTTCAGGGCGTTATCGTAGAAGTTCATGGCGCCGGGGAACTCCGGGGCCTCCTTGTTCACTTTTTCAATGTCCGTGCGCAGCGCCTGCGTTGTCTTGACGGAAAGGCCGTTGCCCATCTTCGGCGTCAGCTGGCTTGGGTCGGTAATCTGGCCGCCCCAAATGCCGCGCACCGTGGCCGCCACAACGGCAGGATCGTCATCCCACTTGTCCTTGGTGAGGGCTTGCTGCATGGCATACAGCTTGTCGCCCGGGATGCTGCGCGCCTTGGTGAGGATGGTCCCGGCCTTGTCCAGATCGCCGGAGTTGACGGCCTGCCAATACGCATGCAGCTCGCTGCGCTCTCCCGCTGCCCGGGCTTCGTCCGCCCGACGCTTGGCGCGCGTGGCCTGCTGGTCAAAAACGGTTATGAAGTGCAAGGCGTCCTTGTGCCCAATGCCCAAAGCCCCCCAATTGTCGGGGTTCTCCAGGTACGAAACAGCTCCGTTCGGGTTTTTCCCAAAGGTCTTGGCCAGGGTTGCGTGCACGCCGTTCAGACGCTGCTCTTCAAGGTTCTCCTCGCGCATCTTATCGACCGCGGCTTTGAACGTGAGCCTGCGCCGTTCCGCCTCCTCAGCGCTGTAAATGCCGGTTTCAAACTTGTCCTGCACGTCGTCATCGTGCAGTTGGAGCGCCCAGTCATAATCTTTCGCGGGGCTTGCGGTGTTGAGGGTGGAAAGCAGCACGTCCGCGTTCTGCATTCCGCTGGCCTTGCCCCGGTCTATGGTCTTGGAACGGTACAGCTTGTTCACATCAACATCTTCCACGGCTTTGCGCTCAGTGAAGAACGCGTTCAGACTGGTGGAAATATTGTCGTTATCCTTGTACTTTTCCTGGTATTTCTTAAGGATTTCTCCAGCTACCTGATTCCATTTTGGCTTCAGGGTTTCCGGATCATGCTCATCGTTCAAACTGTCCCGCGCGGCCAGCAAATCCGCATGCAGATCCGCCTTGGCGGTCATCAAATCGGCCCTGGTGTTCGCCGTATTGAAGGCTTCGGCAATGTCGCCAATGCCGACACCGAGCTTTGTCCTGCCCGCGTTGGCATCCACAGCCTGGCTGCTGGCCGCCCCGCTGAAGAGCGGAGCCTCAATGCCGAGGCTCGGACCGCCGTTGCCCTTGATTCTCGCCATGGCTACAGCCCCTTGTATGTGCGGTAGGCGCGCGCACCGCCGGTGAGCAGGGAGTCAAAAGCGGAGGCGGTTGCCGAGTCGGCCCGCGCCAACGTCTGCTTTGCCTTGGTGTCCGCCCCGTAGTAGATGTTCGCCTTTTTCATGTCGGTGGAGGTTTCCAGGGCGCCCTTGTCCACCTCGTACGATTCAGCCGCGCCGGAAAGAACTTCAAGCGCGCTGAGGCCGCCGCCATACTTGCCAAAGTAGACGTTCCGCGCGGACTGCTCCCTCTCGAACTTGTTCTCAAGCAGACGCTTGTTCTTCGTCTCCTCGTTCTCCAAGATCTGGGCGTTCGCGTCCGCTTCCGCCTGGGCCTGCTTTGCCTGTCCCTTCAGCTGATTGCTCTGGGATATGCCGGAAGCCGCGGACAAGACCGTACCGCCGATGGTCGCGGCCGTGGCCCAGGAGCCTGCGGTCATGCCCGCATAGGTCGCAGCATGTTCCGTGGCGATCCCACCAACAATCTCCGTAAACGCTGGCATATAGAGCATGTCGATGCTCATACTTTCCTCCTGATCTCAAAGCGGTGGAACGGCAGGCCATAAGCTCCAAACGGTTCTGGCTTGAATATCGTTGCACCGGCCCAGCGGAGCCAATGAAGCGTGCGGATATTGCGCATATCCGTCCAGTTCATAAGAACATCGAATGATTGAAGCATTCGATTCATGAACCAACGTGTATACCGCGCGATTGCACGTGGATGATCGAACAGTTCCTGTGCGGAAAGCAGCCAAGGAATACCCGCGCCAGGCTGTGCCCCTTGCCCAACGCCAATGATTCCCAGTGCAAGCCCGTCTGTTTCTCTCCGAATGGCGATGCACCAAAGGGCACGATAAGCGGTGAAATACACGGCATCGCGCGGCCGCATCGGGAGAATGGATTCCACGTCCCGCATATCCTCCTCGCGCAAGCGCATGGCCACGTTCAGAACGTCTCTTGCGCTGGCCTCTATGGCGTATAGCCCGCCGTGTCGGATAAGGGCTTGGGTCATCCCAGCACGACCTCCGGGATGAGATAGGCCACGGTAAGCGGCAACGGATCCGTCTGCCGGATGGCCAGCACGGCGTCACGCGTGCTGCCCGCGCTGAAGGTCACATCGCGATAGCCGCTGTACAGGCTTGGCGGAGTTCCAGGCACAACCTCAGAAACATCGCGCAGCAAATCCTCCCAGTGCGTGCCGTCCTCGGTGACGACAGCTACGGCACCGCCGATGGTGTTCTGCACATGAAAAGTCGCGCCGGTAACGCGCTTCTTCTGCGCCTGGGTGGATCCCGTTTGCAGCGGAATATCGAGGGGAAGCGTCTGCAGCAGGCTCTCGTATGCAAGGCCGACCACAACGGAGCTGGCAGCCTTGCTCAAGGTGATGCTGCCACTGGCTACGGTCTGCGGCTCGAGCACAACGCCATCGGCCAGGATCTGCACTGTTTTGCCTTCCAGGTGGCCAAGGCCAGTGAAGACTGTTTTCGCGTCGCCGCTGTAGCTCAACCCGGAATCAACGAAGAAGGAGTCGCTGGCGTCGCTCTTCGTGCTTCCGTCCGCCTTCATGGCCCGGAACACCGGCTCCATGCGCTCAACATCGCGGCGCACGCTGCCGTCGGTGTTCAAGCGCTTCACGATCATCCACAGTTCGCTGCCCTCGGTTGCGGGTATGGCGGCGATGCTCTCCACAACGCCGTCGCCACCCAGGAAGTGCCGATGCCAGCCCACCACGACCTGCTCCGGCAGATAGGTGCAGGCGGCCAAGACGCCATCGGAGCGAACACACCAAAGCACGCCGTCGGGCTCAAGGGCGTAGGCCATGTCCACAACGCCAGGTCCGGTGATATGCGGCGCGTAGAGCGTTATTTCGTCAGAGTCGTATTTGTACGAGGTGACCTTGAAGGCCAGCTTGAACAACTTGCGCCCTGTCGGGCTCACGTAGACCACGCTGCTGTTGACGAGCTGGCCGGGCACTGTGTTGCTGCCGTTGGCGCTGATCCTCGGCTTTTGGCAGGCGTCCGGGGTGAGCGGCTCGCCGTCCGTGCCGGACCACACGCGCACTTCGCTCGAGGCTGTGCCCATGAAGAGCGCATCCTGATCACACATCCAGTGTATGGGCGCCATGCGGCTGCCGCTCACAAGATCCCAGATGGCGTCATCATCAAGCGGTTCGCCATCGTCGGCGGTGTTGATGCGAAAATCCGTGTAGTAGCCGGTGCGCGAAAGCCAAAACTTTGTGGGGTCGGAGGGTGTGGCGGCAAAAGCCAGGCGGTTCTCGTAGCATCCGACAAGGCTGGGCCAGTTGGTTCCGGTCCACTCTTTCGGCGCGGAGTTGTCGGACTCGAGGACCACCCAATCCTCGGACAATACCTGCGATCCGTTGTAGACCGACACGATTTGGAGACTTTCCGCCTTGCCGTCCGGGGTGTTGTAAAAGCTGATCGTCATTTCGGCGTCTGTGGCGTCATAGATGGAATCGCCGTGATACTCGAACCAGCGGACCGCGCCAGCCAAGTTGACGCCCTTCACGATGCTTTTGGACTCAAAGACCGCGCCCTTCGGAATGACAATGCTGTCACCCTGTTTTCCGTTGGCCGCGCCGTCGTTGTTGGCGTCGGTTATGGCCAATGCATAGCCGGAAATGCGGAAATCAATTTCTTCAAGCGTCCAGTCAGCATGCCCCTTGCGCACCAGCTTGCGGGGAGAAACATTCCCGTGCGCCAGGTACATGACGTCCGCCGCTTGCCAGCAGCTCAGCTTCTGCACTTGGTCGGCATCCCAAGGCGAGGCGATCTCGTAGATGGCGTTTGAGGCGTTCAAAATCACACCGGCATCCATGAAGAACCGGATGTAGTGGTCGCCAAACTCCAGAATATAGCTCTGGCTCACGGTGCTGTTGAAGTCGAAGCCGAAGAGCCTGGCCTTCTTGTCCGCGTTCTTGGCCTCCAGAATGTGGCGGGTGCCCGGCCTGCGGTACACGGAGCCGTGCGGCTTCGATATGAAATTCTTGCACACGGCGAGGCCGGAGGCATATTTTTCGTGGTCGGTGCGGCCGTACATTTCCGGGCCCAGCTCGCCCGCGGCGAGCGAATTGATGATGGGGCGGAATTTGTTCGACATGCTAGATGCTCCTCGCGCGGATGAACAAATCCGGCCGGCTTGGTTCTTCCGCTCCGGAGGAAAGCGCATTGGCGTGACGCGCCGCATTCAAACGGTCTGCGGCCAGGGCCTCCAAGAGCTTGCGCGCTTCGTCGCTTCCGGTGATGAGCTTTGCCGTCTTGGCGCCGAGATAGGCGGAAAACGTCTCGCGGAAGAACGGCGGCATGCTCTTCACGCTGGTGACGCGGCGGGTGTAGGTGATGCTGACGGCGGACACGTTGCACAGCAGCGCATCGCCCTCCACCCGGTACTCCCGCATTTTGGGGAAAGTTTCCAACAGCACCAGAAAATCATTCGGCATGGCAAAAGCGTGGGAAAACTTGTACAAAGGCGCGTCGCTCTTCTGAGCCAGGGCCACGCGCTCTTTGGCGAAGTTCCACGGGTGCAGACCAAGCACATAGTCGCGCACGCTCTCAAATGCCGCTTTCATGGCCCGTGCGGACCCGGTGTTTTGGTCCAGGCTGGTTATGGCGGGCTGCCCCATATCCAGCAGCGCGCTGTTCGCGATGTCGGCTTCGCTGGACATACAATCTCCTTGTAGGGGGGGGGCCTGCGGCCCCCGTTGGTTCCCTAGGCCATAAAAGTCGTGTTGCCCTGGCCGGATTCACCTTCCACGCTATTCGTGGTGGCGGTGACTTCTTCGTCGGTGACCTTGGCCGGAGAAGTCGACTCGATGCCCAGCTGTTTTTCAACGCTTTCAAAAGGGTTGCGCACCAGCTGAACAAGGGGAAGCGGCGCAAGCTGTCCAGGAGCAAAAGGCACAGGCTGGCCCTTGTGGTAGAGCTTGTCGAAGCAGCAGTCCTTTATGGCGAAAAACTCCATGCCCAGTTCAACAAGAACCGTATCTTCCTTGATTTCTGCCAGTTTGGTATTGGTGCGGGCCATATTGGTTCCTCAAGGGGGCGGCCAGACGAGCCAGCCGCCCGCTTTTGTTTAACGGGCCAGGTAGATCGGGCTCACAGAGAGCTTGCCCGAAGCCGAGACGTCCGTGGTGGTGATGACGGCCTTGAGGCAATTGCCGGTGGAGCTGGGCAGCGAGAAGCGCGCAAGCTCCGTGCCCACGGCCAAGGTGGTCGCGCCGCTCGCGGTCTTGCTGTAGAGGGTCGCCAGATCCACAAAGGAAGCATCATCGCGGTCCTTGTGGGCCAGCTTGACGGTCAGGGACTTGGTGTCCGCCAGGGCGATGGCGGTGGAGCCGACCTTGACCACGATTTCAATGCCGCCCTGGGTTCCCGCAAGGTCGAACACGCCGCCGTTGCCGTCGGCGCTGGCGTTCTGGGGCAGGGCCTGGTCAGTGGCCAAGTTCTCGCCGTAGACGGTCAGTTCATGCTTATACATTGGCTGTCTCCTTTGTTTCCTGCGCTGAGCCGCGCTTAGAAGGACACCAGGGCTTCAGCGCCTTCCAGGAACTGGCGGGTGCTGATGATGGGGATATCGTCCCAGTACTTGATGCGGCGCTTGACGTTGTCGTCTTTGGAATCCATCTGGTAGCGCTGGCCCTTGCCGACCTCGCTCATGAAGCCGACGGCTTTGGGATGGCAGATGATCATGGTGTTGGCCGCGTCGGCGCGTGCCATGTCCAACATGTCGTCAATCTGCATTTCGGTGGGCATCTTGGCGGAGGTGACGTTGAAGATGCCCGCCACGGTCTTGGGATTCAGCAGCTGGATGCCGAAGTAGCCCAGGAGACGAACCCCGTAGCCGTTCACGCCATCGCTGCGGCGCTCGTAGAGGTTGCCCCCGTAAAGAGCCAAGGTGTTGATGAGGGCGCCCTGGCCAAAGCCATCCGGGTTGTACAGGCCGCAGGTCTCGCCGGATTCCCAGCGCACGGCCATGATGCTGTAGTTGGTGTTCCCGGTGCCGCCGGCGTTGATCTTGTTGCCGGAGTCCAGGGCGAAGGGGCGCAGGTTGTTGTAGATGATGGCGGATTCGGAATCCATGCCCAACTTCTTCATGGCGGCGGGGGTGCGCTTGGCGAACCACTTTTCCTTGCCGCCGTACTGCTGAGCCTTCACCTCGGGCACGAACATCTTGCCGCCCATGATCTTCAGGTCCACCTTCTTGAGCTCGGTGGAATAGTTGATGTCCGAGAGCGGAGCGTCCATGTCCACAAAGCCGCCACCGCTGATGTCGGTCACGAGCTCAGCCGCGTTCCACAGCTTGTGGCTGGCGGGCTCGAACTTGATGGCGTCAAGCAGCGGCGTCTTTTCGGTGAGGTATTCCACCTGGTGGGGCTGCTTCTTCGAGAACTCGATGGAGAGTTCCTTCAGGGTGCCGATGATAGGATCAGACATGTGCTGGTCTCCTTGTTATTTTCCGCCGAAGACTTCCTTGGCGTAAAAGTCCTCGGTGCTGGTGCTTTGCGTTGCGGAGCCGGGGCTCCCGTCCACATTGGAATCCTCCAGGGACGTGTTCTTGCCGATGTAGTGGAACAGCCGCACCATGGTCAGGTCATCGCCCAGAGTCTTGGCGATGGCCTCGGCTTTTTCCGGTTCGATCCGCGCGCGGGCGCACACGGCGCTGAAGCCCCTGCGGGCCAACTCCACGGCCTCCGTGGCCTGGGTTTCGCCGCCAAAGAGCTTGGTGGCCTCCGCAGCGGTGGCCCGTTTGGCCTCCTCAGCTTCTTTCAGCGCGGCCTCTTCGTTGGCCTTCATCATGCCCGCGGCCCAGGCGGCGTAGCTGGAAACCTGGCGCTCCACCTGAGCGGGCGACATGCCGTTTTCGTGGGCCGATTTGAGGAACCAGTTCTTGAACTCCTTGTGAATGGGCATGCCTTCGGGAATGGGGAGCTTGTAGTCCTCGGGCTTCTCCGGAACGCCCATGACCGTGCGGAACTCTTTGTCCCAGGCCGCCTTCTCCTCATCCGTCGCGTCCGGCTTGAGGGGCGCAAGGCCGATGACCTTTTTGCCGAGCAGCTTCTCCTGGTTCAGAAGAGACTTCGCCAGTTCCTCAGGGCTCTTGAACTCCTTCAGCTTCGGGTGCTCGCGCAGGGGGATGGCCTTTTCCGCGCCGTCTTCGCCCTTGATGGTGAAGGTTTCGGTTTCCGAGAGAGAATCCAGCCAGCTTGCAGTGCCGCCTTCCTCGGGCGTTGTCGCTGCGCCTTGTCCGTCACCGGGGGCAGTCGCGGCGCCTTCAGTAGGTTCAATCATCGTCTTGCTCCTTCAAGGTTGGAGGTTGGGTGCGGTAATATTCCAGCTTGCGGAACAGGTTCGTCAGACCGATTCTGGACGATGCCTGCGCCGTTGACTCAACAGGTTGGGGTGTCGCTGTCGGCTCCATGAAGCAGAGCTTGCGCAACACCTCCCAAACGATTTGTCCCGAGGGAGAATCAAAGCAGCTGCGCATGTGCGCGGCCACGTTCGCCTCGCTCAGGCCCTGTAAAAGCTCCTGGCTCACTGCGTTGCTCCGCGCACGCCGTTCAGAACCATTTCAGCCGGGCTGCCGTCCTCTGGGGCCTTGGCAAGCCCGGGATACTTCTCAAGAGTCTGCTGCATTCCCGCGGCTGTTTGCTGTTGAGCGGCCGCCTGAGCCTTCTGCTTCATGCTTTGCAGGGCATCTTCCAGGTCGCGCAGCACCTCTTGCGGCATGCCCCGCTGTTCGGCGATGACGCGCGCGGCCTGTTGGTTGTCGAAGTTCTCCCACACGCTCACATCGCCGGTCATGGACACGATCTGCGCCACGTCCGCGTAAGTGCTCAGGGTGTTGTTGATCTTGTATTCGTACTGCGCCTTCATAAGGGGCGAGGTGTACACGGCCTTGAAGTCGCGGCCGACGAGCTCGCGCGGGACGGGCGGAATCTCGCCGCGGCGTTCCTTGATGGCGTACATGCGCTCAAAGGTGGGCGTGAAGGATTCCACCTGCAGGTTGATGAGCAGCGGTGAAAGCAGGAAGTTGCGCTCTCCGGCCAGCTCCGTGATCTCGGTTGCCGTGGGCGTGCTGCCGTTCTTGATGCGCTGCGCCACGGTCAGAAACAGATCGACGTAGAAAGCTTCGTTGATGTCCTTCTGCGTGTTCTGGAACAACTCCATGTCAAAGCGCGGGTCGCCGCCAAGCTCGAAGGGCTTGATGTCGTTCGCCGTGCTGTTGCCGTCCTTGCGGTAGTAGTTGATGGCGCGCGGGTTGAACGAAATGCGGCTTGTCATGAAGCCGTCATCCGGCACGAACAACGGCGGAGCAATGGCGAGCTGCCCATATTCCAGCAGCAGCCGCTTCATTTCGTTAATCATCTGCACATCGGCCAAGGCCTCCGTGCCGGGGCTGTAGGAATACGGCGTGCCCGGCAGGCGGTAGGCCCTGTTCACAATGTAGGGCATTTCCTCGTAGCCGCCCTCGCTGATGACCTGGCCTTTGTCCGAGCCGGTGTTCAGCAAGTAGTAGCTGGCAAACTTCATCGTGTTGCGGTCGAGACTCTGCTCAACGTCCGCGCGCGGCATGACGGCATGCACCACGTCGAACGTGGCTTCCTCATCCTTGCCGCCAGCGGAGCGGAGCTTCTGCCGCACATCTTCGGGCAGCTTGTCTTCGCCCCACTTGGCCTTCATGTCGCGGGCGCTCATCTTGAAGGCCCGGAAATGACGGTCCACCACGCTGTTGAAATCGTGGTCGAAATAGCACTCGTGCAAGGGCCGCGCGTTAAAGCGAATGGCCCCGGCAATGGACTCATCCAGATACATGGACTCCCAGCCGAAGAGCCCGTGCTGCTGGAATCCGATCTCCTTCTGCTGATAGAAGCCAGCCTTCCAGAAATCGGCGTAGTAGGTGTTCTCAAGCCGCTGCAGCCAGGCTTTTTCCTGCCCGCTGCGCCTGGCCATGGCCCACTTGTTGAAGTCCGGGTCCTCGAACTCAAGCCCGAACCAGCGGGTTGCGGGGCCGCACCCACCGGAAAGCATCCCCGATCGGTACACACGGGTCGCTTTGCGCACGGTGCTGTCCAACACCCGGGGCGAAACGTTTGTTGGGTGCAGGGGTTCGCCGGTGAATCCGAACCACTGCGGCCCAGCCACGTTCGCCACGCTCTGGTACAGCGATTCAAAAGGCGCTCGCTTGGCCTTCACCTTCTGAAACTGGCGCAGAATGTCCTTCGCCACTTCCTTGGAGTCGTTGGGCTTATGGTTGCGTTGTTCCATGCCTACCCCAACGTGGTTTTGGCCGTGTTCGCCGATCCGCTGACGCCGGTGCCCGAGGTGGACACGTTCTGGTTCAGGAGCCAAATGCCTTTCTCTTGGGCGCGCTTGCTAGAGGCCCTCGCTTTCTTGGCCGTCTCGGCATCCGCGGCGGAGGTATCAACCACAGCGGGCGTGCTGACTTTGGGAGTGTCGAACATCGAAAAGGGATTTCCGCACATACAGGCTCCTAGTCCGCGCTCATTTGCCGCGTGGAATTGGTGTGGAAAAAGGATTGCGTAGAGGTGTCGGCAACGGTCTGCTTCGGCCGGCCGTCATCTGGCCTGCGGACAAGCGCCCTGCCCTCGCCGCCGCCGACAAGCGCGTAGCCGCAGGCTTCCGCCGGGTGCGAATACATGCCCTTGTCTGGAACGTCGTGAAAACGCTCTTGCCCGGAGACTTGCAGGCGCTTGTAGCAGTAGCCGCCCATCAGTGCCTTGCGCAGCACCTTGCAGCGCGGGCTCACCAGCAAGCCGGGCTTGCCGTCGATGAGGCGCGAGCAGGCGCCCCCGATGGCCTCGCGGCGTATGGTGAAGTCGTTCGTTGGCGCTGGCCGGGCCGGAATGCCCACCGCGTTCAAGATCATGAAAGGGGTCTGTTCATCGGTCTGCGCCCGCTGCATGCCCGCCGGGTCGCCCCAGAAGTAGCAAGGGAACCCGGCAAAGCGCTCGTGCAGGAAGGCCTTGAGGCTTGTGCCGAAATTGCGTGCGCCCATGTCTTTGCACACCAGCTCGTCAAGGGCGATCCAGCGTCCATCCGGGCAGGCGCTGCATGACGATGCCCGCCGGCGTCAGGCCAAAGTCAATGCCGATAATGAGCGGCAGACCGCGCAAGGGCTTCAGCTCCTCGCGCGCCGTGTGCATTTCGTCGCGGTACTCGTGGATGACCGGCTTGCCGTCCTGCACAAAGCCGTAACGCGAGCAGTAGTAAATGCGGATGTGGTCTTTTGCTTTGCCCGCCAGCTTCTTCGTGTAGTAGCCCACCGGCAAATGCGCGATGTTCTCCGCCTGCGGATTCGGAACAAAGGTCCCGTCAGGCAATTCGATGATGCCGCCCGGCTGGGTGAAGAACTCCCAGCCTTCCAAATCCTCCGGGGCCGTCTCCATATCCAGCTTGTGCCACCAGTGGTCGGTGTCGGGAGGGTTGGTGTCCATGATGGTGCCGTGCCAAAAGTCGCGCACCTCTTGCGTGCGTGGAAAGCGCCCCACGCGGTCATCCATGGCGTCGATGATGACCTTTGGGATTTCGCGCGCCTCGTTGAACCAGGCTCCGGACAATTCCAGCGAGAGCACCTTGCGGGCATGCTGCGGCCGGTCCAGAGCGCGGAACAACACTACAAGCTCCATCTTTGTGCCATCGGGCAGGCTCTTGGTGATGAAGTGCGTCATGTCCGAACGGTTGAAGAGGCCCACGTGATCCTCAGGAAACCATTCCAGCCATGTCTTGATGGTCGTATCCATCAGCTCGCGATAGGTGTTGCGCACCACGCACCAGCGTGAGCGGCGCTTGCCGTTGGCGTCGTGCGGCATTTCATGGGCGCGCCGCATGATCTCGACGCACATGCCGGTGGATTTTCCGGACCCGACAGGCCCCATGACGCCGCGAAACTTGGCGTTGCTGGCGTGAAAGCGCACGAGGGTGGGCGGAGCGATGTAGCGGTTACCCATCGCTGGCCTCCGCTCCGCACGGCTCACCCGTCAGAATGGCCTCAAAACTCCAGGCTCCGGTGCTGGCGTCCTTTTCCTCAGGCTTGTCCATGTTCAGGGCCTGGCGCTCCAGCTGTATGCGCTTGGCCGCAGCGGACGTAAGGTCGCCATAGCAGCGCGAAAGCGTGCGCAGAAGCCCGGCGCGCTGCTCCTCCGGTGCAAAGAGAGAGGCTATCGCGGACATCCTGAACTTCGGATTCTCTTCCGCCATGGCCATTTCCAAGCGTGTGGCGATATCCTCCGCCTCGGCGACGCGGTCGAAGTCCGCAAAGCTTTGCTCAATGCGGTCAATGATCTTCTCTTCCACCTCGGCCAGCTTGCCCAGGCGGCCCATGTGCGCCTGCAGTGTCTCGAAATTCCGTTTGCTCGCGGCCTCGATGATCTCGGAAGGCGCTGCGCCCGGCCCGGCCACGGCCTGATTGAGCTTGGCCCGCGTGGCGGCGCGCACTTCGTCGGTTAGGTCACGCTCCCAGGGCTTTCCGTTGTCGCCTTTGCGGGCGCGGGAGCGTATGGCGGCTTCGGTCGGGCCGTACTTCTTGGCCAACTCGCGCACGGAGAGAGCACCGGCGCGGTACTCTGCCTGGATCAGATCCCAGGTTTCCTTGTCGTAGCGCTTGGCCATCTAGTTCGACCCCAGGGGAAGGAACTTCACGATGAGCCCGCCGATCGTTGCGGCTGCGCCAACGACGAGGGCGAGCATGGCCTTTCCGCCTTCACGCTTGTTCCTCTCAGCCTCAAGCACAACGAGCCGTTTCTCGTGTCCTTCCCACAGCTTCGCTCGTTCGTCGTCACGCGAAAAATGACCTTCCAGCATGGTTTGAATCCGAGCCAAAGTGACCTTGATCCCAGTGATTTCGTCATCGCTCATGGACGGCCCTCCGTGGCATTGACGCTTTGGGGCAGGCCTTCAGCCCATTCGATGAGCTTGAGATACCGGGTCTTGAGCTCGCGGCAGATGCGGGCATTGTCGCGGTTGACCACCTGGATATCCTCCGGGGTCACTCCTCCCTGGCGAAACTCCCCGGCTTGAGCGGCCGAAACGCCTTTGGATGCTCCATCAGGACCGGAGACGGCGGCGGCGCCACCAGCACCGAGGCCGAAACCCCAGGCTTCGTTGAACAGCCCCACCCAGCCAGGGCCAAAAGAGCAACGACCAGCATCAACAGCAACGGCATGCGACGCATCGGTGATCCTCCCCTTGGTGATTGTGCTGCTCTGGGTTTCGATTGCTCCCAGCGCCTTGGAAAGCTCGCGCTCCAGTTCGTCACGGCGAATCACTTCAGCATCGACGATCTTTCGCGCGGTGTCGGAGGCCAAGCGGTTGGCATTGGCTTGCTGCGCCACCAGCCGGTTGTATTTGGCCTCGCCCTCAGCTGTGGCCGTGGTGCGGCCGTGACTGTAACCGCCCCAGGCGCTGGCCAGACACAGCAGCAGCACAAGCAACGCCGCGCCAAGGCCGAGGGCAATCTTGCGTTCGGTTGTGGAGGTGAGAGCGGAGATATCCATCTACGCCTCCTATGCATCCGGGTTGGCGGGGCGAACATTGCCGCCGGCCAGGTGCCCGCGCGCACGGGTCAGGTAGCCTTGGCCGAATGCGGCCAGGCCGCCGCCGCCGATGAGGTACCCCAAGGCCTCGCCGAAATCGCGGGCGTTGAAGTCCTGTCCCTTCCCAAGCGCCCAGGCCTGAAAGGCGACAACGGACAGCACCGCCACCAAGACAACGGCAATGTGCGCCTCGGTGGGCGCCGGGTTCGTGTTGAATGCGCGCAGAAGGTTCACGCCTCGTCTCCATCGCCAGGAGTGCAGAACAGCTCGCGCTCAGTCTCGCGGCGCGTGGTGAGGCCTGCACGCACAACCAGGCGGCCAGTCTTGGCGTCACGAGCCTTGTTCCAGCGTTTGAATTCAGCCGCCGCGCCGTCGTAGTCGCCAGCATTCAGCTTGCTCAGCAATGTGGAGTCGGAGAATGCATCAACCCCGGCGTTGTAAACGAAGCTCACAAGCGCGCTGAATTGGTTTCCCGTCAGCTCCACTTCCACAAGCCGCTCAACGGCAGGCTCGATCTCTTCAGCCAAACGGCGCTCAAAGCGCTCGTCCGCTTCATCTGCGGTGATGGAAAGGCCGCAGACCACGTCCGGGCCGGTATCGCCCCAACCGACGGTCCACTTGCCCGCCGGGCAGCGATACGCGCGAAGGCGCAACTGCTCATAAAACTTTATTATCTGACGGCCCTGTACGTTTGTCCGCATGGACTTCCCCCGGCTGTGTTGGCTTTTGCGCTCCCTGCCCGGGGCCCAATCCAGGCAGGGAGCTAGGGAGAGGAATCAAACGACAGGCCCAAGGCTAGCCCATGAATATGAGCCGGACAGAAACGGACGCAAAAAGCCCCTATCGGGACAAAAAACGCCTATTCTTTCCTATTGACAGGTATTTTGCTTGGGGACGGAAGGCGCAAAAAAAGCCCCCTTGCGGGGGCTGCTGTTATTCGGGATCTCCGAATGGTAAACTAGGGAGTTCTGGAGCGCTCGCTTCTTCGCTGGGTGGCGAGCTAGGCGCGAAATGGTAGTGTGGCATTTTGTGCTCTCGTTTGTAGACGTAAGGTCCTGGTGGCGCTTCCACGAGATATTCGCGCACCCCTGCGGAATCGACAAACCAGTCAAACATAGCTTTATCCAACGGCATAGGCACCTCGTCATCTATTTGAAATTACCCTTATGTAGTGCATTGAACTCTTTTGAATTTTAATCAATATTATTCCCCACCACACCCTCGTCACTACGATATCCCCGCCCGTCCTCGCGTGGTTGCAGATCGGCCAGCAGCACGGGGCGCTTGCGCAAGCCAATCCAGACCACCCATTCGCCATGCTCATCGACAAACGGCAGGGTCCGGGTCCGCGTGGGCAACCATGCTTCACCAGACTCCTTCGGCATTTCGCCGCGCACCCACACCAGCGTGCCGATAGGAACACTTGGGGGCAACGCCTTGTCCACCTTGACGCCCAACGCTTTGAGCGCCCACCGGCCCATGTATTGCTCACACCCCTTTTGGGTGAAGAAACTCACCCGCTCCCCCCTGCGCGTCACCCATTGTTCGCCAAGCATGATCCTGTAGCGGCCAGGCTTCCCGCCCCATTTGTCCCAATGTTCAGCGGGATATATGCTCACACGCGAAACGTTCGTTTTCCCCTTCGCGGAAGGGAAAACCACGCGGGGTTCAATGTCGTTGCGGACGGTGGGCATGGCTAATCCTTTTTGCCAAGAGCAAGATCACGTTGCTTGCGCATCCAATCCTTGAGATCTTCCGGCAGGGCAACCCATGTCTTGCCGTCCAGTTTGAACGCGGGGAGGGCCCGCTCCTTCACCATGCGGCCTATCTCCTTCCGGTTCAGACCCACCGCGTTGGCAATCGCCACTGTGCCTTTTATGGCTATCTGCTCGCTCACGGGTTCTTGCCCTCCAGTTCCGGGTCAACATTCACGGCCATCGCTTCCACGTAGGCCACAAGGTCACGATGCCGCACTGTGATCTCCGCTCCCGGGCCGTCCTGGTGGTAGCGCAGCCGCGTCACATACCGCACATGCCCGTCCACTTTCAGCTTGCGGCGGATCAGCCGCTTGTACACGTGCTTCTTGCTCATGCGCAGGATCTTGCCCACTTCGCGCAGCGTGTAGAATTCCTGTGTCTCAATGGTGTCCCAGTAGCCGGGATCGCGGTCCAACGGCTCAAGCTCCACGGTTCCCCCCTATGTTCAGCGAGCGCACGGCCCGGCTCACCACCGTGTCATTTATCCCGATATAGCGCTCTGTCGTTTCCACGCTGGCATGGCCCAGCGCAAACTTTGTCACGCGGATAGGCTCCACTTCCCCAGGACGCCAGCGGGTGAGTTCATCCGCGTAAAGCGTAGCGGCAAAGGTCTTGCGCAGACTGTGCGTCGCGATCTTGGGCGGCATGCCGAGGTCATGGGCCAACCCAGAAACAATCCGCCCAGCTTGTTGCCGCGTCATGCGGCCGCCCTTTGTGCTTTGAAACAGGTAGAGGTCGGCGCCGCTGTCGCGCCAGTCAAAAAGTACGGGCAGCCAGGCGCGCAGCGCGGCGCGCGCGGTATCGTTCAACTCCACATCGCGGGAGCTCTTCTTGCCCTTCATGTTCTTACGCTCGACCACAACGCGCTCAAGCACGCGGCCATCGCGCCAAACATCGCCCACGCGCAGGCTCAGCAGCTCGGAGATCCGGAAGCCCGTGTTCAGGCCGAACAAGACAAGACAGCGGTTCCGCATGGCCAGTCGCGATCCGCGCAGCTTCTCCATGGCCCGGGCCACCTCGGACATTTCAAGCGGCCGGCATCCCTTCATGACTCTGCCCCCTTCTGGAAATGCCGCAGTGCCTCGCTGGCTGTAACCCTGGCATAATGCAAGTTCGTTTTGTCATCATCAAACGTATTGCTCTTGGCGATAAGCTCAAGCATCCCCTTCGCGCACCTGGCCCACCGGGCCAATGTCAGCGAACCATCCAACCCCTGATTCGCTGACGCCACATCATCCACGCGCAAATGCTGGTTCTCGCACATCTTGCACCCCTCGTGCGCCAAGCGCCGAATGCCGCTCACTTCCGGTCCGAGTGAAGGCACGCAGCTCAGTTCGATTCTTCGGAACAGCGAGAGGCAAGAGGCGAGGCGAGATTCAACCGGCAAGTCAGCAGGCTGCGTCCACTTCGCACGCCGCGCAATTGCGCACAAAGAACGGATTCTCGGCACCCTGCGAAATGGGGTGCGAAGATCGTAACACGCAGACCAGGAAGCCTTGCCGTCAGCGAAATCAACGCCGAACCAAACCACCCAACACCTTTCGGCTACACGGCGAAATTCAACACGCCGCTGCGAAGTCGTTAGCAAAAGCTCAACCGGAGCTTTGGCGAAGGTGTGCATACCCCCCTGCGCGCCCTTTCTCCCTGCCCTGGTGTTTCTGTGCACCTTTGGGTGCCAATGGCTTGTTTTGCCCATCTTTATCCCTGCCATGTCGTGTTCATACATTTTGGAACATCATGCGCACTTGTGCGAAAAAAAAGAGAGCATCTATGTTCTGCGCCGACGCTCCAAGCCTGACTCATCCGTCCGCTTCTGCATGTACCGGGGCTGCGATTGCGCCACCATGGCCCGAATCCTCGGTATCCACACGCTGGCGTGTTCATCAAACCGCCGCATATCATCCTGGCTGGGCGTCTCTGGTGTCTCAAGCTTGGCGCTTTCCCTGGCGCGTGTGGTCAAGACCACCTTCCAGCCCTTGTGAATCGCCGCGCTCACGCTGAAGCCATCGGGCCAGCGCATGAAGTTGCTGCGGATCCACTTGCCGATTTCCTCAAGCGCCTCCAAATCGACCCCGCGGATGTCCTTCCAGCAGGCGTCGATGTTCTTCGTTACAAACCAATCCCCACGCGAGTAGAAATCGCACAGGGCCGCGAGCCAAGTCTCAAAGTCGTCTTTGATCAGCATCCGCTCTCCCCTCGCATGGCCTTCAGCTTCGCCATGGCCTGACCGCCACCAGCACCAGCCTTCACCTCATCCTCCCAGCGGCCCTGGTTCAGCCATTTGCTGGGGTCTGGGACACAATTCTCCTTCCCCACGCGAAAATGATCGGCCTGCACCTGTGCGCGCAGCGCCTCAATCAGCACATCCGCGCCAACGCCTTTGATCTTCTTCCAGCACTTCCAGGCGTAGGTTTTGGCGACCTTCTTGGGGTACAGCTTCCACCACGCCTCAAAGGCATTCGAATAGGGAGTGGCCCCCCCACGGGGGGCGGTACTCTCGTTAGAGAGTACAGGGGGATTCTTGGTTCTTAGAGGAGAGGAAAGGAAAGGGGCATTGCAGTTTGCATGCGCCTGGCATGCGCCGGGCATGCTACCCGCATTGAGTGGAGCATGCGGCGGGCATGCGGCGGGCATGGTTTGCGCATATTTTGTTCCCACCTCCGGCATTTCCGGCCCGGCAGGGCCGGGACCGACCGGCCCGAGGATGCTCGCAACCGTGCCCCCATTGTGTGCCTTTTTGGCTCTTTCCTGCTCCCAACGGGTAATTGCAGCCTTGGTTGCCGTGGCCTTGCGGTCCTCGCTCCCGATCACCCAAGGCTGATGCTCGGCCCAATCGTGCAGCGAAAGCGTCCTTGCCGCGTCCCTGTCCAGCAATCCGGCAAGCTCCAGACACTCGCAAAAAAAAGACGGATCACCAGGCCATCCGGCCATAAGGGCAATGTCCAAATCGTCCATGCCGGTGAGCACACCGTTTGGCCGCTCCATAGACACGCGCAGCCATAAATCCAACAGGTAGTCCGTGGCGTCGGGCCCAAGCAAGGAGCGCAGCTTGCGCCTCTTGCGGTGGCCAATGAAGCTCGTCTTTATGCGGATATCCGCGGCCATGAACTATCCCCGGCCCAACAGCCACTTGTACCAAGGGGCCTTTTCAGCCGGAGCAGGAACAGTGCCGCGGCTCCAACGCGGCCGCGAGCCAGTTGCCTGTGCCTGTCGCGTACCCTCGGCAAGTTGCGATACGCGGACACGCACCACGTCAGCGAGGCTATCCACGATCTTCGCATCCGCGCCGCTGCGCAGCTGGCGTTGCAGCTCGCTCACAGCCTCGACCACCGCAGCCATGGCTCCGGGCAAACTCTCCCCCGTGGGCAACGGCCGCAGGGCACAAAGCTCGCCTGCGCCCCGCACCGCTCGCACAAGATGCGCAGCCCCGCCTCGGCAAGATCCGAACGGCCGACGGCCACGAGCATGCCGAACAGCTTGGAGAGGTTGAGCAGCGGGCCGGGCTGTGTATCGGTTTCCAACTCCGGGTTGCGCGCCCAGCGGTACAGCTGTGTGGCGCTCACGTTGCCAAAGCACGCTTGCAGGGCCGGGCCCCCCAGCTGCTTCCGCGCCGCCTCAAAAAACTGCCAGCTTTGCGTGGGGAAATGGTCTGTCGTTTCCATCCTCTCTTCTCCCTTTCACGGTTTCGAGTTGGGCCTCATCATGAATATGCGAATCAGGGCTTCTCAATTATGTGATTCGAACCTGAATCATCTACGTTCTTATTGAAAAACGGCAGCAGTTTAAGCAAGGTCTCTGAATGAACACCCCGTCTCTTTCCAGAAAGAATCCGTGAGATAACAGATTGAGGTACGCCAGATTCCGTTGCAAACCTCGCCGGTTTCCACCCTGTCCGCTTAAGTGCATCTTGAAGCTGTTTTCTCAATTCCATGTCGAAATTATGCCAACTGGAACATTTTCTGTCAACGAGGAATGCCAACCGGAAAATGACATCCGGGAAAAAATTAGTCATAGGATGACCATGGGATTGTTCGAAGAAGCATTGGATGGCCTGAGAGAAATGGCCAAAGCAGAAGGCAACGCCTCCAAGCTGGCAGACAAGCTAGGAGAAAGCCCAAGCTTGTTCTCTCGTTGGTTTGACGGAACCAGAAAACCAAACTGGAGTAAGCTCTCTGTCGTTCTCGAGAAAGTCGGCGTTAAATTGCAATTCCCGTCCAAGGGGCAAATACTCACGACAGTAACTGACCCCCTAGCCCAACGAATAGAAATCCTCGTCGGGACGATGAGAAAAGCTGGTGTCGCCGACCTTGAAATTCTGCGGGCTGTCCGGTCCATGCTCGATTCCGAGATTGCAAAACAAAGCAGCTATGGACTAAAGGAAGATGGTGGCGGGTACGGCAAGGCTGCGGAAGATCCTGCCCAATACGGTCATGGTGGTGGTGAGGGTAAATGAGATTTTTCATCACAGTTGTTTCGCTGATTCTTTTGCTCTCGGGCTGCACAATGCGTTACGCCGATTGGCTCGCCGAGCGAAAAGCTGCCCGTGAGGATTGGGACGCATGCGCCATCAACGCCACAGAAGAATACAGCAAAAAGTATTATGACAACGAAATGATTGCAAAATATGCAGTTCACGGTTGTGAAGAATGGAAACTCCACTTCATAGAAATCGACCTAAAACACCCAGGTGCCGATTCCAAAAACGTGCAAATCGCAGCGTGGAGATACGAGCAGGAACTCATTGATCGAATGAAGATGAGGTCCATTAAATTTCAAGAAGATCAGAATGCTGAATTCAATAAACGTCTGCAAGCTGTCCCCCTCGAATTCAACTGATTCCTAGTTTGAATGGTGCGGATAAAAAAATGAGAGTGCCTGTTGCGCTGGTGTTGGCTGCTATCTTGCTATCTGGGTGCTCATCCCTGGGGAACCGGCAGCAGCTTGAGGCTCGGCAAGCAAATGATGGCTGGAACCAGTGCACCCAAAACGCCACCCAATCCCTAAGCTTAAAATTCCAAGACTCAGAAATGGTCGCCCGATACGCTCTCCACCTGTGCGAGCAATGGAAGATCGACCTTATAAATGCTCAAATCAAATATCCTGGATCAGACGTAAAAGAAGTCACCGAACGTGTTGATAAATTTGAGGAGAAACGCCTTCAGGAATTGAAGATGCTATCCACAAAATATCGTGAAGACCGTATCAGAGAAATTGACCAAGAGCTTTCGAAGATTCCGCTTGATTTCAATTGAGCGCGTGCCGAACCGCTCAAAAGCGGGCCGGTGGCATGGGTTGACAGCCAGTGCCAAACAAACTAACTCCCAGCGCTCAAGGAGTGCAGGTTTCTTCTTGCTTTCTTGGTCTAGAATTCGCATATATTAAGTGTCGGGCAATTCTGTCCCGGCTCAAGCCCCTGGAGGGCTCAAATGGCACAACCCCTGCCAATTTCAATCGCACTTTACAGTGAAATAGTATACGACCTTAATGCCCTTGACGGTCTTGACCCCAAGAGCTTCATTTACATGCAAAAGATCAAGAGAATCGAAGAAAAGGCGATTGAATTGAAGCGTCATGATATTGCCAAGGGTTTTGCGGCCTTTGGTGGCGTTGCAGCTGCAAAGCGTGAGATACAACAAATGCACCAAGCGTATAGCAATGCAATGCAATACGACTCGGATATAGTCATTAAGAGCAACTACGCAGTATCAATGACAAAGTGCAATCTTAATGCTGAGGCATTCATCTATTCAAAGAAGCTCTACGAGACAAATGAAGGTAACGTTCCGCTCCTCCATGTCCTTGCAGGTTCTTCTTTTGAACTTGGCGACGAAGTGAATTTTCTTTTGTATGCTAGGCAATACAAGAAGCTTACAAGAAAGGACCATGACTGTTGGGCTCTATACATAAAGGAAATTAATGAAATACAATCTTTAAACCGTGCATGCGCAGCAGCTACTGCACGTTCTTGCGCAAATGCAGTCTGCTGATATGCCAATATATCAGACAGGTGATGTCGTTTATGCGTTCTTCCCCTATGAAGAAGACGCTGAAGACGGTAAAGACAGAACAACACTAGTGTTAATCCCTGATTTACCAGCACAGAGCGCGCTGGTGTGCATGATTACGCACGTAAAAAATAGATTTGATACGTGTATTCCTATCACAAATGAAGACATGATGACGGGGAAGCTACAATACAACCCGTCATATGTTCGTCCATATCGAGTCGCAACGATAAGTAACCAAGACATCAGAAGACGAGAAGGACAAGCTAAGCCAGAGTTGGTTGAGATGGTCCGTGCAGATCTTTTAAAAAGATTATCGAAGATTTGAGTTGACACAAAGTAAATAAAAACCCCGCTCCGGCGGGTTTTTTTTTCGTCTTGCGCGCAGCCCATAGGATAACGTAAGAGTAATACTCATTCGCATCCGTATCGCTCGGAGCCCCCATGTGCCAATTCCTCGTCGATCTCGGCATATTCGTGCTGACCACCGCCTCTTTCCATTGCGCCTTCGCAGCCTACCTCTTCGTTGAGACGTACAAAACAGAGAGAAGAAGGCTGCGCCTGCATGGCGAGTTCGATTGGAACAAAGTCACCAGGGACACTCTCGATCTGACAACACCCTTCCCCTACCCCGAAATCTTCGGGGCCTGGTCGGCCATGTACTCCTCTCAAACAATCGCGGCCAAGGTCATCTTCGCCTTCGCATCCGTAGTCCTCATCTTCAGACAGTTCGCCCGAGACAAGAAGCGCTAGCCGCCTACCTGCCGAGCCTTTCGCCCGGCGCTCAGCCATTATACAGCCCCTCCCCTCATCCCTCGGCCGGCCTGGCCGCATCAACCCATGGCGCCTGCCGTTGTGGTGCGCTGCCCTATTCTTCCTTTGTTTTTGCGCTACCTTCGATAATCCACAATAATTTTATTGTTCCTTGTTTATACCATCTGTCAATTTTCGATTGACTATCATTTGCCAATTGGTATAAATTGTTTCCAACAGCGCGACACACCCGAACACGCCTCCTACGGGAGCAAGTAGGGGCCAGCCGCGTTGCCCGGCCCAGGAAGTGCCCGGACGGCAGGGAGGCCCACAAATCAAGCTCCGACCAAACGCGCGGGGCAAGAAAGTACGGCAGCCTAGAACGAGGCCCAGGCACAAAGCGCAAACACCAAAACGGAGAGGACCTTATGCGCAACGTCCATGCAGAGATCAAAGCGGGCATCATCCAGTGGTTGTGCTGCGTCGCATTTCTTGGCGTGTTCGTTGGGGGCAGCCTCTCGCTGCTGTGGAGGGGATGATGGAAAAGAAAAAGCCCATGTCTGAAGACGCCTGGACCGCCGCCATGGAGCGCATCGCGCTCGTCACCGGCACGCGCACCCAAGTCCAGTTGGCCAATGCGCTCGATGTCCGCCAGTCCAGCATCAGCGATGCCAAGCGCCGGCGCAGCATCCCGTCTGATTGGCTGCTGACCTTGCTGCGTAAACACCAGGCCCACCCGGAATGGCTGCTGACCGGTGAAGGCCCGGCCACCCTGGGCGAAGTGCTGCCCGACCGGCTCACCCAGCTGAGCCGCACCGTCAACGAAACGCTGTTTGCCCTTTCGGAAATGCAGCTCCGTTTTGATAACGCCCTGCTCATGGCCACCATGAGCCCGGAGGATCTTGCCGCGCATAAGCAGCGCGCAGCGGCACAGTTGGACGAAGGCTTGCGCGGCGTCGTTGGCATGACCCAGAATCTTCAGGCCGCGCGCCAAGCCGCAGGAATGGGGGCCTAGATGGAAGCCACAAAGTCCGCTGCCGAGCTTTGGCTCGAGCAGAACACCATCCATTGCCCCGTGTACAAGGCCCGCTTCAACGACAAGCAGTGCGAGGCCATGCGCAAGCTGCCCGCACCGCAAGATCCATCGCCCAACCTTGCGCCAGGTCATGAACGGCGCGACCGTCACCCTGATTGCGGCGACAAATGCCCGGTCTACCTGGGTCTGCAGTGGAAGGGCAAGACCGCGTGGCAGCTGGTGGTTGAGGCCACCGGTCACACCTCGCAGTATCGCCTGGCCGATGCGCTTGGCACCAATCAGTCCAAAATCTCGCAGATGTTCATCAAGCTCGGCAAGGGCAAGCTGCCGAGCGGCGAGGTCTGGAACGATATGTTGGAGCTCTCCGGACTGAGCGCACAGGTGTTGCTCGCCGCGGCCACGGACAAGCCAGCAGCACACTCCACGCAAAGCGATACGACCAAGCCTGTTCAGCACATGAGCGACTGTTCCGTCCACAATGGCCCTGCCCTTCCGGTTGGCCCCTGCGATTGCGGTGCCGTGCCGCGCGCCGATTTGCCGCCGCTTTCACAGCACCTGGCGGACGCCGCGGCGTTGTACGCTGTCGACACCGCGCCAACGCTCATGGGCGCCGACCCTGCCGAGCAGCTTCCCACCCGCGAGGAACTGGACGCGATGCGCCAAGAGGTCCGCAAGATGCAAGATGATCTTCTGCCCGCCATTCCCGCCATCCCCGCCGACTTCGTCCCGTTCGTCGAAGCGCCCAGGGCATCGCTTGTGGCGCCCCAAATCCGCTTTGACCAGCACGGAGACGTGACTATCAACACAGCCGCGGTGCTGGCGTATGGCTTGGACAAAGTAGAGCGCGTGCGTCTGCTCTACAGCGCGCAGCGCGGCCAATTCGCAATGCAGCCGGGCTACAACGGCCCCGGCTCCCGCAAGCTCGCGCTGGCCAAGAAAGGCTTTCCCACGCGCAGCGTCAATTCGCGCACCGCCGTGCGCCAGTTCGGGCTCAGCGTGGCGCAGCGCGCTTTTCCCTTGGCCCTGGATCCTTCCGGCCTGCTCGTGGCCACCATCACCAACGCGCCCGCGCAGCCGGGCGGGGAGGCGTAGAGCCATGCGCGGAATGAAAGTTGCCGAACTGATTGCCGAGTTTCAGGGGTTGCCCCAGGGCTACGAAGTATTCGTGGCCACTTCGCAGGGAGAAGAACCTTTTTGGACTGAAAACATGATCGTCAGCAGCCGTAGAGGCAAAATCATCATCGCACAGACGGATGAAGACGGTGAGCCAGTTACGGCGGAGTCCCTGGAGATCAAAGACGAAGAACTCTGCCAACATGCCGATGAGTGCATGCACTTTCAACGGGTCCGTCGTCGCCCGTTCCTTCGCCAGCATGTGCGTGATCGCAACCTTGCCCAGATCGCCAAGGCCGAAGGGAGGCAGTAGCCATGACTGACCGTACTACCGAAACCGCCGCGCCCTGCGCGCTGCACCCCATTGCTGCCATCATCATCGTGAGCGCCAACGTGCCCGAAGGAGTGGAGCCGTACCATTTGGTCAACTACGTGTCCGCGCACTTGGAAAACCGCGACCACGGCCTGCACGAGGACATTGTGGACGAGCTGACCCGCCAGCCCATGCAGGTGGTCGGCCACGAGATCCGCCCGGCCTTGGCCCCGGTGCTTTTTCCCAGCTTCGCGGCCAAGGCCAAGGCGGTGGCATCATGAGCCTGTGCGAATGTGAATACGATGGCGACGCCCAGCCGACCCTGTGGCGCGAGACGGTTCGGTCTGCGCGGAAAAATCATCGTTGCGACGACTGCGGCGGGTTGATCCCAAGCGGCCAGAAGTACAAGCGCATAGATTACAAGTGGGAAGGCGAGTTTGACAGCTGCAAGGTATGCATCGGCTGCCAGGAGATTCGCAAGGTGTTCTCTTGCCCGGCGGTAGGCGACCTTAAACGCGCGGTGCTTGATGAGCTGTATGAGGGTGACGGCGACTTGCCCCTGGTGGACCTGGGGCCTGCCGGATCGGCGAAGATGGACGAATTCCTGGCGGCGTATGAAACACTGCATGGCCAGGAATCTGAGGCGGTGGCGTCATGACAACCAAGATCGAATGGGCTGACGAGACGATCAACCCCTTGGTGGGCTGCTCGCGCGTCTCGTCCGCCTGCGACTACTGCTACGCTATCGGCATGGCACACCGGCACGGCGGCAACGCGAAGCTGCCGCAGTATCACGGCCTCACGCACATGACCGAGCACGGCCCGGACTGGACCGGCGAGGTCCGCTGGGTCGGCCACGTGCTGCCCAAGGCCGCGCTGCGGCTGGCGCCCGTCAAAAAGCCCTTGCGCATCTTCCATTGCAGCATGTCCGACATCGCCCACGAATCGGCGACCGTGCAGCATTTGGCAAACGTGCTGGCCTTTGCCATGGCCTTTCCGCTCCACACGCACATGCTGCTCACCAAGCGGCCGCACCTGCTCAAGGAGCGCCTGGAAGCGCTGCAAGGCCCCGGCTTCGACGATGTGTGGGACGCCGCGCGCCAGCCGCTGTATGCCGCATTCCGCAGCGCCTCGTGGGCGCTGAAAAAGCGCAATGGCACACGGAGCACACCCAAGGAGCGGGACCTCCTGCGCAAGGCTGAATACATCGGCATGATGTGCGCATATCCGCGCTTTCCTCTCCCCAACGTCTGGCTCGGCACAACCATCTGGGATCAGGCCAGCGCCGACCGCGCCGTGCCTATCCTGCTCAACACTCCGGCGGCCAAGCGCTTCGTGAGCGTGGAGCCCATGCTCGGGCCGGTGGGCTTGCGCGACCAGACTTTCATGCAGGGCGATGTCACGCTGGACAGCCTTGGTGGCGTCTATTGTGGTTGCACGTCGACGTGTGGCTTTCCGCTTCCTCCGAAGCAGATTCATGGCCTCGATTGGGTGATCTGCGGCGGCGAGACGGGCGCGAAGGCCCGGCCCATGCACCCGGACTGGCCGCGCAAGCTGTGTGACGACTGCCAGGCTGCGGGCGTGCCGTTCTTCTTCAAGCAGTGGGGGGAGTGGGCCCCGGACTGCCTGTGCCAAACCAAGGTGGCCCACAAAGATACGCCACGTCCCCAGCCGGGCAAGCCTGGATGCATGTTTCGCTGTGGCACCCGCCGCGCTGGCCGCGCCCTCGACGGCCGGACCTGGGAGGAGCTGCCCGCATGAGCGTCAATCTCACCATCACATCTTACGGCTCGCTGCTCATCGACCATGACCGTATGTACGATCTTGCCCTCCGCGCGCTGGATGCCTGGGGACGTGACAGCCAGATAGGCATGGTTGCCGAGGAGTGCGCGGAGCTTGGCGCAGAGTGCTGCCGCGTTGTGCGTGGTCGCACGGACCACCAAATGGCCATGATCGAGGAGGCTGCGGACGTCTATATCGTGGTCACCCAGCTGGCTCTCATTGCCCCGCGCGAGTTCAGCGCCGCCCTGGATCGAAAACTTGCCCGCCTCGAAATGTTGCTACAGGAGGCCCCCCGTGGATAGCCGCAAGCCCTTAAATGAATGCCCGGTGTGCAAGAAGATGGTCGAAAGCACCGTGCATTGCAAGTTCTGCAACGCGCACATGGAGCCAGAACTTCGCTACAAAAACCAGCCCGCCCCCGCGCCGCTGCCGGAAGAGGCTAAAGATTTCAGCATGGATGAACTAGAACGCATCGTATTGCGTTTGGGAGATCAGGATAACCTTTGCACAAAGGACGTTGCGTTCCACGTACAGCAGCGTGTTCGCACGTATGGCATCGACCCTGAATATACAGAAAATATGGCGTGGATACAGGACGGAGAAGAAATAGACCCCGACTTGTGGGAACGCATCGATGAAGCAGAAAACAACGGTGAAAGCAGTATCGTTGTTGATGAGGATGAGCGCTATGCGCTGTCCGAAATTGAGCACGTCGGCTATCTTGATCGCTGGGAAACTGTCCAGGTATTTTTCACATCCGAAGGAGCACAGCGCTACATAGCGAGTAACAAGCACAACCTGACAGAGCCGCGCATCTACGGAGAGTCGTTCCACCGAAACCTTGAGATGATGACCGTGCGCAAGATGCTCCCGCGTCTCCTGAATAAAATCGCCGCCGCAGAGGCCAAGTGCCGGGAGCTGGAGAATGAAGTCCGTGACATGGACAGTGCATGCAACACGCTACTCTCGTCCGTGTGTGCGGAACGGGATGCCGCCGAGTCCGCCCTCGCCGCCGAGCGCGGGAAGGTGGATGCGCTGGAGCCCTACATCAAGGACATGGCTCGCCAGCTTACCCCCGCAGAGTGTGAAGAGGAATGGCATTCAGAGCGCGCCGAAGAATACACAGGAAGCGACTTTGAGGGTGCGTGGGAGACTGTGGTGCTAAAGGCCCGCGAAATTTTGAAGCAAGCCGCCCTCGCCGCCACGAAGGTGCCCTATGCGTGAGCGCCCTATCTCCTTCAACAGCGACATGGTGCGCGCCATCCTGGCCGGGGCCAAGACGCAGACGCGCAGGCCCGTGAAGCCCCGCAAGGACATCAACTTTGGCTGTGAGCTTTCGCCCGGTGAACTTGCCGGAGAGATCAACCGAGGCGGCGATTACCAGAACTGCCCCTTCGGACAACCCGGCGACCGCCTGTGGGTGCGCGAGTCGGGGCGGGTGGAAAAGATCGGCTACAGCGGAGAGTGGGCCGCTGATATCCGATACTCTGCCGATAGCGCCTTGCGCGAAGTCATCCTGCCAAGACGCATCGTTACCCCAAACGGACCGCCATCATGGGCGATGGGTTGCCGCGGCATCCCCAACGGCATCTTCCGCGAGGCCGCGCGCATCCACCTGGAGATCGTGAGCGTGCGCGTAGAGAGGCTCGAAGACATCACCATAGCCGACGCCCAGGCCGAAGGCTTTCCCGGACATGGCGCCATCATCCCCTTTATCCAAACGTGGGAACGGATTTATGGTCGTCGCGGCTTTGGCTGTGATGCCAAACCCTGGCTGTGGGTGATCGAGTTCAGGCGCGTTACCGCCACGGAGGCCAAATGATCCCCGCCGAAAAGCCCATCAAGATCGACCTGTTTGCGGGCGGCGGCGGTGTGGCGTGCGCCATGGTCATGGCCACCGGCTCTGGGCCGGACGTGGCCGTCAACCATGACCCCAAGGCCGTGGCCATGCACGCCATCAACCACCCGGGCACGCTGCACGTCTGCCAGGACGTATGGGGCTGCCCGCCGCAGTGGGCCGCGCGCGGCCGCAAAGTGGCGTGGTTGCATGGCAGCCCGGACTGCACGCATTTCAGCAAGGCCAAGGGCAGCGCGCCCAACAGAGACGAAAAGCGCCGGGATCTGGCCTGGGTCCTCGTCAAGTGGATACGCGAGCTGTTGCCCAATTGCGTCAGCCTGGAGAACGTTGAAGAGTTCTTGACCTGGGGCCCATGCAACCACGCCGGCATCCCCATTGCGAGCCAGGCTGGTGCGAGCTTCCGCAGTTTTGTGGCCGCAATCCGCCGCCTGGGCTACAAGGTCGAGTGGCGGCAGCTTCGCGCGTGCGACTACGGCGCGCCGACCATCCGCAAGCGCCTCTTTCTCATCGCCCGGCGCGACGGCAGGGCCCATTGTGTGGCCCACGCCAACGCACGGCCCCGGCCGCGCCCAGCCATACCGTACGGCGGCGGAGTGCATCGACTTCAGCCACCCTTGCCCCTCGATCTTCGAGCGCAAACGGCCGCTGGCCGAAGCCACGCTGCACCGCATTGCCGAGGGCATCAAGCGCTACGTTGTCGAGGCCGCGCAGCCGTACATCGTCAACCTAACTCACGGTGGACGCCTGGAGAGCCTGGCCGAGCCCATGCGCACGGTGACGGCCGCACACCGTGGGGAAAAGGCCATGGTGGCACCGTACATCGTCTGCCCAAACCATAGCAGCAACCCTTCTTTCCAAGGGCAAAATGCGGATCGCTCGCTCGGGACCGTGACTCAGAAGCCGTCCCATGCCCTTGTGACTCCATTCCTGACCGAGCACGCCAACGCCTCTGGTCAGCGCACCTTCGATGCCCAGGAGCCCCTGCGCACGCAATGCGCCCAGGTGAAGGGCGGGCATTTCGCGCTCGTCTCCCCTTCCTGGCCGGAGCGGGCGGTCCGGTGTACGCGGGCAAGCCGGTGTCGGTGGATCGCCCCTTTGGCACGCTCATGACCGAGAATCACCAGGCCGTCATCGCGCCCACACTGATCCAGACCGGCTATGACAAGCGCCCGGGCCAGACCCCCCGCGCCTTGGACATCGAGGCCCCGCTCGGCACCGTCGTGAGCTGCGGCCAGAAGCATGCGCTTGTGCCCGCCTTCCTGGCCAAGCACTACGGCGGCGTGGTGGGGCAGGAGCTTGAGCAGCCCATCGGAACCATCACCACGGTGGATCACCACAGCCTGGTGGCCGTGCATGTGCAGCGCGATTTCGGCAACAGCATCGGCCATGCGGCAAACGAGCCCTGCGGCACCGTCACGGCCGGGGGCGGCGGAAAGAGCGGCGTTGTCACCTCTCACCTGGTCAAGTTGCGCGGCACCTGCAAGGACGGCCAGCCGGTGGACGCGCCCGCGCCCACGATCACCAGCGGCGGCACCCACGTGGGCGAGGTCCGGGCTTGCCTCATGAAGTTTTACGGAGAGGGCGGCCAGCACTCATCCTTGCACGAGCCCATGCACACCATCCCCACCAAGGACCGCATGGCCGTGGTCGAGGCGCGCCCGGCGGGCGACCACGCGGCCGAGGTGCGCGCGCTGCTGCGCTGGCACCGGCAGAGCAAGGCCTGGGGCTACCGCTGCGACGATCTCGACGGCCTGACCGCCGACGCCTTTGCGGGTGAGGTTGTGCTGGGAGGCGAGGTGTACAGCATCGCGGACATCGGCATGCGCATGCTGCAGCCGCGCGAGCTGTACCGGGCCCAGGGTTTCCCAGACTCGTACATCATCGGAGACGATCCGGACCAGGGCCTTTCGCTCACCAAGGCCGAGCAGGTGCGCATGTGCGGCAACAGCGTGTGCCCGCCTCTAGCCGCGGCGCTCATCGCCGCCAACTACACCGAGGACTTTGCGTCCGTCCGCGAGACGCGCGCGCTGCCGCTGTTGGGGGTGTTGTGATGGCTTTTGAGTACATTAAGCAGGCTTATGGTGTTTCGGCCGCTATCGGGCGGCGTGTTATCGTTGACGGTCGCTCTGGAGTCATCGCCAAGAACTGCGGAAATTACATCGGCGTGAACTTCGACGCCGACAAGCCCGGCGTAATTAAACCGTGCCACCCGACATGGGAAGTTATTTACGGCGACCTTGGCCCCGTGCGCAAACTTACGCGGGCACAGCAGCGTTACGAGGATTATCTTGATGCGGATTGGCCTGATTCGTTCGGGGATTGGCTGCGTTATCACGAATGTAAACGCCGCTCGGAGACGCTGGGGTGGCGGGTATGACCACCATCAACACCGGCGACCGCATCTTTTCGCGCCGGCACCGCAGCGGAGAGATCCACGTCGACGTGGCCGGGAGCAAGGTGCTCATCGGCCGCGTGATCCGCAAGGACGGCAAGCCCAGCGCCCGCGAGGTTGTCGTCAACGTTTCGGATATCACCCATTCCTGGCCGTTTCTGCCCGGCATTGGAGGCCTCAATGCCTAACGAGCCAACCGTCCGCCATATCGTCGCCGTGGTTCGGCTGAAGTCGCCTCAGGGCTGCACAGCGGCCTATGTGGCGCGCATCACAGGTGCGAGCCTACAATCCGTGCGCAAAGCGCTGGATCTTCAGGTACAGGCCGACGTGCTGAGCACCGAGGAACAGTTCGACGGCGAGAAGTATCTGGATTGCCTGTACCGCATGCGGGAATCGAAATGAAAGACGCGCTCCTGTGCCTGTTTGCCGTGGCCTGCATGGTGTGCGGCCTGGTGCTGATGATCCTGGCCAGCGCGACCGGCCAGCAAAAGCGCGTCGGGCCGTGGCTGGTGCGCGGCAAGCTCTGGCTTGTGGGGATTTTGGAGGGTGAGACATGAGTTCGCAGAAAATCCGCCGTGGCTGGCTGCCCCTACGCGAAGCCGTCGTGCTGTCAGGGATGAGCGCGAATACCTTGCGCGCTCTCGCAGACGATGGAGATATCCGCTCTGGCACAACCAAGGGGGGCCACCGTCGCTTTGATCCGGAATCCATAGAGCAGTTCATCACCAGGGGGGAGGTGGATCGGCTTGCCATCCAGCGCGCACTTAGCCTATAGCCTGAACATGCAGCTCGGAAAGCGCCCAGATACTGGGGCCTACTACGTCCGCATCGATGGCAAGCGGATCAGCCTCAAAGCTTTTGTGGGTCATGTGGTGACCGACAATGCCGAGGCCAAACGAGTGTTTGCTCAGGTCCGCCGCGAAGTCCTCGCAGGAAAGCTCGTCCAGTTCGGGGCCAGCACAGCCATCAGCTTGCAGAAGTTCCTCGACACCTATCTTGAATGGGCCGAGCAGGTCCGTGAACACGCTTCCTTCCGAGCCGACAAGCTTGCCCTCAACAAGCTCGCCGACGTTGCAGGCCGCTCCATCTATCTCGACAAGCTGACCTTGCAGCACCTTCACCGGCTCATGGCCGTGCACAAGGATCTACGGCCGGCCAGCATCAACAACTACATGCGCCACATCCGCGCCGCCTTCAACAAGGCCGTGGAGTGGGGCCACATCAAAACGAACCCTTTTAAAGGCATGCAGGAACTCACCAAAGAGCGCCGCCCACCCGTCTACATCGAAGCGCCGGATATCCAACGTTTCCTGGCCAGTATCGCAGATGTGGACAAGCGCCGCATGGTCACGGCCTATATTTACACCGGGCGCCGCCGCTCCGAGCTCCTGGCTTTACGCTGGGAAAACGTCCGTTTCGACCGCGAGGAATACTACATTGGACGCAGCAAGGCGCACCTGTCCAAGTGGTACCCGATGCACCCAATTTTCAAGGCCGTTCTTCTTTCCATCGGCAAGCAAAGGGCAGGAAAGGTATTCCAGCGCTGGGAACACCCCGATACCATCAGCCACATCGTCAAGGAAGCGCTGGAAGGCTATGGGCTTGGGCACCTGCATCTACACCATATGCGACACACCTTCGCCACGCTGCTGCTCTCCGAAGGCGTTGACCTGGCAGCCATAAGCGATCTGCTCGGGCATTCGGACCGCCGCGCCACGGACATTTACGCCCAGGTGACCAACACCCGCGCGCATGAAGCAATTCGTAAAATCAAGTCTGGTCCAGTAGAGCTGTAGGGGATGACAACGATGCCGAACATTCCGACGATCATCACATATTGTTGCAAGGACATTGAAACACTCACAAAAGAAGAGCTTGTCGAGGCTTTGCGCTACCTTTGGGAAGAGCAGGAGCAGTTGCGCGAACGAACCGGCATGATGACATATTTCGAGAGAATTGAGCGGGCGCGGATCCGGACGTTTACCGGACGCGAACACCGTCCGGCCGGGACATAATTTGGGAGATTTTGGGAGATTCGGTTTTCGTCTTGACCACCCGCCCGGCCTTGTGTATCTAGCCCCCACGTGAGTCAGCCAGCGTAGCTCAGCTGGCAGAGCAGCTGATTCGTAATCAGCAGGTCCGCGGTTCGATTCCGCGCGCTGGCTCCAGAGAGATCAAGGCCCGACAAGGATTGCAAACCTTGCTGGGCCTTTTTTGTTGCCTTTAAAAATAATCAAGGGCTGGCACGGTGTTACGCTAATCAGCACAACATTTGCGTCAGCAGACCTGCTGCCCGGCACAGGGAAGGGGGGCCGCCGTCTGCACCGCCTTTTCTGGGCACGGCCAGCAACCCGACGCCCAATCCGCCCAGCGTCTTGCATCTGGGCTGGAACGGTTCACAATCGCGCCGCACGCCAACACCGCCACGCTTTATTTCTGTCCCCATCAAATTCGCAACCGGTGTCGGGTGAAGTGTCTCACGATCCAACGTGGATTCTCCAGACATGTCGATCAATCCATACACCTCCGTCTCCCATCGCGCCCCAAACATCCAGATGTGCACGTCACAGACTGTAATTTCATCCGCAATTCCAGACATTAACAATCCTTTCTGAAAATTCGTAGCGAATCCGAAAAATCGGCATGCCGCTTGCTCTTTCTTTCACATGCCAGCCCAGCCGGGCCGGCGAAAGAACACGACGCCCAAAACCGTCTGGAAAGGAGCGGCAGCGATGAAAATGACCCCAAGCGAGGCATTGGCTGAAACCCTGGTGGCTGAGGGCGTGCAAAACGTCTTCGGCATTGTCGGATCCGCGTTCATGGACCTGCTGGACTTGTTCCCCGCGGCGGGCATCCGCTTCATACCCTGCGCCCACGAGCAGGCGGCGGCCCACGCGGCGGACGGCCTGGCGCGCGTCACCGGCCGTCCCCAGGCCTGCATAGCGCAGAACGGTCCTGGCGCGCTCAACTTTGTTTCCGCCATCACCGCGGCCTACTGGGCGCATTCCCCGGTGGTCGCCCTGACGCCGGAAACCGGCAGCAAGGGCATCGGCACCGGCGGGTTCCAGGAAATCGACCAGATGCCGTTCTTTCAGCCCAGCACCAAGTATCAGGTGCGGGTCAATCGGCCCGACCGCATGGCCGAGCTGGCCCGGCGCTGCTTCTACATCGCCAAGGCCGAGCAGGCCCCACGCAGCTAAACATTCCCCGCGACTACTTCTACGGCGTTTGCGACGACGAGATCATCACCACGGCCGAGGTGCAGTTCGGCCCCGGCGCAACGAGCCAGATCGAAGAGGCCGCAAGGCTGCTCTCTCAGGCCAAGTATCCGGTCATTCTGGCCGGCGGCGGCGTGTCCGCGGGCGAGGCCATCGCTGAAACCAGCGCCCTGGCCGAGTATCTCACCGCGCCGGTGGTCAACAGCTACCTGCACAACGACTCTTTCCCGGCGGACCATCCCCTGTGCTGCGGCCCCATCGGCTACTGCGGCTCCAAAGGCGCCATGCGCACCATCGCCAAGGCCGACGTGGTTCTGGCCCTGGGCTGCCGCCTCGGGCCCTTCGGCACCCTGCCCCAGTATGATATCGATTACTGGCCAAAGGGCGCCAAGGTCATCCAGGTCGATGTGGACTACCGCGTGCTCGGCCTGTCCAAGCGGGTGAACCTGGGCATCCTGGCCGACGCCAAACAGTTCGCCGCCGCCCTGTTCCCAGCCGTCAAGGCCGCGGACCCCA
>Ga0183099_1000378_pt1 | contig 34007 bp, 29 predicted proteins | sample Biomet1_FD_127788 | JGI IMG/M metagenome (GOLD analysis project Ga0183099, IMG submission 127788) | Microbial communities from bioreactor (seeded with anoxic lake sediment) at LBNL, California, USA - Biofuel metagenome 1 | ecosystem: Engineered > Bioreactor > Anaerobic > Unclassified ... | reverse complement strand
ACGACATTCGCAAATTGCATATATCTGGCATCACTAAAAAAAGAGAAGGTCAGGATATTAAATAGTTTGATTCTTGGTGAGGATAACTTATTTAAGCCTTTCTGTAAGGTGACTTCGTAACCTGCATCTTCAAACATACGTCTCATGCTTTTCTTGGTAAAGAAACGAAGATGGGTTGAATCAAGAACTCCCTGATCACAGTACATCCAGTCTTTATCGATTATAAGTTTCTTCAGATTGGTAATAAGCCTGACATTGGGGATTGATGCTATTATAATGCCTTTGGGAGAAAGTTTAGGTTTGATTAGTTCTAATAGATGAGCAGGCTCAATCATATGCTCAAGGACATCATTAAAAGTTATACAGTCGAAATAACTATCTGGCAAGGATCTTAAAAGATCTTCTGCTTTTCCAAGCAGATAATGGTCTGTATTTCCTTTTATTTTTTCTTCAAGATCTGTTACAACTTCCACCCCCCAGGTTTCCGCTTGGGCTAACTCTTTTATATATTTTAGGAAGAATCCTTCACCACAGCCGACATCAAGTATCGTTTTAATATCTTTTGGTATCAAGGATGCAATCTCAGGTCTGCTGGAGCTATAATATGTAATAGGCTTTTTCATAGTATTTATTCGCTTTCAATGTCCCGACATCATATTGAGAGTCATTATTTAGAAAATTAGTAAGGATATTTTCTAAATAATGATTTCTAATGATAAAAGAGGAAAAATATTGTATCTGTTATCTTCGACTTATCCAAATGCGAATGGCTGTTTATATGCCAAGGAAAATAGTAATACAATTTTTTACAAAGCATTTTCTTTAACCAGGTATTCAGCAATCTGAACTGCATTCAATGCTGCACCCTTTTTGATCTGGTCGCTAACGGTCCAGAAGGTTAAGCCATTCGGATTGGAGAGGTCCTTACGTATACGACCGACATAGACAGGATCCTTACCGGATACAAAGAGAGGCATCGGATAGTCTTTGGTTGCATCATCCTGTTGCAGGATGACACCTTCGGCCTTTGCAAAAGCTTCTTTTGCTTCCTTAACGGAAACGGGACGTTCAGTCTCAATCCACGTTGTCTCAGAATGGGCACGCAAAACAGGGACACGAACGCAGGTAGCACTGACCTCAATATCCGAGTGCATGATTTTACGGGTCTCGTTATACATCTTCATTTCTTCTTTAGTATATCCATTATCTGTAAATACATCAACCTGAGGAATCAAGTTGAATGCCAACTGATATGCAAATTTATCAACTGTGACTTCTTCACCAGCTAATACCTGACGATATTGTTCGTATAGCTCGTCCATAGCAGCAGCACCGGCACCACTTGCAGCCTGGTAAGTGGATACATGTACTTTTTTAATATGAGAGATCTTCTCAATAGCTTTTAGAGCTACTACCATCTGAATAGTTGTACAGTTTGGATTTGCAATAATGCCACGTGGACGATCTTTTGCATCTTCCGGATTCACTTCAGGAACTACTAAAGGAACATCTTTTTCCATACGGAAAGCGCTGGAGTTATCAATCATCACAGCACCATATTTAGTTATAGTTTCTGCAAATTCCAATGAAGTACCCCCACCGGCAGAAGTAAAGGCTATATCTACACCTTTAAAGTCGTCGTTGTGTTGTAATAGTTTAACCTCGATCTGTTTACCGCGGAAAGTGTATTTACTTCCGGCACTACGTTTGGAACCGAACAATACTAACTCATCCATAGGGAAATTTCTTTCATCGAGGACACGTAGGAACTCTTGACCTACTGCGCCGCTTACACCAACGATAGCTACTTTCATCTTTTTTTTTCTTTAGTTGTAATTAATACCTTTTTTATCATACCTTTACAGCTGGTATGAATTCAGCTGCAAAAATATAACAATTTGCAATATTAAATGAGATAAAATGAAAAGAATTGCATTTATTATTTGTTTTTTATATTCTTTTTGTTGCTTTGCATTCGCAAACAAGAACTTTTTTAATGAAATTTTAAATAAAAGCTCTGTTTGTGAGGAGAATACCGTAAGATTTGGCTCTATAATCTTTAATGAGATAATGGCTAATCCAAAGGGAATAAGTGTACTACCCGAATCCGAATATATTGAGCTGTATAACCGAACAGATAATGTTATTTCTCTCAAAAAGTGTACTCTCAATTATGGCGGAAAGAAGTATCTTTTGCCGGATATAACGATTGATGCCAAAAACTATATAGTTCTTTGTAATCAAAAGTATAAGGATTTATGTACTGCAAAAGGAATTTTAGTTACCGGAGTATCCTCATTTCCTGCTTTGCTAAATACGGGTAAGCTTCTTTGGTTGGAGGATGAATATGGTAATCTTATTTCCTGGGTTGATTATACAGATTCCTGGTATAAAGATAATAAAAAGAAGGATGGGGGATATTCGCTGGAGTGTATTGATCCCGATAACCTTTCTAATGATGCAGAAAACTGGTGTGCAACAAATGATTCGAAAGGCGGAACTCCAGGGAAAGCTAATTCTTTAAAAAAGAGTTTGCCTGATAAAGCAAAGATTAATGTCCTTTCTTCATTTATACAATCTTCAGATACATTAGTGATAAATTTTAGTAAACCGATGAACGTTGTCTCACTTGGTCGGTTAGATAATTATACTAGCTTAAACTCTGCCATTTCTTTTAATAAAGCTATTCCTGATTATCCTTGCGGAAGGAATGTGAAACTGATTTTAAACAGTTCATTAAAAGCAGGAGAAAAAGTAGAAATTAAGTTCCATGATTTGATTGATGTTTCAGGAAATGCTCTTATGGCTCCCATTGCATTGGAAGTTTCTATTCCCGAACAGGTTGAAGCAGGTGATGTGCTTTTTAATGAAGTGTTGTTTAATCCTCGGTCTGGAGGTGCTCCATATATTGAACTGACAAATGTTTCAGAAAAAGTGTTGCCTTTTAATCAGTTTTTTCTTTCTTACCAAAAAGAGGATGGGACTCGTTCTGAACCTATATCTTTGAATAATACTGCTGAAAGTTTCATTCCACATACCGAAATCTTCTTTACTAACGAGATTGACAAGGTGTCATCTCAATATAAATGTGATGTATCTAAAGGTATACAAATAGATAATCTGCCAGATTTACCCAATAAGGAAGGAAAATTGTTTTTGATTTCAGCAAAGGGAGATTTGCTCGATGAAATGACTTATTCAGAATCAATGCACACTACATTACTAACGGATAGAAGTGGCGTTGCTCTGGAAAAGAAAAGTCCGGAATTGCTTTCTTCTAATCTATCAAACTGGATGTCTGCTTCTTTTTCTTCTGGATATGGAACTCCTGGTGCCTCGAATAAATGTACTATAAGTAACAATGATAAAACTGATGCTGAGCTTTGGCTAGAGAAGAAATCTTTTTCGCCAGAAAGTAGTGAAAGCAATAAATTGCAAATTCGCTATTTGCTTTCTGAAGAGAATGCTGTTGCTAATATTAAAATATTTGAGGCCTCAGGTCGTGAGGTTTGTTCTTTAGGCAAAAATATAGAACTCTCAGCTGAAGGAATGATTGAATGGGATGGAAAGCAAGAAGATAAAAGCATTTGTCGGGTAGGTTTATATATAGCCTACGTTGAGATACACAGTTTAGCTGGCACTATAAGAAAGTACAAACTTCCTTTTGCTGTGGTAAGATAAAGCACATTGTTCTTATCATCAGAAATAGGCATGTGTGATTCTTTTTGCTAACTCTTTTTTGTAATCTCCTCTTTTTTTTGTTTTTTTGTGCGAGGATTGTGAATTTAATAATATCTACCTTATGTATTTGTTTGACTTTAGCTTACAATTACCCATAACAGACCCCACCTGGATCTTCTTTTTAGTACTGGCAATAATCCTTTTTGCCCCAATATTACTCGACCGACTGCATATACCACATATTATCGGCATGATTTTGGCTGGAGTATTAATTGGAGGACATGGTTTTAATATTCTGGAACGTGATAGCAGTTTTGAGTTGTTTGGCAAAGTTGGCTTATATTATATTATGTTCCTTGCCGGTCTTGAAATGGACATGGCTGATTTTAAGAAAAATAAGAAAAAAGCATTTGTTTTTGGCTTAATAACTTTTACCATACCAACTGTATTGGGAATATTTAGCAATATGACGATATTGAATTATGGTATAGTAACTTCCATATTATTAGCCAGTATGTTTGCTTCACATACTTTGGTTTCATATCCAATTATTAGTCGTTACGGGCTTAGCCGGCAAAAAAGTGTAAATATTACAGTTGGTGGAACTGCGATAACTGTAATTCTTGCATTATTTGTATTGGTAATAATTGCCGGAATGTTTAAAAGCGAAGTAGATCAACTTTTTTGGTTCTTACTTATTGCTAAAATAGCTGTGGCTTGTTTTGTTATTATTTTCTTCTTCCCTCGCATAGGTAGATTGTTCTTTCGTCGGTATCAGGATAATGTAATGCAGTTCGTTTTTGTTCTTGCCATGCTTTTTCTCGGTGCCGGTATTATGGAATTAGCCGGATTGGAAGGAATTCTGGGAGCATTTTTAGTGGGATTGGTATTCAATCGCTTGATCCCTCATGTTTCTCCGCTAATGAATCATGTGGAATTTGTAGGTAATGCTCTCTTTATACCCTATTTCCTTATTGGAGTGGGGATGATTATTGATGTGAAAAGCTTCTTCTTGGAAGGCAAAGCATTTGAAGTGGCAATTGTTATGACTTTGGTTCCTTTAGTAAGCAAGTGGATTGCGGCTTTTATTACTCAGAAACTTTATAGAATGAACTCTAACGAGAGAAGAATCATATTCGGATTGAGTAGTGCCAAAGTGGCAGCATCACTGGCCGCAGTTCTAATTGGACATGATATTATTATGAATAATGGAGAGCGCCTGCTAAATGATGATGTGTTGAATGGAACTATATTGATGATTCTAGTAACTACTATTGTCAGCTCTTTTGTAACCGAACGTGCATCAAGGAAAATAGCGATCAATAATGAAGCGCAAGAAAAGGTTGGAGAAACAAAAGGTGAAGAAAATATATTGATTCCAATATCTAATCCGGATAATATTGTAAACCTGGTGAATCTTGCTTTGATTATAAAAAATCCAAGAAGGAAAGACGGATTGGTTGCTTTAAATGTTGTAAATGACGATCATGGATCTGCTGTAAAGCAAGCTCAAGGCGAGAAGTATCTTGAGAAATCTGCAATGATTTCTGCAGCTGCAGATGTAGAGATGCATACTGTAAGCCGGTATGATTTGAATATTGCTGCGGGTATAATCCATACAATTAAAGAATATAATGTTTCTGATGTGGTAATAGGTCTTCACCGCAAGATAAACTTAGTTGATTCTTTCTGGGGTGGGACTGCAGAAAACTTGCTGAAAGGTACTCATCGCCAGATTATGATCGCAAAATGTTTAATGCCTGTTAATACCCTTCGCCGGATAATTGTAGCTGTTCCTCAAAAGGCTGAATATGAAGCGGGATTTACTAAATGGGTAAATCAGTTGTGCCGAATGGGAGAGCAGTTGGGATGTAGAGTACACTTCTTTGCACATCCCGAAACGCTTGATCGCCTAAGAGTTTTAATCAGTAAGAAGTTTAAAGGCTTGAGAAGTGAGTTCTCGGAACTAGTTGATTGGGATGATTTACTATTGTTGACCGGACAGGTTAACTTCGACCATCTACTAGTTATAATAAGTGCCCGTAAGGGTTCAATATCTTATGATACTTCATTTGAACGATTACCATCTCAACTCTCTAAATATTTTTCTAATAATAGTTTGCTGGTTGTTTATCCTGATCAGTATGGAGAGCCTCAGGATAATGTTACATTCTCTGATCCTCGTGGACATAATGAGTCTTTGAATTATGACAAAATGGGACAGTGGTTTTATAAATGGTTTAAGAAGAATTGATGGAAGAAAGAGAACAGCGAACTCAGCTCTTGCTGGGCGAGGATAAAATGAATCGTTTGCGCAATGCCCATGTATTGGTTGTTGGATTAGGTGGTGTTGGCGCTTATGCTGCAGAAATGATTTGTCGTGCGGGTGTGGGACAAATGACTATTGTTGATGCTGATGTTATTCAACCATCGAATATTAATCGTCAGCTTCCGGCTTTAAATTCTACTATAGGAAAACTGAAAGCAGATGTTGTGGCTGCCAGATTGAAAGATATAAATCCCGACTTAAAACTTACGGTGTATCCCATATATCTTAAGGATGAAAATATACCTGAATTATTAGATTCTGCAAAGTTTGATTTTGTAGTGGACGCCATTGATACGATTAGTCCAAAGTGTTTTTTGATATTCAATTCCATCAAGCGTGGACTGAAAATTGTTTCCAGTATGGGTGCAGGAGCGAAAAGCGATATCACTAAAGTTTGTTTTGCCGATATTTGGGATACTTACCATTGTGGATTAAGTAAGGCTGTTAGGAAACGGTTACAAAAAATGGGAATGAAACGGAAACTACCAGTTGTTTTTAGTACAGAACAAGCCGATTCCAATGCAATTCTCTTAACTGATACCGAACAGAATAAGAAGTCTACAACAGGAACTGTAAGTTATATGCCAGCCGTTTTTGGGTGTTATCTGGCAGAATACGTAATAAAACGAATTTAAACAATGATAAAATTAGAAGGAATTACAAAAAGTTTTGGCGATTTGCAGGTCTTAAAAGGAATTGACCTTGAGATATCCAAAGGTGAGGTGGTAAGTATTGTTGGACCAAGTGGGGCCGGGAAAACAACTCTGCTTCAGATTATGGGAACTCTGGATAAGCCGGATGCGGGAACGATCAATATGAATGATCAGGAGATAAACCGGATGAAAGATAGAGATCTTGCTGTTTTTCGTAATAAATATATAGGATTTGTTTTTCAGTTTCATCAGTTGTTGCCTGAGTTTACAGCTCTTGAAAATGTGATGATTCCGGCATTTATTGCAGGAATTTCTACTAAAGAGGCAACAAAAAGAGCGAAAGAAATATTAAACTTTATGGGACTGACTGAACGCTCGTCTCATAAACCAAACGAACTTTCAGGAGGAGAAAAGCAACGCGTGGCTGTTGCCCGTGCCTTGATTAATCATCCTTCCGTAATTCTAGCCGATGAACCTTCCGGTAGTCTGGATACACATAATAAGGATGAATTGCATCAACTGTTCTTTGATCTTCGCGATAAGTTTGAGCAGACATTTGTAATTGTTACTCATGACGAAGGACTAGCTAAGATTACCGACAGAACCATTCACATGATTGACGGGCAGATTGTTTAGAAACAGATATAGGGGGCTAACCGCTCAAAGTCTTTCGAACTGAATTCTTCATATAAAGATAAATCCTTGAGACTTTTTATAGCTCCTTTTTTCTTTCTATACTCTGTTATTACTTTTGCCTGGTAAAAGTTTATATAAGGATGAGCAGTCAAGCGTTCAATGCTAAACTTGTTTAAGTTTAATCGATGGATTGGCTCTTTTTTAATAGTAAACCATTTGTTTAGTTCGGGCGAAATATGCGATATCTCTTGTAGCTGACTTACCTTGTAGAAACCACCTATGAGCTCCCGGTAAGCAATAATTCGTTTGGCTGTTCCAATCCCGATTCCAGGAACTTTTTTGAGCTCAGTAGTATCTGCTTCATCTAGATTAATAACTGTTCCTTCGGGATATTTATAAAATTTCAGCGTGTCGCGGTCTGCTTTGGCCGAAAATTGCTGAAGTGAGTCTATTTTCTTTAAATATTTATCGCCAATATAAATGTAAGGTGCAAGCATTTTGTACTGGTCGGGCGAAAGACCATAAACTTTGGCAAAAGATTCAGGAGTACGAAACTTCCCACCTTTGGCTCTGTAACGAAGAATGTTTCTTGCAATATAAGGTGGTAATCCTAAACGGGAGAATGTAATAGAATCGGCAGTGTTAGGGTCGAATGGGGCAAGAATTATTTCTTTTTTCCGACGAACGTAATAGTCATTGAAATTCCAGTCTTTCTCTCTTTGATGAACGGATGTAATAAACCTATTATAAGCTTCTTCGTCCATTTTACCGTTAATCTGTACTGATGGAACAATATAAGGAACCGACCAGTAAATTAGTAATGCTACAAAAATTAGAATAATAAGTGTGTAGAATCCAATCCGTTCTGTCTTTGTAAAGTAGAAAAAGTCTTTCCACATCTTGCGTTTTTCTTAGAGGGTTTTAGTTACATTTATTTTTCCGAATAATGAGAAATATAAAATGTTTTGTAATTTTGCATATCTTCAAAATTAATTGAACATGATAAATCTTATTCGGAAATATCCATTTTCTATATTCATAGTGCTGACCGTAGTCTATCTGTCTTTTTTTAAGCCGCCAAGCACTCCTTTAGATCCTATTTCTAATATTGATAAAGTAGTTCATGTCTGCATGTATTTTGGTATGTCTGGCGTGTTTTGGCTTGAATACATGAGAAGCCATCGTGGCCGCTTTAAATTCATGCATATATTTATAGGAGCTGTGATTTTTCCAATAGTATTTAGTGGTTGTATTGAACTCCTGCAAGAATACTGCACCTCATATAGAGGGGGCGATTGGCTGGACTTTACAGCTAATTCTGTTGGCGTTATTCTTGCAGGGGGTGTTGCATATTTCTTTGTCAGACCGAAATACTTTTTATAACAAGTTCACTCTGCTATAAGTATTCAATAATTTGTCCCATCTTCATGCTGTTCGATCCTTTGATAAGAATATAGCATCCTTTAGGTTTATCATCTTTGATAACTTTAACTACATCTAAGATGTTTGTAAAGCAGTCGTAAGAATGAGTTGTCTGTTCAAACTGATCTCCCACAAGAATAACCTTTTCAAACTCGCAAGTATCGATGAAATCGACTACTTTCTGATGCTCTTCAATGCTTGTATTTCCTAACTCTTTCATATCTCCCAGGATAACAACTTTGTGCTTAGCTTCCATTTTTTTGAAGTTTTTCAATGCCGCTATCATACTTGTAGGATTTGCATTGTAAGCATCAATAATAAGTTTATTATCTTCAGTTTCTTTTAATTGAGAACGGTTGTTCTGAGGTGTATAGTTTGTTAATGCATGGTCAATCTTGGCAGGCTCTATACCGAAGAAGCGTCCAATGGCAACTGCTGCTAATGCATTATCAAAATTATATTCACCAATTAACTTGGTTTGAATATGATGAATATTTCCATCTTTTCCCGCTTTCCAGTCAAAAGCAAGGTACGGAGAACATGAAGTGACTTTTCCGTTCACATAAAGATTCTCAGTTGTTCCGTAATTGATCAGATTTAATCCATCTGCAATATCCATCAGGAAAGGATTCTCATTCTGAATAAATACGATTGAATTCTCTTTTTCACGCAAGAAATCATAAAGCTCTCCTTTTGTTTTTATTACGCCTTCAAAAGAGCCAAATCCTTCCAAATGAGCCTTGCCCACATTGGTAATAATACCATAATCAGGTTCTGCAATTTCAACTAATGTTTTTATTTCCCCCGGGTGATTAGCTCCCATTTCAATGACAGCCAAATCGTGATGACCGCGGAGTTTTAATAAAGTAATTGGCACTCCAATGTGATTGTTCAGATTTCCCTGAGTATAAAGTATATTGTGAACTTCGGAAAGTACAGCAGCAATCAGCTCTTTAGTCGTCGTTTTACCGTTGGTTCCGGTAATGCCAATAACTTTTGTTCCCAGTTTCTTACGGTGATAGTTGGCAAGTTGCTGAAGAGTTTTCAAACAATCGTCAACTAATATTATATTTTTGTTTTCCGGATCAGCATATTCAGCTTCGTCCACAACTGCATAAGCACAGCCTTCTGTTAAAGCCTTTTTTGCAAAAGAATTACCATTAAAATTGTCGCCTTTTAGAGCGAAAAAAATAGAATCGTCAGGGCAGTTGCGACTATCGGTGGTCACAATAGGGTATTGCAGATAGATTTGGTAAAGAGCAGCTATTGTCATATCAATAATATTTGGAAATTTCTGTATGCAAAATTAGACAAAATATTGTTATTAATAAGTGCGCGCAATAAAAAATACTTCATTCTACTTTTTCTTTGCTTATAAACTATTATAGCCTTGAGGATGAATTAGTAATTTATTGACCAGCTTCCGGCTAAAACATGTACATGTTTTGCAAAAGACTTCCTGTTTAAATGATTAGTTTATCAGGTAATGTAAGATAGTATAAACTTATTATTGTGGAAAAGATATAATGATTTAAAAAGAAGAATGAAAAATATTATGTATTTTTGCCATAAACAAATTGTAATAAACAACAATGGTTAGTCAGTCTCTTTCGAAATATATAAATGTGAATGGAAGACTTTTAGATCTTTCAACTCCGCAAGTAATGGGTGTTCTCAATGTAACTCCCGATTCTTTTTATTCTGGATGCCGTGCACAAACAGATGAATCTATTGCCGACCGTGCCCGACAGATATTGGAAGAGGGTGCTTCTATTATAGATATCGGAGCTTACTCTTCGCGCCCCAATTGTGTAGATATATCTCCCGAGGAAGAATTGAGTCGGTTACGATATGCATTGAAGATTTTGAATGAAGCTCATCCCGATGCAATCATATCTGTTGATACATTTCGTGCAAGCGTGGCCGAAGTCTGTGTGAAAGAATACGGGGTTGCCATTATAAATGATATTTCGGGCGGTGAAATGGATAAAAACATGTTCGATACCGTTATAGATTTACAGGTTCCATATATTATGCAACACATGCAAGGCACTCCTCAGAATATGCAGGATTCTCCTCATTATGATAATCTGATGAGAGAGACTTTCCTTTATTTCTCTGAAAAGATACAGACGCTGCATGATAGAGGATTGAATGATATAATCCTTGATCCCGGGTTTGGTTTTGGGAAAACGTTGGATCATAATTATGAACTACTTAGTCATTTGGAAGAATTTAAAATATTCGAACTCCCAATACTCGTTGGATTATCCCGGAAGTCGATGATCACTAAATTATTGGATATTCCTACAAGTGAAGCATTAAATGGAACAACCGTTGCCAATACAATAGCTCTTATGAAAGGTGCAGATATTATTCGTGTTCACGATGTAAAGGAGGCCGTTCAAGCCGTTAAGATTGTTCAGAAATGTAGAAATCTATAAAGAATAATAGCATGCCTATAGAATTTGGAGTAAAAGACTTTATTGATATACTGTTAGTAGCATTCTTGCTATACTACACATATAAGCTGATGAAAGCATCGGGCTCTATTAATGCGTTTATTGGTATACTTGTTTTTATTCTTATATGGCTTGTTGTATCGCAGATTCTGGAAATGCGTTTGCTGGGATCTATTTTTGATAAACTGGTAAGTGTAGGCGTCCTTGCATTAATAGTTCTTTTCCAGGATGAAATCAGGCATTTTCTGCTTACTCTCGGTTCGCATCAACGGACAAGTGTCCTGGCTCGGTTTATATCTGGAAGCAAGAAAGAACAAATGGATAAAAGTGATATTGTTCCTATTGTTTTGGCCTGCCTGAATATGAGTAAACAGCGAATTGGTGCATTGATTGTTGTGGAAAGAACTGTTCCTCTTTATGATATTATTCGTACGGGCGAAGTTATCGATGCAAACGTAAATCAGCGATTAATAGAGAATATTTTTTTCAAGAACAGCCCTTTGCATGATGGTGCAATGGTAATCTGTAAAAAACGAATAAAGGCTGCAGGTTGTATTCTGCCTGTATCTCATAATTTGGATATCCCGAAAGAATTGGGACTTCGCCATCGGGCAGCTATGGGTATTTCACAGATAACGGATGCTCATGCTGTTATTGTCAGTGAAGAAACTGGGTTTATTTCGGTTGCATATCATGGACAATTCTATTTAAGACTTAGTGCAGAAGAGCTGGAGAGTATATTAACCAAAGAAGATTAGTTTAGCATCAGACTCATGTAAGGTCTTTGACGCTCGAATAGATGGAGCTCTTTTGGTAATAGTTCTGTTTTATATCCCATTAAAGCTTGTGTAAGCTCTTGAATACTGAAAGATTTGAAATCCTTATTTATTTCTGCTATTTCTAATTTACCCGATTTTATCGAATAAAAGGCGTTGTTTTTTCCAATAGACTCGTCGCTTATATTAAAGGATACTTCAAATTCTGGATGATGAATGGCGTAAATCTTCAGTAGTTTTTCTGCATCAATAATCCGTGCCATTCCTAAAATATTCCCCATTTCATCGTTTGATGGTGTAATACAAGATATGTCTTTGACTTGAAATTGTTCTGCTGCAGTAAACAGAAGTGTGTCTCTTACAGAATCGTCCTCAAAGAATAGCTCGGGTACATGAAGCCTGTTCTCTTTTGCATAACAAAATAGAAGCCCTATGATTTCTTCTTTTGATCTGGCTATTAGTAATTCTCCACTTCCAAGTTTTAGATCGTCCATAATAACTAAAAAATCATCATAAGAATGTTGTATGCAGTATGGACGTTTTTTTATGTTTTCATCGAAGAAAGAGTAAACTTCTTCTTGTAAGAAAGATTGTGAAGTATATTTAGATACAGTGTATTCCGAAGAAGGTATTAATTCATCAACTGTGAAGGTTTTATTTGAATATTCAAAAACAGGAGTATATCCCATTTTTGAATAATAACTAAAAAGCCATTCTTCTGCAGGAATGAGCGTAGTTAAAGGCACTTCATTATTTTGCATTCGAGCAAATGACTTCAAAAGGAGCCTTTTCATCGCTCCTTTTTCTCTGTAATCAGGATGAGTGCAAGCTCCGGATATGTATCCGGTAGAGATTATCTCCCCACAGAAAGTCATCGGATAAGAAAGGATCTGCAAAGCCGAAATAATGTTTCCATTTTCCTCAATAGCAAGATTTACCTCGTCACTGTATCTTTTAGAAAAATACAGTTCAGTAAATGCTTCGTCGTCTCCGAAACAAAGATTCCACAGCTTTTTGACTTCCTCTTTCATTCCATTTTTAGCCTTTTAATCGGGCAATATTCTTTTCTAAAAGGATGGTTGGCTGATAGGATAACTTAGCTTTTCTCAATCCTTCAATACCCAAATCTTCTTCACGGTTCAAGTAAACAAACTGTTCCGGTATATGTTTGGCGAATTCTTGATTGATAACATTATATGCTCCTTCAATCTGCGTGTCAGCTTTCTCTACATGAACTCCAAAAGTTTCATGATTAATAGGCATCCCAAAAGTGAACGCCGCAATTTTGCCATTAACGTAAAGTATACCTCCGGTTAACCCTATTTCGTCAAAGTGATTTAATGCATAGGTCAGTGATTTGCGTTCATTGCCTAATCCATTTTGTTGCTCACAGTCGTTAGCCCTGCACCATTCTTCTTCCAACCTCAAACATTCACTTATACGATCTGTTGTAATAGGAACATATTCATAATCAGTATATGTTTTATAGAACTTATTTGCATGATTACGTTTCGGCTGAAACTTCTTCCCTTTTAATTCGGCTAAGTCGGTACGGAGGTAGATGTAATCTACGTAATCTCTGTTTGATGAAAAGTCGAACTTTCCAGGCATTAGTTTTTCTATTTCATCTTTCATGTTATTGCAAACGCCATATATCAAAAAAGATTTTCCCTCACTTGCAGCATCGTCTATAATAGCCTCAAGAATCTTTTTTAAATTTCCTTCGCCAACCGGCATCATATAAGCTAGCTGGTTATTCATGTAGAATTTGAATAACAAGAATCCGTCAACTATGGCAAACTTTGTATCATACATAAATCGCCAGCTACATAAATTAGAAAATGAAAGATCACAATTCTTTCTTTCGCTATTCATTGTAATAGAGGTAATAGCCTCTTTATCTTCTAGTGTTATATCTTTGAATTTTATCATATCATATCACCAACAAATTATTTGCCATTTTATAATAAGTCTAACAATCTCAATATGGTAGGAGTGAAAAGTGCTGTAAAAATACCATTTAAAGTAAGCCCTAAACTAGCATAGGCACCGTACTTGCCGCTTACGTCCATAGCTGTTGATGTGCCAACGGCATGGGCAGCGGTTCCCATTGAAAGCCCTTGTGCTATTGGACTTTCTATTTTTAAAAGAGCCAATATCTGAAATCCGAATATTGCTCCGAATAATCCAACACATACCACTACCGCTGCAGTTAACGATGGTATTCCTCCAATTGTTTTTGTTACTTCCATTGCAATTGGAGTTGTGACAGATTTGGCAGCAAGCGACAAAATGACTTCTTTACTGCCACCTAGTAACTTGGCAATCAGAACAACCGAGATTACTCCGACAATACAACCGGCTAATTGTGAGAACAGAATAGGCCACAATTGCTTTTTTATTTTCTCCAGCTGGAGATATAAAGGAACTCCGAGTGCTACAACTGCTGGTTTTAACCAGAATTCTATAAATTGACCGCCCAAATGATATGTTTCGTAACTGATATTGCACAACTTTAAGAATAAAATTAAGGCAGCAATCGTAAGTAATATGGGGTTGAGCAAAACCCAACCAGTCTTCTGCTGAATATATTTGGAAAAGAAATAGATTCCAAATGTTATTGCTAAAAGAAATAAGGGGTTTTCTAGATAATTCATTTGATTTTTCTCATTAATTGGTGAACCCATCCTGTAACTACAAGTACCAGAATGGTACTGACTATTGATGCAATGGCAATTGGCCAAAACTGAGCTGATATAATATCAAAGTAAAGCATTAAAGCAACTCCGGGAGGCACAAAAAAGAAGCCTAAATTAGCAACCAGGAAATCAGACATTCCTTTAACCCATTTCAATTTTACCCAGCCTAGTTTTAGAAAAAGTGTAAGTAACAACATTCCAATTATACTTGATGGGAGTTTTATCTCTGTGAGATAGACGGTTAATTCACCCAATGCCAGGCAACCAAACAAAATAAAGCACTGACGTACCATAATGTATCCTATTAAAAACTGATGCAAAATTAGGGATTAATTGCTCAAATAACGAAAAATGGATCATAAATGATTAATATGCCATATAATGTTTATTGATATTCTTTTCAAATACTTTTAAATTTGGTATGATACATAATGGTACTTCATTGTATTTACTTAAAATATTGTTCTTGTTTCTAAAAATTCCTAATTATAAACACTAAATTATTTTTGATTTTAATATTAATGGTTAAATTTGCCAAACTAGTGAAATCATTGTATGAGAAGCATCATTCAGTATATCGTTTTTATATTATTTATAGCTTGTATCCTCTCTTCTTGCCGTCCAGATAGACAGTCAGATTATTATTTGGAGCATGCAGAATCTTTGTTGGAACAACACCCTGACAGCGCTTTAATTCTTCTGAATAAAATAACTCCCAAGGATTTATCTACTGGGGAATATGCACGTTATTGTCTACTCATGACTCAGGCGAGAGACAAAAATGGCCTGCCTTTGACATCTGATTCGTTGATCAGTGTTGCCGTTGAATACTTTAATGATAAAGAAGATCTTGATACCAAAGCGAAAACTTATTTTTATGCTGGTAGGGTTAATCAGGATATGCAGAATGCAAAGCAAGCGATGGAGTATTTTCTAAAAGCTGCAGATTTCTCCGAAGATAGTAAGGATTACAAATTAAGATATCTTATTTATTATTATTTAGGGGACCTTTATTTCAATGAGAACTTATATGATTCTGCATTGAAGTCTAATCGACAGGCCTTTTATTATTCTCAATTGCTGAATAATAAGGATTATATGACTTATGCGCTTAGAAGCATTGCTCTTGCATATTCAGGTAAAGGTGATTATCGTAATGCTTTAGTTTATTATTTTAAAGCATTGAAAATTTTGCCTAAATCTGATGTTAGTACTTTTTCTACTTTACTTAATGAGATGGGTGTCCAATATAACCATTTAAAGGATTATTCCCATGCTCTTCATGCTGTGAATAAAGCTATTAGTATAAATCAGGATAGTGCAAAATTGCTATATAATTATTATGTTAAGGCAGAAATTTATTTTAATATGCATCAATATGATTCTGCTGTTTATTTTTACGATAAAACAACGCGTAGCTTAGATCTTTATACAAAGGCAGACAGTTATTATAAATTGTCGAGGGTAGAAAGAAATCGTGGAGATGTAGACAAGGCTTTGTATTATAATGATATTTATATAAATTTTAGAGATTCTATTGAAAAAAAGTTGCATGCTGACATGATCATTAAAATGCAGAACATTTACCAACATAAAAAATCTGTTGAGAAAATACAATACCTTACTTTAGAAAAAAATCAGCAAAAGATGGTTCTCTATTTAATTAGTGCCATTTCTTTAGGTATTTTGTCTTTGTTGGCTAGTATCCTGTTGTTATATAGAAGCCGTAAAGAGAGGCAGACTCGTGAATTGGAATTGGTGGTTCAGAAAGAAAAAGAAGAATCTCAAATTGCAAAAGCTAGATTGCAAGAGAGTGAGCTGGTAAGAATACGGAAAGAAAAAGAGTTGCTGGAAAAAGAGATGGAACTCCGTACTGACTTTTTTAGCAGACTTAATAATATTACTTTCCCTTTCCTTTCTATTCAGGAAGGTAAAGAAGGGTATATCAGATTAACTCAAGAAGATTGGGAGGCAATTGTTAAGAATACAGATGCGGCTTTCGATCATTTTTCTGTTCGTCTGGCCAAAACATTTCCTGAACTTAAAAAAGATGAAATACTCTTCTGCTGCTTAATAAAAATGAAGTTAGGTTTAAACACATTATCCTCTGTTTACAACCTAACAAAAGATGCTATTTCAAAAAGAAAAGAACGAATTAAAAAGAATAAAATGAGAATAGAAGACGGGCGATCGTTGGATCAATTCTTGGCAGATTTTTAGTGTTTTTAATCTCTATTTTTCTAATTTGTCCAATATCGCAGTCTCAAATTATTGTTGAAAAAGCATTTAAATTACTGTTCGTTAGATAGTTATTGTGTAAATGATATGTCCAACGTTTTTTTTGATTAATAAGTCTTTATTCCTTAATTTTGTATCAAGCAATTTATGAAATCGAATTTAAATAATATTAAAAAATATGCATTATGAAAAAGTCATTATTCATCGCATTGTGTTGCTCATTCTTTTTAGTTTCATCTTTGTACGCTGAAACATATACAACAGCATCAATAGCTTTACAAGCTGCCCGCGATAAAAGTGTAAGACCGACATCTGTTGTTGAGACGGTAATTCCTATTACTGCAACTATTGATGTAGATTTACTAAATCTAAGTTTTACTTCAAATTTAGGGAACGCAACTGTAACAATTGAGAACTCTTTGGGTGAAGTAGTATATGAAAATACACTCAATGCTCAAGACGGAACAATTCTTCCAATCTCTTTAGCAGGATCAGAATCTGATACATATTATATTGAGATTAATAGTGGCAGCAAGAAATGGTTTGGAGAATTTGATTTGTAATAGAAATCAATTTAATCAATTGATTAATTAGATAGTTATTGACACTCAGTTTTTAAGCGCTGACTTTTGTGAAAAAGTCAGCGGCTTTTATAAATATTAGTTTTAGTTTGGATATGAATATGTCTAACATTCAATTTAATATAGATAATATGTATAGTTATTACAGCAATTTTGGAAACCATATATTCCGTAAGCCTGCTATGATTTGCATGGAAACGGTTCATCTTGTTAATGAGAAGATGCGAAAAGAATCAATTATAATCAGTGAAATTAGACCTAATACTACTTTGTTTCAAGGACATGAGGTTAAGGTATATCCTCATTCCGGGAAAGATTCATTGTTGATTGAAATAACTGGAATGTCTAAAAATATAAAAGCTACTGTTTATCTCTTCACTCTAGAAGGCGCTTTATTGCAAATGAATCACGTTACACAGTCTAAAACTTCTATTGATGTACCTTTTATGTCAAATGGGAGATATCTTATGAATATTCAAATAGGTAAGGATATCTTTACCTGGAAAATAACTAAGCAATAATTATTTTATATAAAACGGGATTTAGAATGTGTTTTAGATAATTTTTTTAAATTTGTGGATTGTTTATTATGAAATATGATAATGAAACATCCTATCCTGCTTTTTTGTTTTCTGTTACTTCTGTTTAGTACGCTATTCTCATGCCGTCCTAATCGCTCTTCCTATGAAATATTGCTGCGGGCTGAAACCCTTATTGATAAATATCCTGATAGCACTTTAGTCTTATTACGCAAAGTTAATTCTGGTGCTTTGGATAGATCTGATAATGCACGGTATTGTCTGCTTATGACAAAAGCACTATTTAAAAATTCTATTCCTATTGTTTCGGATTCGCTTATCAGTATTGCATTAGATTATTATAATACTAATGGAGATTCTATAAAAAAGGCTGAAGCTTATTTTTATGCTGGACAAGTGAATGCTGATATGAAGAATTCAAAACTTGCAATGGAGTCTTTTTTAAAAGCTGCAGATTTTGCTTCTTATAGTAAAGATTATAAATTGCTATACCTTATCTATTATTATTTAGGTGATCTTTATATAAATGAATCCTTGTATGATTCTGCAATAAGAATGCAAAAGAAGGCACTTTCATTTTCAAAATTGTTAAATGATAATTCTTATGTGGTTTATGCATTAAGAAATCTTGCTATTTCATATTCAGGTCATGGTAAGAATGACAGTGCTCTGATAAATTATTATATGGCTTTCAATTTAATTCCAAAGTTGGATTCAAGAGCTCATATTGTTATTTTTAATGAGATAGGAGGCATTTATAATAATCTAGGGAATTATAAACAGGCTATTAGAATTGTCGATAAAGCATTGGCCTTAAAACCATCTTATGAAGAATCGCTTTATAGCTTTGTGGTTAAAGCACATAGCTATTTGAAAATGGAGAAATATGATTCTGCTGTTTATTATTATAATGCAACACTTCACAGTCCTAATTTGTATACTCGAGCTTCTAGTTATCGGGGGCTAGCTGATGCATATTATGCTAAAGGAGATTCTAAAAAGGCTTTTATGCTAATGAATACTTTCACTAATTATAGAGATACAATTGAAAGTCAAACAAAGACAGCTGCAGTTATTGAAGTTCAGAATATATATCAGCATGGGAAATCAAAGGAACAAATTCAAAAGTTACTTTTGGAGAAAAAGGAGCAAACCATTGCTTTCTATCATTGGGGGCTTTTATCCTTTGTTCTATTGCTTCTATTGTTAGGGTCCTTCTTTATTTATAGAAGCCGAAATAAGAAAGAGTTATTAGAAAAAAGCAGAATGCTGTTGGAGCAAGAAAATAAGTTGATTAAGATGAGAGAGAAAGAGTCTCAACTTCGGGAAGACTTTTTTAAGAAGCTTAATAAACTAAATAAAATACCTTCATTAGGACTGATTAATACCAAAAACAAAGAATCGTTGTCAGATGATGTAGTAAGGATATCACTAACTGATCGTGACTGGGAGGAGCTTATACGAAATATAGATGTGGCTTATGATCATTTTACCGATCGATTAAAAAGAGAATATCCCAATTTAACACTCCAGGAAATTCATCTTTGTTGTTTGGTTAAAATTAAAGTTGCACGTAATGACTTAGCAAATATTTTTTGTATTACTCCTCAAAGTGTAAAAACAACTAAGTATAGAATCAAAAAAGAAAAAATGGGAATCCTTGATAGAGATATAACTCTTGATCATTTTCTTGAAAAGTTCTAAATATTGCTTTATTGAGCATCGCTAAACTTTAATTGTTACCGTAAAAGGAGTTGGTTGTTTGTTAATCTATTGATTTACAAAGTTATACGTTTTTTATTTTGTTACCCTATTTTTAATCAAATACTCATTTTATTCCCGAAATTTGTTTCGTTATTCAAAATGTAGAACTCCCCGGGAATAATATAAATGAGCAATGGTTAGGGAATTTATAAAGTAGTAGTTGTTAAGCGAGCAATGAATTTCACTCTCCCGGGGTTCTATTTTTTTTAGATGTATAAATCTTTGATTAAATGCTACTGTTGCATTAATATTAATAAGAAGAATACCAAACTAAAAACATATCTTCGATTGTTTTTTAAAACCACTAGAATTTAATCTGCATTCTTGTACAAAAGAACTATTTCTTCTGTACAAATGAATTAATTGTTCTGTACAAGAGAATGTATTCTTTTGTACAAGAATGCTAAAAGATTATCCCGGTTAATTAAAAACACCCAGAAGATAAGGAACTTTATTACAGCTTTGATGAAAAGTTGGAGCTGTGAATAGCGCTAGATTGCTAGATTACCGCTAGATCAAATTAAATTGATCTAGCACCTTTTCTGTACTTATTATCAGATAGTTATATGTCTACTGCTAGATTGCTAGATCAATTTGCGAAAAAAGAGTTTTTTGGGAGACTCATTTTTAAAATAACCAGGGTTCTTAAAGTTCGTGAGCTTATTAAACTCTCACATTATAATTGAAATTGAGTCTCTTCTTATCTGTTTTTTAATTTATTGATTGTGCTGAAATGCAGATTAAATTTGTATTTTTGTTATATAGAATAAAACATAACTCGTATACAATGGATATTGATGGAAAAATAAAAAAAGAATTTGTTCGTTTTCAACGAAATGAAATAACCGAGAGCCTGGTTTATTCACGTCTGGCTTCAATTGAAAAAGACAGTTCAAACAAGGAAATTCTTTTAAATATTGCTGCAGATGAGGTTGCTCATGGAAAAGTCTTTCAGAAGTACACAAAAGAAAATCCTACACCTAACCGATGGAAGATATTCAAATATTATTGGTTAGCTCGTTTATTTGGATTGACCTTTGCTTTAAAATTGATGGAATCTGGTGAATCAAATGCCCATAAAAACTATGACCGCTATGCAAGTTTCCCAGAATTACTTCGACTTGGCCGTGAGGAAGAAGAGCATGAAAAGAAACTTATTGGCCTGATTAATGAAGAACGGCTGGAATATATGGGTTCGGTTGTACTAGGATTAAATGATGCCTTGGTAGAGTTTACCGGTGCATTAGCCGGATTTACACTTGCTTTAAGTGATTCGAAGCTTATAGCGCTAACCGGAAGTATTACCGGTATTGCTGCTGCTCTTTCTATGGCTTCATCCGAATATCTTTCTACAAAATCAGAAGACAGCAATGATAAGCATCCTGTTAAGGCTGCTATCTATACAGGTTTTGCTTATATTGTTACGGTAGTTGCTTTGGTTCTACCTTTTATAATATGTTATAATGTTTTAGTTGCACTTGGTATAATGCTTGTAGCAGCGTTACTAATAATAGGAATATTTAATTATTATTATTCTGTAGCAAGAAGTGAAAGCTTTAAAAAGCGATTTATGGAAATGGCAATCCTGAGTTTTGGGGTTGCTGCAATTAGTTTCTTAATTGGCTTTTTATTGAAAAAGTTTACAGGTATTGAGGTTTAATCATCTTAAAGGCCCTTTTTATACTTTTTTAATGTTAAAGTAGCAACTTTAGTGCCTTGATTGATTAATTTATCCGCTGTTTTGTAATGTTGATATTGCAATTATATGTAATTTTGCAAAGTGAAAGTCAACTACTTCGATATCAGAACATATAAATATATTATTCAATCATGGATTTAATTAATGAAATTATTGCGCGGGCGAAAGCTGATCGTCAGCGAATTGTCCTTCCTGAAGGAACGGAAGAACGTACTTTAAAGGCTGCCGATCTAGTTTTGGCGGATGGAGTTGCTGATATTATTCTTCTAGGTAACCCTGAAGAAATTAAGAAATTGGCTGCTGAATGGGGACTAAAGAACATTGAGAAGGCAACAATTATAGATCCTGCTAACCATGCAAAGAAGGAACAGTATGCTGAATTGTTATGTGAACTTCGCAAGAAAAAAGGTATGACTATTGAAGATGCTCGTAAGCTAGTTCTTGATCCGTTGTACTTAGGATGCCTTATCATTAAGAGTAATGATGCAGATGGTCAGTTGGCTGGTGCTCAAAATACAACTGGTGACGTTCTTCGCCCTGCATTGCAAATTATTAAAACAGCTCCTGGTATGAGTGTAGTATCTGGTAGCATGTTGCTTATAACTAAAGCTCCAGAATATGGCAAGGATGGTCTTTTGGTTATTGCTGACGTTGCTGTTTTACCAAACCCAACTGCAGAAGAACTTGCTCAGATAGCAGTTGCTACAGGTAAGACTGCCCGCGTGCTCGCAAACGTAGAACCAAAGGTTGCTATGCTTAGCTTCTCTTCTAAAGGAAGTGCTAAACATGAAATGGTTGATAAAGTTGCTGAAGCGACTCGTTTGGCTAAAGAATTGGCTCCTGATATGCTTATTGATGGTGAACTTCAGGCTGATGCAGCTCTTGTTCCTTCTGTTGGAAATAGCAAAGCTCCTGGAAGTGCAGTTGCCGGACAAGCAAATACTTTGGTTTTCCCTTCTCTGGAAGTAGGTAACATTGCTTATAAAATGGTTCAACGTCTTGGCGGTGCTGAAGCTGTTGGTCCTATTCTTCAAGGGATGGCTGCTCCTGTTAACGATCTTTCTCGTGGTTGTTCAATTGAAGATATCTATAGAATGATTGCAATTACTGCTAATCAGGCTATTGGAGCAAAAAAATAATTAAAAGAATTTAAAGGTATGGCTGAAATGATTAAAGAACCAATAGAGAACTACGGACTAAGTTCGAAGGACCGTAAAAAGACTTTGTTCTCTAAAATTGGTATCGTAGGCTGCGGAAAGGAAGGCTCTAAAATAGCGACTGTAGCTGCTACGGCTGGTATTGAGGTAGTATTTCTTGAAATCAGTGATGAGAAAATTGAAGCAGCATTCGATAGAATTGCTGGTGAATTAGACATGCGCATTGCCACATGGGGTCTTACTGAGACAGAAAAGAAAACTTTTCTTGGACGTATCTCGGGAACATTAACTTTTGATTCATTAAAGGACTGTGATTTTGTAATCGAAGCAGTACGCTATGATGAAAACGGAGAGAGAAGTTTGAATCACCGCAAAGAAATCTTCCAGAATCTGGAAGCTGTTTTAGCTGAAGATGCTATCATTGCAACAAACGCTTCTTCTGTGGTAATTACAGAATTAGCTTCTGAGCTTAAACATAAAGAGCGTTGTGTGTGTTTACACTTTGTAATAATGCAACCTCAAAGCCGTGTAATGGAGATTGTTCGCGGACTTTATACTTCGGATGATTGTTACAAGAAGGTTTGTCAGTTTGCTAAACTGATTAGCTATGATTATGTAACAGTAGAAGAATCTGCCGGTTTGATCTGTAACCGTCTCTTCTTTATTCTGCTAAATGAAGCTTGTGCAATTCTTCAGGAAGGATTAACAACCCCAATTGAGATTGACTCTATCATAAAGTTTGGTTTGGGACAACGTCAGGGAGTCTTCTGTATGGCCGATCAAATGGGAATTGAGAAAATTGTTCCTCAAATGGAAGACCTTTACAAAGAATTTGGCTCTTTGAAATATAAACCATCTCCACTGTTACTTCGATTAAATCGTGCTAAGCATTGGGGAGTTCGTACCGGTATGGGTTTCTATGCTTATGACAAAGAAGGAAACCGTATGATTAATGAGAATGAGAAAAAATAAGGAACTATGAAAATATTAGTGCTCAACTGCGGTAGCTCATCCATCAAGTATAAGTTGTTCAATATGGACACAAAGGAAGTGATGGCCCAAGGTGGAATAGAAAAAATTGGATTAAAGGGATCCTTTCTTAAACTGACTCTTCCTAGCGGAGATAAGGTTATGTTGGAAGGAGAAATATTGGAACATACCGCAGGTATTGAATATATTCTTGGCGTTTTAGTCAGTGAAAAATATGGTTGTATCAAGTCGTTGGATGAGATCAATGCTGTGGGACACAGAGTTGTACACGGAGGAGAAAAATTCAATGAGTCAGTATTGATCACTGATCAGGTGATTGAGAAAATTGTAGAATGCATTGATATTGCTCCACTTCACAATCCGCCTAACTTGAAAGGTATCCGTGCTGTTTCGGAACTGATGCCAAATGCACCTCAGATCGCTGTCTTTGATACAGCTTTCCACCAGACTATGCCTGATTATGCTTATATGTATGGTATTCCTTATCAGCTTTATAAGAAATATGGTATCCGTCGTTATGGTTTCCATGGAACTAGTCACCGTTATGTTTCAAAACGTGTATGTGACTTCCTTGGTATTTCTCAGGAAGGACAACGTATCATTACTTGTCACATAGGTAACGGTGGATCAGTTGCTGCTATTAAAGATGGTAAATCTATGGATACTTCAATGGGATTTACTCCTGTAGAAGGTTTATTGATGGGAACTCGTGCCGGAGATATTGATGCCGGAGTTGTTTCTTATATTATGGATAAAGAGATGATTGGTACTTCTTCTATTTCAACCTTACTTAACAAACATAGTGGCGTTTTAGGAGTGTCCGGAATTTCCAGCGATATGCGCGAACTAGAGGCTGCTTATGAAGCAGGTAATGAACGTGCAATTCTTGCTGAAGAGATGTATTTTTACCGCATTAAGAAGTATATTGGTGCTTATGCAGCTGCTTTGGGTGGTGTTGACATCATTGTATTTACAGGTGGTGTTGGCGAAAACCAGGCATCATGTCGTTCAGGAGCTTGCCGTGGACTTGAATTTATGGGAATTTCTTTGAATGAAGAATTAAATAACAAAGTTCGTGGTGAAGAAGTGATTATCAGCAAACCTGACTCAAAAGTGAAGGTTCTTATAATTCCTACAGATGAAGAGTTTATGATTGCTTCAGATACTTTGCAAATATTGGAAGGCAAATAGTAAGAAGTGTTCTATATATAAATGGAAAAGAGGTATAGTCTTTAATGTACTATACCTCTTTTTCTATGAAAGATAATTCTTTATTATTTTAAATCCTTAACTTCCCAACCTAGAGCACTTGCTCCCAGAACAGCAGCATCAGAATCTTTAAGTTCTGAAACAAGAAGTTTTGTCTTTCCCTTAAATATATTCAAAACATTATCATTAAGAGCTTTTTCAACAGGTTTCATGATGTAATCGCCGGATTTAGCGAGTCCACCAAATAAAACGATAGCTTCAGGGCTTGAAAAAGCAACAAAATCAGCTAACGCTTCACCTAATAGGTGACCTGTAAATTCGAAAATTTCCTGAGCTAATTTATCACCTTTTTCTGCAGCATCAAATACATCTTTTGATGAAATTTCTTCAGCAGGAATATTACGCAATAAACTCTGGTCTGAACGAGCAATTAAAAATTCACGGGCTGTACGGGCTACACCTGTTGCAGAACAATAAGTTTCCAAACATCCTTTACGTCCGCAACCACACATTCTACCATTTTCACGGCGTACGATTGTGTGTCCAAGTTCACCGGCAAAGCCATCATGTCCATAAACCATTTGTCCGTTAATAACAATTCCGCTACCAACTCCGGTTCCAAGAGTAATCATGATAAAATCTTTCATTCCGCGAGCTGCACCATAAGTCATTTCGCCAATAGCAGCTGCATTAGCATCGTTTGTTAAAGCAGTAGGAATACCAATTCTTTGCTCAAACAATTCTGCCAAATGAATAACGCCTTTCCAAGGTAGGTTAGGGGCGAATTCAATTGTTCCGCTATAATAGTTTCCATTTGGAGCTCCAACGCCAATACCTTTTATCTTTTCTACACCACCTTCTGATTCAATAAGAGGAAGTAATTTTGCACATACAGCATCTACATAATCCTCAACTTTATCATAAGACTGAGTCTTTACAGAGTCGCTGCACAAAATAGTACCGCGTGCATCTACAATACCAAAAACTGAATTAGTTCCACCTATATCAATGCCTACTACGTAGGGCTTTCCCATGCCTGAAATCATTGTATTTTTTTGTTTAAAGGGTTAATAACGAACTACAAATTACGCAAAGTTGATTGATTCCACAAAATCTTTTTTAAATTTTCTTTTGTTGAACTGCAACTTTTAGTGCAACTCTTGCGTCTAATAGAAAAAACGTTGATTAAACATCTTAAATATGATACATTTAGAAGACATTAACAAGACTTATTACAGCGGGGCTCCCCTTCATGTTCTTAAAGGCGTAAATCTTGATATAGAACGTGGAGAGTTTGTTTCTATTATGGGAGCTTCAGGTTCTGGTAAATCAACCTTACTTAATATTCTCGGAATTTTAGATAATTATGATACAGGAAATTATTATCTCAATGATGTTCTAATTAAAAAATTGACTGAAACTCGGGCTGCCGAGTATCGTAACCGCATGATTGGTTTTATTTTTCAGTCTTTTAATCTTATATCCTTTAAAAATGCAATGGAGAATGTTGCATTGCCACTTTTTTATCAGAATGTAAGTCGTAAGAAAAGAAATATTCTTGCAATGGAGTATCTGGATAAACTGGGCCTGAAAGATTGGGCACATCATATGCCTAATGAATTATCCGGTGGTCAGAAGCAACGTGTGGCTATTGCACGTGCATTGATATCTCAACCGCAAATTATTTTGGCAGACGAGCCGACTGGTGCTTTGGATAGTAAAACATCCGATGAAGTTATGCAGATATTAAAAGACGTAAATGATCTTGGAATGACACTTGTTGTGGTAACTCACGAATCGGGTGTAGCAAATAGGACGAATAAAATTATCCATATAAAAGATGGTCTTATTGAGTCTGTAGAAGATAATTCTAATCACAATTTATCTCCATTTGGAAAAGGTATAATGATGAAATAAACCATGAGAATAGGACTTGATATATGGCAGGAAATATTGAGCACAATTAAGCAAAATAAATTGCGTACTGTGCTTACCGGATTTTCCGTTTCATGGGGAATCTTTATGTTGATTGTGCTTTTGGGTTGGGGTAATGGTATAATTCATGCTTTTGAAGAATCATCTTCGGATATGGCTAAAAATTCCATTAAGATATTTCCGGGATGGACTGATAAAACTTACGATGGTCTTGAATCTGGCAGAAGGATTAGCTTTAATAATAAGGATATAAATATCACAAAAAATAAATTCAGTGATAATGTTATTACTGCAGGTGCTACAGTTAAAAAAGAAGGCGTTAATCTTTCTTATAAAGATCAGTATGTATCCTTAGATCTAACCGGAGTGCACCCTTCTTATACAGAGATTGAACCTTGTAAACTTGATCAGAATGGCGGTCGTTTTATTAATGACATGGACATAGAACAAAGCAGAAAGGTTATTGTGATTCATTATAAAACAAGGGATGTTCTTTTTCGTAAAGAAAGTGCTATAGGTAAGTTTGTAAATGCTGATGGAATAATTTATCGGGTTGTGGGAGTGTACAGAGATAAAGGAAATCAAGACTCCCGGGCGGCATATATTCCTTTTACAGCTGCACAGACAATATATAATAAAGCTGATACATTAAATAATATCATTTTTACTACCCGTGGTCTGGATACGGAAAAAGCGAATAAGGATTTTGAATTGGAATACCGTAAAGCACTTGGAGGCTCGCACCGTTTTGATCCTACAGATATGAATGCAATGTATATCTGGAACCGCTTTACGCAATACTTGCAACAGATGACTGCGAAGAATATTCTGACAACAGCCGTTTGGATAATTGGTATATTTACTCTGCTTAGTGGTATTGTTGGTGTAAGTAACATTATGCTTATTACGGTTAAAGAACGTACCAGGGAAATTGGAATAAGAAAGGCGCTGGGTGCATCTCCGGCATCGGTATTATGGCTCATTATTCTTGAAAGTATACTGATAACAACGATTTTCGGATATATAGGTATGGTTGCAGGAATTGGAGTTACGGAATATATGAATGCTGTTGAAGGAGCTAAAACATTTGGGATGGGAGGTATGGAAATGACTGTTTACAAGGATCCTACTGTAGATCTTAGTGTAGCAATAAAAGCTACATTGACTTTGATTATTGCCGGAACTCTTGCGGGATTCTTCCCGGCACGTAAAGCTGTTAAGATAAGACCAATTGAAGCATTAAGAGCAGAATAATTATGAGTATAATAGATATAGATCGCTGGGAGGAAATCCTGATAACCATTACCCGAAACAAAACTCGTAGTGTGTTAACTGCTTTCGGTATATTTTGGGGAATTTTTATGTTAGTGGCTCTTATTGGTGGAGGAAATGGATTGCAGCAAATGATGAGCAGAAACTTTGCCGGATTTGCCACAAACTCTTGCTTTATTATTAGTCAGCAAACTAGTGAACCCTACAAAGGTTTCCGTAAAGGACGTAAGTGGGATTTGGAAAACCATGATGTAGAAGTGCTCAAAACTCGTATTCATGAAATTGAAGATATTTCTCCATGTCTTTTTAAATGGGGGTCTGCCGTAGTACGTGGTGATAAAAAAGGAACATTTACTGCAAGAGGAACACGTCCGGACTATGATAAAATAGAAAAACAAACAATGATGTATGGACGTTTCATAAACGATGTTGACATGAGCGAACAACGAAAAGTCTGTACCATTGGAACACGTATTTATGAAACACTTTTCAAGAAAGGAGAAAACCCTTGTGGAGGATATATTCGTGTGGATGGAATCTATTATCAGGTTGTGGGTGTTTGTTCCGGGGTCAGTAATATAAATATTGGTGGATCTAGCGAGGAAATGATAAATATCCCATTCACCACAATGCAACAAGCTTACAACTATGGAAAGACGGTTCACATTATTTGTTTAACTGCTAAGCATGGAACTTCTGTAAGTTCTTTGGAACCTAAAATACAGGAATTGGTAAAGTCTAACCACTTAATTTCACCTTCTGATCCTCAGGCTATAATGGTTCTGAATATGGAAGAGATGTTTAAGATGATAGATAGCTTATTTACCGGTATTCGTACACTTGTATGGCTCGTTGGGCTTGGAACATTATTGGCCGGAGCTATCGGAGTGAGCAATATTATGATGGTTACAGTTCGTGAAAGAACTGTTGAAATAGGTATTCGTCGTGCAATTGGTGCTCGTCCCCAGGATATTATGAGGCAGATACTTTCAGAAAGTATGGTGTTGACTAGTATAGCCGGATTAACCGGAATTTCGTTTGCGGTACTTATTCTTCAGGTTGCAGAGGTTGGTGTTACCGCCAGTGGTACTGAAGCCCATTTCCAGGTTTCTTTCTGGACTGCTATTGGTATGGCATTGTTGCTACTTTCTTTGGGTATAATGGCGGGTATGGCACCGGCCTACAGGGCAATGTCTATAAAACCTGTAGATGCAATGCGTGATGAATAATAAAATGATAATAACAATACAAATAATACGTATATGAAAAAGTACTTAAGAATCTTTATGATAGTAGTTATAGCTGCTATATTTATTGCCACTTTCGCTTTCCTTTATGTTAAATCTCAGCCAAAGGAAATTGTTTATGAAGTAATTACTCCAAAGGTAGCAGATATTGAAAAAAGTACCGTGGCTACAGGTAAAGTAGAGCCTCGCGACGAAATTCTTATTAAACCTCAAATTTCAGGTATTGTTGAAGAAGTTTATAAAGAAGCCGGTGAAATGGTTAAGAAAGGCGAAGTGATTGCTAAGGTAAAAGTTATCCCCGAATTGGGACAATTGAACTCTGCTGAAAGCCGTGTTCGTGTTGCAGACATTAACTATAAACAATCTTTGCAGGAATTCGACCGTCAGAAGAAGTTATATAAAGACAAGCTTATAAGTAAAGAAGAGTTCGAAAAGAGCGAAGTTTCTATGAAAACAGCTAAAGAAGAACTTTCTTCATCAAAAGATAATCTTGATATTGTGAAAGATGGTATTACTAAAAATTCTGCCACTTACAGTAACACCATGATACGTTCTACTATTGATGGATTGATTCTTGATGTTCCAATCAAGAAAGGTAACTCTGTTATTATGAGTAATACATTTAACGACGGAACAACAATAGCTACTGTTGCCAATATGAAAGATCTTTTATTCAAAGGAAAGATTGACGAAACCGAAGTTGGACGTATTAAGGAAGGTATGCCTATTAAGTTGACAATAGGGGCATTGCAGAATCTTAAATTTGATGCTAAGCTTGAATATATATCTCCGAAAGGTGTAACCGAAAACGGTGCAAATCTGTTTGAAATTAAAGCAGCCATAAATGCTCCATCTAATGTGAATATACGTTCGGGATATAGTGCGAATGCAGAGATAGTTCTTGAAAAAGTATCAAAAGTATTATCTGTTCCCGAAAGTACTGTTGAGTTCTCTGGCGATTCAACTTTTGTATATGTTCTGAAAACAGAGAAACCGAAACAAACATTTGAAAGACGTCAGATAAAACTAGGCGTTAGCGACGGTATAAAAATTGAGATAAAGAGTGGAATTACAGCTAAGGATAAAGTGCGTGGTGCAGTTATTGAAGAGAAGAAGCCTGATGCTGAAGAAAATAAAAAGTAAGTCTATGAAAAAGTATATAATTCTAATTGCTGTATTGCTTGTAGCGGGGGGCAGCTTTGCTCAACAAAGCTGGTCGCTTAAGGATTGTGTGGAATATGCATTGAAACATAATATCCAGATTCAGAAGCAAGAGATTGCAAACGAGCAACAGAAGGTTGCCCTTAATACAGCTAAAAACCAGAGACTTCCTAATTTAAGCGGAAGTATGTCTCAGGAATTTAGGTTTGGACGCGCAACTTCTCCTGCTGATAATTCTTATGTGAATAACAGTAGTAACAGTAGTTTAGGCCTTAACGCCAGTGTTCCAATTTTTACAGGCTTTCAGATACCCAATAATATTGAATTAAGTAAACTCAATCTGAAAGCGGCTACTGAGGATTTGAATAAAGCGAAGGAAGATATCAGTGTAAATGTAACTTCTGCTTTCCTTCAGGTATTATTTAATGAAGAGTTGTGCAAAGTTGCCAAGGAACAGATTAATCTGAGTAAGGAACAGTTAGATAGAATGAGTCGTTTGGAAGAAGTAGGTAAAGCATCTACAGCTCAGGTTTATGAGGCAAAAGCAACTCTAGCTCAAGATGAACTTGCAGCTGTGCAGGCGGAGAATAACCGCAAACTAGCTATTCTTGAACTGACACAACTGCTGGAAATTCAAACTCCGGAGGGATTTTCTGTTGTTTCTCCTGAAATGGAACCTGATTTTCAGGCATTGAGTACACCGGAGGATATTTATGCTCAGTCCATCGTTACTAAGCCGGCAGTGTTGGCTGCCCAGTATCGTTTGCAGGGAATGGAGAAGAGCATTAAGATTGCGCAGAGTGCTTATTATCCAATAATCTCTCTTAATGGAACATTAGGCACCGGATATTATACCGTGTCGGGTGCTACCAGTCATGGCCTTGGTAGGCAATTGAATGATAATTTTAATCAATATATCGGTCTTTCATTAAGCATTCCAATTTTTGACAGGCATGACACACGCAACAAAGTTAAAACTGCCCGTTTAAATTACAGTAATCAGGCTCTTCAGCTGGAAGAATCAAAGAAAAGCCTTTATAAAGAGATTCAGCAGGCGTATTATAGTGCTGTAGCCGCGTTGGCTAAATATAATTCAGGCAAGACTGCTGTTGAGGCTAGCGAGGCTTCTTTTAAACTGATGCGTGAGAAGTACGAAAACGGAAAAGCAACTTCTGTAGAATTTAGTCAGGTGAAAGTGAATTTAATGAAGGCTTCATCAGACCAGATACAGGCAAAGTATGATTATTTATTCCGTGCAAAAATATTGGATTTTTATAAAGGACTTTCGCTTACTCAGTAAATAGATTTGCTATCTTTGTTGCCCTCTTATAATTGAGCGAAAGATAGTTATGAAAAGAAAAGTATTATTATTACTGGGAATAGTCTGTGGACTTTCAATTTGTTTGTCTGCGTATTCTCAGACTGAAATTAACTCATTTACAACTGGTTTGAAACCAACGTTGAACGGACAAGAGGTGGTTTTTACCTTTCCGCTCACGGTTACAAAAACATATTATACCAGCGCATCGGGGAATATTACTCTTTCTCCCGATGTGCTTTATTCTCCTACCGAGGTAGCCCTACCGGGTACCGATGCAAATAATATTGCTGCCTTGAATGAACAGCATAAGCTCACCCTCAATAGCTCCTCTTTTACTTATACCGATAGCAACAATACGTTACGAACTGGAAGTAAAGTAACTAGGTTGCAAGGTACTTTGTATTATAACAATGGAGCTTATTCAATAACACCTACTGTACAACCCGTGCTTTCTGGAAATGAACGAACTTCTTCTCCCGGTGATGTTGGCGCATGCAATTTAAAAGTTGCAAGTTTTAATGTGGAATATTATATTGCCAGCAAAGATTTATGGAATGAGAAGTATGGGGCTGCTAACCAAGAAGAGTTTACTCGACAACGGGCAAAGACTCTGGCAGCACTAAAGGGATTGGATGCTGATATTTATGCTCTTTGCGAAGTAGGCCAGGGGAATACCTCTGTAACCGATTTGGTGAATGGTTTAAACGAAGTTACTTCATCAAATAACTACGCTTATGTTGCAGATAATGACTATTCTGAAAATACATATACCAAAAATGTTTTTATTTATAATAAGACAAAGGTTACTCCTTATCTGTCAATCAAACTGTTTGGAAGCGGGGGATATCGATTACGTCAGGTAGCGCAGGCTTTTGATATGAATAGTAACGGGGAGCGTATGATTATCGCAGTGAATCATTTGAAAGCAAAATCAAGCGGAGGCACCGGAGGTGATGCTGATTCCGGTGATGGACAAGGAGGCTATAACTCTTTGCGGGTTAGCCAGGCGCAGAATGTTGTAAATACATTGAATACGCTTACGAGCTATTATGCCGATCCCGATGTACTGGTTGTGGGAGATATGAATGCCTACTCCATGGAAGAGCCGATAAAAGTATATACCGATAATGGACTTGTTAACCAACTGAAGCGTTATTCTCCATCAGATTATAGTTATGTTTTTAATGGAAATGCAGGATACCTTGATCATTCACTGGCTACCACTAATCTTAGTCAGCAGGTAACCGGAGCTCGTCCATGGCACATCAATGCCGATGAACCAAGTTATTTTGATTATAACTATACTGCCAATTATTCAGCCACTCCTTACCGTTGTTCCGACCATGACCCGATGCTAACCGGAATTAGTCTGGGCACTTATGGTACAGGAATCAAGGATTATCAAGTTGATAAAACTGAAAAGCTTCAAATATATGGCGATCCATCTCAAGGATACGTAACGCTTTGTGCTGCACAAATAGATAGGGTAGAGTTGCTCACGGTAAGTGGTCAGCTTGTATTCTCGTCTGTAAACCCTAATCCCGGTCAATATTTCTTGCTTCCTACCGTTTCATTGCAGAAAGGATTCTATCTTGTTCGTGCGTTCAACGGAAAGAAAGCTATGGTCTCTAAACTGTTAATGCAATAGCCCGCCTGTGTTAAGGTAATTTCCCGTTATATCTTTTTGAAAAGGACTACACTAAATATGTTTAAGGCCTACTCTTTGTATGCTAAAGGTGTAGACCTTTTCTGTATAAAAGGTAGTCTGTTTTTTAAAAGTCCCGCCTGTTATTTGCTAAACTCTCAGCATCTTTTTATTTAACTCTGGTTTATCCTTTAACTGATTCTCTATTTCTTTTAAAAAAATGAACAAGTTACAATAGAAATATCTACTTTTGCACCGCAAAAGCAAACTATACAAATGAATTGTATTTAGTATGGGACATAAAACAAAAATAGTGATTCTGTCTGCACTAGCCTTGATTGTTGTGGCATTGATAGCCGCATACATCGGTAGAGACGCTCTTTTGAATTACTATGCAAAAGGAAAATTTGACAAATTAGAAAAGAAATACGGACTAAGCATCAGTTATGCCCGCCTTCACATGCCTGGAATCAATGAAATAGAGATCGAAAAATTCTCTGTGGTTCCTAATGAAAGAGATACACTCTTAACACTCCATTCGGCAAAGATAGACCTTAGTCTCTGGAAAATGCTTACTTTAAATGCTGAGGT
>Ga0183099_1000377_pt1 | contig 34129 bp, 34 predicted proteins | sample Biomet1_FD_127788 | JGI IMG/M metagenome (GOLD analysis project Ga0183099, IMG submission 127788) | Microbial communities from bioreactor (seeded with anoxic lake sediment) at LBNL, California, USA - Biofuel metagenome 1 | ecosystem: Engineered > Bioreactor > Anaerobic > Unclassified ... | reverse complement strand
ACTATAGGTTTTCATTTTCCTCCACGGCAAAAACGAACCAGATGGCTACCGCCACCCAGTTCTTCTGATTAATTTTATTTCCGTTTTTCAAGCGCCTGCTGCGCCGCATGCTGCTCAGCTTCTTTTTTGCTTCGCCCCTGGCCAATACCACAGACAACATCATTGACTTTGACGGCAAATTCAAAAACCTTGCTGTGATCCGGACCGGATTCTGCCACTAGTTCATAGTGAATGGTCTGGTCCGCATGCTTTTGCACAACTTCCTGCAACAGCGTCTTATAATCTTTGAGTATCTGGCCGTCTCTGACATTACACAGATCATCCTGCAGGCGTTCCAGTACATAAGCAAATGCCGCTTCACTGCCCTGATCGAGATAAATCGACCCAATAACAGACTCAAAAGCATCAGCTAAAATAGACGCACGTTCACGACCACCAGTAGCAAGCTCGCCTTTGCCAAACAACAGATATTTGCCAAGATCGAGTTCACGGGCCCGTTTGGCCAGCGTGACTTCACAGACAATGGCTGCACGTGATTTCGTCATTTCGCCTTCCGGCATTTCGGGAAAATTCTTGTAAAGATACGTACTTGTTGCCAATTCCAGAACAGCATCGCCGAGAAACTCCAATCGTTCATTGTGAAGTATCCCAGGATTTTTGGCTTCATTGGCATACGAGGTATGCGTAAGCGCCTGATGCAGCAAACTCCAGTCCTTAAAGGAAACCCCCAGCCGTTTGGCCAGGGTTTTCAATGACTGCAGGCGTCTTTCCGTCAATCCTGCTTGTGTATTCATTTATTCAGCATACTTCCTTAAGATCAGGCAGGCGTTGTGACCGCCAAATCCGAGAGAATTTGTCAATGCTGCATTTACTGTTTTCTGACGGGCTTCATTCGGCACATAGTCGAGATCGAGGCCTTCATCCGGCGTTTCATAGTTGATCGTCGGTGGCATTATGTCCTGTTCAATCGTCAACGCCGTAGCAATGCATTCAATGCCGCCAGCGGCGCCAAGCAAATGCCCGGTCATCGATTTAATGGAACTCATTGCCAAATTATACGCATGATCACCAAATACCGTTTTTACGGCCATTGTTTCGGTTTCATCATTCATGTTGGTGGATGTTCCATGGGCATTGATGTAATCAATATCCTGCGGATTCATTGCCGCATCATTAAGTGCGAGCTGCATGCATTTTGCCGCCTGCACGCCACCCGGTGACGGAGACGTGATATGATAGGCATCCGAATTCGAACCATAACCGACGAGTTCGGCGTAGATATGCGCCCCACGCTGCTTTGCATGTTCAAGCGTTTCAAGAACAACAACACCAGAACCTTCCCCCATGACAAAACCGCTGCGGTTCTTGTCAAACGGGCGCGAAGCTCTTGTCGGTTCTTCATTGAAATCCGAGCACAGTGCTTTCATCGAGCAGAACCCGGCTACTGCAGCTGGTGAAATGCAGGCTTCAGTCCCGCCAGCGAGCATTACATCGGCATCGCCACGCTGAATTACGCGAAAAGCATCACCAATGGAGTTAGTGCCCGATGCACAAGCCGTTACGATACAGCTACTCGGTCCTTTCAGACCAAACGTAATCGATACCTGACCTGCTGCCATATTGCCGATCATCATCGGCACAAAGAACGGGCTGATACGGCCCGGTCCTTTGTCAAACAGTGTTTCATACTGTTTGTGCAGCGTTTCAATGCCGCCAATACCTGTACCGATATAGGCACCGATACGGTCAGCATTTTCGTCTGTAACTTCAAGCTTTGCGTCCTCAATCGCAAGTTTGGAAGCAGCGACAGCAAACTGCGCATTGCGGTCCATGCGTTTTGCTTCCTTTTTGTCGATAAAATCATTCGGCTCAAAATCTTTTACTTCACCCGCAACCTGCGCCGTATATTCCGATGCATCAAAGCGGGTCGTCTTCGTTATCCCGGATTTTCCGGCAAGCAGTCCCTGCCAGAATGCATCTTTGCCAATGCCGATTGGCGTAATGGCGCCAATCCCTGTAATTACGACTCTATTTTTCAAACTTAGATCACCTCACATCAATTTATCGCTGCAATTTCGGTCTGCAGCCGGGAGAAAATTTCCTTTACAGGCAGTATTTCTTTTATCTTGTGAATGTATTCTCCTGTAAATACGAGACCAGTTTCCACGTCACCCTGCTGTGCGCGGATCAGCGCCCGAATAATACAGAAATTACGCTTACAGTCTTTTAAGCAGGAATCGCATTGCTTTACCTTGTCTGGACCCTGCATGATCTTCTCCGCAAACGGATTGCGCACGGCCCGTCCCGGCAAACCGACCGGACTATGTATCACAACAATATCCTCCGGTGTAGCCTTCAGGTAAAACTCCTTTAACGCTGGAGCAGCATTCGATTCTTCGCTGGCAGCAAAACGCGAGCCCATTTGGACGCCGTTTGCCCCCAATTTTATCAGATCAACAATGTCCTGCCCACTCATGCAGCCACCGGCTGCAATAACCGGTATGCTGGGATCGACCGCCGCCCGGATATCCGGGATCAAAGACTTGATGGAAACATCGGTTCCCAAATGTCCGCCGGCTTCTTTACCTTCGACGATGATCGCCGTAGCGCCAAGACGTTGAGAAATTTTCGCTAATTTAACAGAAGAAACAATTGGTACGATTGGAGTGCCAGACTCCTTACCTAAACCAAACATATCACGTGAAAATCCTGCACCTGCAACAACTAAATCGATACCTTCATCAATCGCCGTCTTGACGATTTCACTGAACTTTCTGGCTGCGACCATGATATTTATGCCAATAATTCCGGCTGTCAAAGAACGGGCTAATCGAATTTCATAACGCAATTCTTCGTTCGTCATGCCGGAAGCAGCAATAAGTCCAATACCGCCTTCATTCGCTACTGCAGCAGCCAAGCGGGCTGTTGACAGGCGAATAGCCATGCCGCCTTGAATGATCGGTACGCGTGCGATTTTAGTGCCAATTTTCAGTTCTGGAAGTTTCAAACATAACTCCTCCAATCAATTCAATGCGTTACCTTTAGAAAGTCCCGGGAATTCACATTCTCGGGACTTTTCTTTCTTAAAGGCAAGACACTCAAACTTATTTGTTTTGGTCTATATAGGATACAACATCCTGAACTGTCTTAATTTTTTCAGCAGCTTCGTCCGGGATTTCGAGACCGAATTCCTCTTCGAATGCCATGATCAATTCAACAATATCAAGAGAATCTGCACCTAAATCATCGATGAAAGTGGATTCGATTGCTACATCGTCTGCTTCCACACCTAATTGTTCTACTACGATATCTCTAACTTTTTCAAAAGTTGACACGCCGTTCACCTCCTCCCACTACATGTAAATCTATAATTACATCACCATGCCGCCATCTACATTGATCAACTGGCCGGTAATATAAGAAGCATGATCTGATACTAAAAACAAAACAGCTTCCGCCACTTCTTCTGCCTGGCCCATCCGCCCGAGCGGAATGCCCTTAGTCATCTCTTCTTTCACCTTATCCGGCAGAACTGCCGTCATATCGGTATCGATGAAGCCCGGAGCTACCATATTGACCGTAATGCCGCGCGAAGCAAGCTCTTTGGCGGTCGACTTTGAAAAGCCGATCACACCAGCCTTTGCTGCTGCATAATTGGCCTGCCCGGCATTGCCAGTAATGCCAACGACCGAAGTCATGTTGACGATGCGGCCCACGCGCTGTTTCATCATCGGTTTCGTCACGGCTTTTGTGCAATTGAAAACGCCTTTGAGATTCGTATTGATTACCGCATCCCAGTCGCTTTCTTTCAACCGCATCAAAAGTCCGTCGCGCGTTATGCCGGCATTATTGACCAGAATGTCAATGCGGCCAAACGCGTCCATTACTTTTTTGACCATTGCATCGGCAGCTTCCGCCTGAGCGACATCAGCCTGTACGAGCAGCGCCTTGCCGCCGCCTTCTATGATCATCTGCTGCACTTCTTCGGCAGCCTTCACATTTCCCGCATAATTTATCGCGACGGTCGCGCCTGCTTTAGCTAAATTGATTGCGATCGCACGACCTATTCCACGCGAAGCCCCGGTTACAAGAGCAATCTTTCCGTCTAAAAGCATTTTAGCGAACCTCCTTGAAATAATCAAGCGTTTTTTGCAAAGATTCGAGATTTTCAACGTTTAAATTCTGCAAAGACTTGTCGATTCGCTTGTTAAAGCCGTTCAAAACTTTGCCCGGACCAACTTCCACATACGTATCGGCACCGAATTCTTTCATGGCCGCAACGCAGTCTTCCCACTTAACCGGGCTGGCTGCCTGGGCTACAAGACTAGCCTTGATTTCCGAGGCTTTCGTCAAGATTGTGCCGGTAACATTGGCAACAACCGGAATGACCGCATCGGCAATCGTAACCTTGTCAAGTTCAACGGCAAGTTTATCGGCAGCCGGCTTCATCAACGCACTGTGGAATGGCGCGCTTACTGGTAAGATCACGCATTTTTTGGCACCGGCATCTTTCAATGCCACAGAAGCCTTTTCTACGCCTGCAGTTGTACCGGCGATGACGACCTGCCCCGGGCAATTAAAGTTAACCGCCTGCACCAAAGCAGCTTCCGCTGAAACCTTTTCACAAATCTCTATTATAACATTTCTGTCAAGACCTATCACGGCTGCCATGCCGCCTTCACCTACCGGAACAGCTTCCTGCATGAAAGCGCCACGCTTATGTACGAGCTGTACAGCATCTTCAAAGCGCAGAACGCCAGCAGCAACAAGAGCCGAATATTCACCAAGGCTATGTCCACCGACAATTTCCGGCTGCAAACCATTTTCTTTTAAAAGTTCATTGCAAATCACACTCATCGTGAGAATTGCCGGCTGCGTATTGGCTGTCAGACGCAAAGACTCTTCCGGTCCGTTGAAACACATATCCATAATCGAAAAGCCAAGAGCGTCATCCGCTGCTTTAAATAATTTCTTGGCTACATCGTATTTTTCATAAAATTCTTTTCCCATACCAACGGCCTGAGAACCCTGCCCCGGAAATACAAACGCTAATTTATTCATTGTTCTTTTCTCCTTATCGACAATTATCCTGAATTTTATTGATGACACCCGGAATCCCCGTCACCAAACCCTGAATGATCTCTTCGACCGACTTCAGTTCGTGCAGCATACCGGCAATCTGTCCGATCATAACAGATCCATTTTCCACGTCGCCTTTATGTGTCGCCAAATTGAGTTTACCAGCTCCAAGTTTTTCCAGTTCTTCCATGGAAGCGCCGCTGTTTTCGAGTTCTAAATATTCTCTGGTCAGCTTATTGCCGATGACCCGAACCGGATGGCCGGTAGTTCTGCCGGTCACAACCGTCGAGCGGTCTCTGGCCTTAAGCACCAGGTTTTTGTAGTTTTCATGGGCAATGCATTCCTTGGAAACGACAAAACGCGTTCCCATCTGCACGCCCTGCGCCCCCAGCGCAAAAGCTGCGGTTATGCCACGTGAATCGGCGATGCCGCCGGCGGCAATAACCGGAATATCGACAGCGTCCACGACCTGCGGCACAAGAGCCATCGTCGTGATATCGCCGATATGCCCGCCACTTTCCGTGCCTTCGGCGATGATCGCATCAACACCGGTACGCGCGAGTCTTTTCGCCAAAGCGACCGAGGCTACAACAGGAATGACCTTGCTGCCGATTTCCTTTAATGCCGGTATGTATTCTCCCGGATTTCCTGCACCTGTCGTTACGACGGGAACTCTTTCCTCGACAACGACCTGCATAACTTCTTTGACAAAAGGCGACATTAACATGATATTAACGCCAAACGGCTTGTTTGTCCATTTTTTGGCCTTTTGTATTTCCGCCCGCAGAATATCCGGTGGCATATGGCCTGCTCCAATAATGCCAAGGCCGCCTGCATTCGATACGGCAGAAGCCAGTTCAGCCGTGCCGATCCAAGCCATACCACCTTGAAATATAGGATATTGAATATTCAACAATTTGCACAACACATTATCATTAAACATATTAGTCCTCCTTAGCCCATTTCATTATGCATGATGCCCATGTAAGGCCTGCGCCAAAACCGGCCAGAGCGACAATATCGCCTTTTTTAAACCGACCGCTGCGAGCAGCTTCAGCTAAGGCAATTGGAATCGACGCTGCCGATGTATTACCGTATTTCGCAACATTAACGACGACTTTCTCCATTGGCAGATCCAAGCGTTTGGCTGCCGATTGGATGATTCGTATATTCGCCTGATGAGGTACCAGACAATCAATATCTTCTTTGCCGAGCCCGGCTTTTTTTAGCGAATGCAGCACCGTCTCGCCCATAACTTTTATGGCAAACTTAAATACTGCCTTGCCGTCCATATGAATATAATGCAGTTTGTTTTCAATGGTTTTCAAACTTGCCGGATGCAGACTACCGCTGGCCGGAATACTCAAAGCATCACCGCCTGAACCATCCGCTCCAAGATCTGCCGACAAAATGCCGTAGCCGTCTTCAACCTTGCCGAATACAGCCGCTCCAGCACCGTCACCGAAGAGTATGCAGGTGTTTCTGTCCTGCCAATCGACATATTTCGATAAGGTCTCGCCACCGACTACCAAAACCTTCTTGTAGGTTCCACTTTCAATAAACTGCGTTGCGATCGTCGACGCGTATACGAATCCCGAGCAGGCTGCTGACAAATCAAATGCCGCTGCCTTTACCGCTCCCAGCCTATGCTGCAGCACGCAGGATGTCGAGGGTATAACGCAGTCTGAAGTCAGCGTAGCCATGATAATTAAATCAATATCCGCAGCATCAACTTTGGCATCAGCCAAAGCCATCTGCGCTGCTCTGAAGGCCAATTCCGACACAGGTACATCTTTTTCAGCGATCCGGCGTTCTTCGATTCCGGTACGATCAACAATCCAATCGTTATTTGTGTCCACCATTTTTTCCAAATCAAAGTTTGTTAAAATCTTTTCTGGCACATAATAACCTGTCCCGATAATTCCGGCACTATTTTTCTTGATTGTCATTATTCAATACTTCCTCCTCGGCGATACCATCCTTGATATGTTCTAAAACATTATTTTTAACGTATTCATTCGCCACATTAATGGCACTTTGAATCGATTTCGCATTGGAACTGCCATGGCAAATAATATAGCAGCCATTTACCCCTAAAAGCGGTGCGCCGCCGTATTCGGCCGCGTCCACGCGTTTGGCAAGTTTTTTCAAAGCCGGTGCCAATAAGAGCGCACCGAGCTTGGCAAAAACGCCGCCGTCCCTGACGGCATCCTTGATCAGCTTTAAAATCGTTTTTGCCAGGCCCTCTGCAAATTTTAACACAACATTGCCAACAAATCCATCACAAACAACAACGTCGAAGGTTCCCTTGGGAATATCGCGGCCTTCCGCATTGCCGGTAAAATTTATGCTTTTGTTTTTTTCCAGTAACGGATACGTGGCCAGCGCTTGTTCATTGCCCTTTGTCGGCTCCTCGCCGATATTGAGCAAACCAACCCGCGGCCTTTTCACGCCAAAAACGTATTCATAATAAATCGCGCCCATCATAGCACTTTGCAGCAAATGATGTGGCTTACTGTCCACATTTGCCCCTGAATCCAACAGCAGCGTCGCACCGCTTACCGTGGGAATCGGCGTGGCAATCGTCGGACGATCCACACCTTTAATCCGCCCTAAACCAATAAGGCAGAACGCCACCGCCGCTCCCGTGCTCCCTGCCGACAGCACGGCATCGCAGGCGCCTTCTTTTACCAGGCGCGTTGCCACCACAATCGATGAGTCCTTTTTGCGCCGCACAGCGGCTCCCGGATGCTCGTCCATCCCGATGACATCACCGGCATGATGGATTTCTATTTTCAGCTTTCGCCAATCCGGGTTCTTATCGAGTTCTGCCTGCACTTTATCCTGATCGCCGACAAGAACAATTTCACAATCCAATTGTTTCGCAGCTGCAATCGCACCCAACACAATCTGTTTGGGTGCGAAGTCTCCACCCATCGCATCAACTGCAATTTTCATATTACTAGGCCCCCTATTATTCTTCCCATGAAACCATAATAAATTTTGCCCGAAAAACTTCCTGCATCTCATTTCTCGTTCTAACCCAAACAAAATATTTATTGCCCCGCTGGCGGATAATCTCCGCTTTGGCAACTAATTTTTCCCCCACACGAACGGGGAGTTTATATTTTATATTGGCCACTCCCGTCACGACCATCGGTGCGTCGATGATGGCCAGTGCCAATGAATTCGCCTGTGAAAATACATAATGGCCGCGAGCCACCTGTGTTTTTTCAAAAACCATATCTTCCGTGATTTTCATCAGCGATATGCCGGATTTGCCCAGCTCCAAATCAATCAGCTCGCCCACGACTTCCCCGCTGGCAATCGACTTGACTTTGTTCTGCGCTGTTTCCGCCATCTTCTTGATGCGTTCCCGCAGTTCAGGTATGCCAAGTTCGAGGCGGTCCAAGCGGATCGTCTGAATACTGACCTGTAAAAGCTTAGCCAACTCCTCATCTGTCAGAAATGGTTTTTCCTTCACATGATCAATCAACAATCTCTGTCTAATTTTCTTTTTTACACGCATCATTGATCATCACCTATTTTTAGTACTAGATACTATCACCAGTTACAATTAGATATTATAACTATTTTATGGTAAAAAGGCAAGGAAAAAAAATGAGCAAGATATAATCGCTTATATCTCGCTCATTAAAGGACTTATTATTCTGCTGCTGCAATAACTTCTTTACCATCATAATAACCACATTCAGAACATACATGATGCGGCATTGTCGGTTTATGACATTGCGGACATGCAACAAAACCTGGGGCTTCCAACTTCCAATTTGCACGACGTTGGTCACGACGGGCTTTCGACATTTTACGCTTAGGTACTGCCATTTATTACACCTCCTTAAAAGAATCCACTCTCTTTTAAATTTAAACTATTTTTTGTTTAAAAGCTGCTGTAACACTGCAAGTCTGGGATCGACCACTTCGCGGTCGCAGCCGCATTCTGATTTATTCAGATTGGCTCCGCATACCATGCATAACCCGCGGCAAGCAGGACTGCATATATTATTCAACGGCTGTGCCAGTAATATTGTATCCCGAATCAAATCCGTAATATCAATTACATCACCGTCAAAATAATTAACGTCCCTATCTTCTTCAGGATCCGCTTCATCCTCCGCCTGTTTTTGGTACTTTTCGGCAAAAGCATGTTTCTGTTCCTGAACAAAATCTTCCAGGCACCGATCGCATTGAAAAGCTTTCTGGCAATGAACAACGCCCTCTACCCGATAAAATATCCCGGTATTCACGCAAGTTCCCTCCACCCGGATAGATCCGGCCAGTGAATAATGCTCGTGAACAACATCAATTTCATCAGCAGAAGTTTCAAAGACAAACGCCTCGGCACTTCCAATATTCTCTTGTAACTGGGCAACACTTACTTTCATCATTTCACATCAACCTCAATCCATTATAGCGACCTCTATATCATTTGTCAAGGTTTTCCCCTTGGCTCTATTCTTATTTTTGCTGTCGGCCCACCCCCCCCCTAGCAGCAAGCCGTCAGATCCCCACACAGTATGGATTTCACTGCTGCCTAGACCTTAAAATCCCGAACGGCTGCCTTTAGGTGATCGGCCATTTTTTCAAGACTCTGGCTGCTGGCAGCAATTTCTTCCGCTGAAGCAGACTGTTCCTCAATCGATGCCGATACCGACTGCGTCTGATCCACCGTTGCCTGCGTGACTTCTTCAACATTTTTTACAGAAGCGACAATTTCCCGGCTGCCGGTAGATAAGCCCTCCATAGTAGAGGCAATTTCATTGGCTTGCCGCGAAACCTCATCAATCATCGCCGCAATTTGCTTAAACGATTGTCCAGCCGAAGCCACGACATCCGTTCCGGTTTTAACCGCTTGCGTACCGGCATCCATCGCGGTTACGGCAGCACCTGTTTCCGCCTGGACTTCACCGATCATATTGGCAATACGCTTGGCCGACTGCTGTGATTCCTCCGCCAGCTTCCTGACCTCTTCTGCCACTACGGCAAAACCCCGGCCTTGTTCGCCGGCTCTTGCCGCCTCTATCGCTGCATTCAGTGCCAGCAGATTCGTCTGATTCGCGATTTGAGCAATCGTATCGATAATCTGTCCGATTTCGCCCGACCGCTCCCCGAGCCGCAGAACGAGCCGCGAGGAATTATTTACCATTTGGTCAATTGCGCTCATTTGCTCAATTGAAGTTTCAATGATTCCCATACCTTCCTTAGCCGCTGTCTGCGTATTATTGGAGTTGTTGAAGAGCGCACTCATCTTCAGGCCAATCTGCTGGATGTTTTGATTCATTTGATCCACCGTCGCCCGGGTTTGCTCCACCGCTGCCAGCTGTTTCTCTGATCCCGCGGCAATCTCGACCGTTACCGTAGCCGCTTGCGTCGCTGCCTGTGCCGATTGCTCAGCGCTTTCCGTGAGTTGCTGCGACGCCTCCGCTACGCTCTCTGCATCTGCCTTGATGCTCAGAACCGTTTGTTGCAGTTTCCTGACCATTCCACCAAAAGCTTCCGTCAGCAGGCCGATTTCATCCTTGGCCAACGCGCCGATCCCCGAAAACTTCAAATTGCCGCTCTTCATATCTGCGGTAATCTCATGCAGCGGTTTGACAATATGACGCGACAGCACCACCCCGAATACGATCCCAAAAAGAATCATACTGCATGCCGACAGCAAGACGATGATCTGCACCCGTCCGGCATCGCGGTCAGCGTTTTCCCGACTGGCAGCCGCATCTTCCTCCTGGTTTTTTATCAATGCCGCAAAACTATTTTCCAAATCCTTGCGGATCTTGCGCCCTTCGCCAAACGATAATGCCTGCGCTTCCGGCGCTTTTCCCTGTGCATAAAGATCCATCACCTGTAAATTTATCGCCGTAAACTTAGCATGATCACTTTCCAGTTTCGCCGCCAAATCTTTTTCTTCTTTTGTGTGCATAAACAGCTTTATCTGTTCGATGCGCTGCTTGACCTCCCCAGCCTTTTGCTGGATCTCATTTCTGTATTCCGGCTTTGCTGTCAGCAGAAAGCCCCTTTCATCATTCGCCTGCCCGGTAAAAAAATACTGAACTTCGCGCAATTTAACGATCGCAGCATTCGACGTATCAATGATTTCCGTATAATCGGCCCGAACCTGATGCAAACCGTATAGAGCAACAAGGGTAATAATCGAAATAAAAATAGAGATAACTGCATATCCCGCTATAATTTTTGTCTGGATCTTCATAAAATAACTCCTCTCGTCATAAAGCCTGGCTGTGAAGAAGTAACTCTCCCCTGTTTTTTAATGCGCCTTCGTGCCAACAAAAACGACGAATTTCCCCGGCGTTTTCTGGCATTTGCAGGAAGACATAGGCAAATGCCGCACTGCATGATAAAATATTCTTCAGAAAGGTGGTTTTTCTCATGGAAGCAGTCGGTATCATCGCCGAATACAACCCGTTCCACAACGGACATCTGCATCATCTGCGGGAAGCGAAGAAACAATCCGGCGCTGAGGCGGCTGTCTGCGTTATGAGCGGCAATTTCACCCAGCGCGGCGAAGCGGCACTGCTCGACAAATGGCAGAGGGCAGAGCTGGCCGTAAGATGCGGCCTTGATCTCGTCATTGAGCTCCCCCTGGTCTTTGCCCTGCGCAGTGCCCAGGACTTCGCCCGCGGCGGCGTAAGGCTTTTAAGCCAGCTGCCGGCCGTAAAGTCATTGGCTTTCGGCACAGAACACGCCGATCTGCAACTTTTGCATAAGATTTCCGCCACTGCCCAGGCTGCGTCCACACAGCTTTTATTGCAAGAAAACCTCAAACTTGGCCAGCCCTACGCCGCCGCTCTGGCACATGCCATCGAGCGCCAATGCGGCGTTTCTGAAAACATCTTAAAAGAACCTAACACCATTTTATCAGTAGAATACTTAAATGCAATAAAAATATTTCACGCGCCGCTTACCCCCCTGCCCATCGAGCGGATTGTCTCCCACTACGCCGACAGCAAGATCACCGCTTCACTGGCCAGCGCCAAAGCCATCCGCTGCGAAATAGCCGCCGCCGTCCCGGATGCCATGCTGTTAAAAAGCGCCCTGCCCTCTCCAGTCTGTCAAACCCTGCACGGCTTGCTAAACCGGCCCGATCGGCTGCCTGCGACCGAGTATCTGGCAACAGCTTTGTTGGCAAAGCTCCGGCAGATGAACTATCGTCAGCTGCAGCTTTTACTCGGCATCACCGAAGGTCTTGAGCATAAATTTCTGCAGGCGGCCTTAAGCGCCACCTCGCTGAACGATCTGCTGCTACAGGTCAAAAGCAAGCGCTATCCGCAAAGCCGTCTGCAGCGCCTCACCCTCTACATTTTGCTCAACTTTGACAAGGAAGCTGCCGCAGCTTTCGATGACGCCGGCCCGCTTTATGCCCGTGTTCTGGGTGCCAGCCAAACAGGTTGCCGGCTGCTGCGCGAGCTGAAGAAAACGGCTTCGCTGCCGATCATCACCAAAACCACAGACTTTCTCGATACGGGCAGGCGGGCGAGCGGCGGCCTAAACTTGCTGCAGCAAATGCTCGCCTATGATACTTATGCCAGCGATCTCTATGCGCTGTGCTTTGCCAAAGCCCAACCAGCTGCCAGAGACTTTACCACCTCCCCCTTTATCGCCAAACACACGTAAAATACAGTCTGTCACCGAACTCATAACCGCATACGCAAAGAGGCTGCCCTATTTTTCAAGGACAGCCTCTTCTGGTTTCCACTATTTTTCTGTTACCCCCATACGCCGCTGCAATATCTTCAGCGGCAAAACCAACAGGAGATTGAAACATAAAATCGTTAAGATCAGCAGTGCGCCGATCCCATCGGCAATCAAATCGCGATCCGGTACAAGGCCGATTGACATCAGATACCAAAGATGCACCGCCAGCGTTTCACCGGCAGCGAAGATATCCGTATCAAACATATGCCGCGATACGGTTGTTCCCGCCGTAAAAATCAGAATTGCCGTTTCCCCGAGAGCCCGGCCGGCTGTCAGCGTGATACCGGTGACAATTCCCGGCAAAGCGCTTGGCAAAACCGCGCGCATGATGGTCTGCAGCTTAGTTGCCCCCAGAGCAAGACTAGCTTCTCTATAAGCCTTCGGAACCGTGCGAATGGAATCTTCCGTAACCCGCACTAGCAAAGGCAGATTCAAAAGCACCAAGGTCAGAGCTCCGCTGATGATACTAAATTCCAGATGCATAAAATTCACAAAGACGATCATCCCGAAAAGCCCCAAAACGATCGACGGCACGGTGGCCAGGCTTTCCGTGCTCAGGCGGATGATCTTCGTCAAACGCGTTTCGGCCGCATACTCTGCCAGATAAATCCCGGCCCCAATGGCCACCGGCACCGAAATGACCAGCGATAAAAACAGCAGGTAAAAGGAGTTGAACAACTGCGCCCCTACGCCGCCGCCCGCCTGGGTATCACTTGAGCGTTCAAAGATAAATGCGGCCGATAAAACCGGCAGGCCTTTATAGAGAATATACCCCAAAAACACCACTAAGATTCCCAGAATCAAACTGCCCGTCATCCACAAAAGACCCATGGCAATTTTATTTTGCATTTTACTGTTCACGCTGCATACCCCCTTGCCCCAATGCGACGGATCAGCAAGATCATCCCCAAAGAAATCAGCAACAAGACAAACGCCATCAAAAACAGGGCATTGCCCCAAACGGATCCAAATGGAGTATTTCCCATTTCCACTACAATATTACTGGTCAGTGTTGCCGTCGGTGCCAGCAGTGAACTCGCCAAGAGCGGCGTATTGCCGATCAGCATCTGAACCGCCATCGTTTCACCGATCGCCCGTGCCATCGCCAGAACGATCGCCGTCAGTATGCCCGGCAGTGCAGCGGGCATAAGCACATGGTACAACGTCTGCCAGTAAGTGGCCCCAAGCGCCAGCGATGCTTCTTCCAGTGGCTTAGGAACCGACCGCAGGGCATCATCACTGATGCTGATGATCGTCGGCAATATCATGATCGCCAAAACGATGCCTGCGGCCAACACGCCAAAACCAGTGCTAGCAGAAAAAAACTCCCGCAAAAACGGCACGATCAGTACCAACCCGATATAACCGTAAATGACCGAGGGAATCGCCACATACAGATCTGTCGCCGGCCGCATGACATTGCGCAGCCACGGCGGCGCCACCTTGGCCATGAACACTGCACCCAGTATTCCGAGCGGAGCCCCCATGATAATGGCCGTCAGCGTGACAAACAGCGAACCGGCAATAAAGCTCAAAGCCCCAAAATGTTTTTCCATTGGATCCCAGTAGCTCGTGAAAAAGAATTCCGCCGGACTGACCTGGCTGAACGTCATCAGGCCCTGCTTGCCAACAAAAAACACAATGGAAAAAATCAACAGTGACATCAGCGCCGCGCTGGCGATAAATAAATATTTTACGTAACGATCATAAAGCAATTTCCGTTTATGGTTTTGACCCTTGTTGTCCATACTGCCATCCTTCCCCTGAACTTATTTCTTCATTTTATTGATTGGAATAAAGCCCAGTTTTTCAACTTCGCTGTTTTGGAATTCATCACTCATCACATAATCGATAAACGCCTTCGTAGCACCTTGTGCTTCACCTTTCGTGTACATATGTCCATAAGAGTAAACTGGATACTTGCCGTCGATAACAGCCTGTGGCGTATAGGCTATACCATCCAGCGAGAGCACACTTACCGTATCATTGGCATACGGTGCATCCACATAACCGATAGCACCCGGCGTGCTGGCAATAGCCTTTAAGACGGCTCCGTTGGAATCCTGTATGACTGCATTATCCGTAAAAGCTGCACCCTTTAAGACCGTCTCGCTGACTGTAGCTCGAGAGCCCGAGGATTTGGCCCGATGAATCAAGGTTATGGCCTGATCGCCGCCACCAACATCCTTCCAATTTGTTGTTTTCCCCGTCATAATATCCTGTACCTGCTGCATCGTCAAGTTCGTGATCTTGCTGTCCTTATTTGTAATAAACACGAAAGTTTCTACGACCACCTTATGATCAACAAGTCCTTTATCCTTATATTCCGCTGGCAAATCCACATCCGAATTGCCGATTTGTACGGAACCTTCTGCTACCTGGTTCATGCCGGTGAATGAACCACCGCCAGCGATGTTTACCGTGACTTTAGCATTTTTGTTTTGAAATGCTTCCTGCGCCGGTTTTAACAGCGGCAAAAGCGCCGTCGATCCTGAAGCGCTGACCTTACCCTCTATAGAAGCCTCTTTCGCTTTATCGCCTGTACTCTGCTGTGATCCGCCACAACCGGCAAATAACATTGTGCCCACCAACATCGTGCCCACCAGTGCCATCATTTTACTCTTCCGCAAAGAAATCATTTTCAAAAAACCTCCTGTATGTTTTTATCTGACCTGCCTTCATTTTAGCCTAAATTTCACAACTGCTTGTTATGGGATTGTTAAAACTATGTTAATTCTCGCTTTTATTTGCCGCACTATGCTAAAATTGTTTCATACAATAAAACGCGAAAGAGTGATTGCTGATGCTCGAATCCAAAATATGCCGCCGTTTAGTTTTCTCCCTTCTATTTTTAACCGTTGTTTCACTGACCGTTCTCGGCTTCTATCTTCTGCACTTCTTTTACAGCGAAAATCTGCAAAACAAGACCAATGAACTCACAATCAATGGCAGAATCATCGAAACCGCAATCGCCGACCTGCTGCAAGAAAATGCCTCCGCCGAAGAACTGCACGCCAAAATCCAGCAGATCAGCTCAGCAAGTGATCTTCGCATCACCATCGTCGACGCCAGTGGCAAAGTCATCGCCGATTCTTCCGAGCCGGCCGAAAACCTCGACAATCATCTGAACCGCCAGGAAGTGCAAGCCGCACTGCAAACCGGTGCCGGGCGTTCGATCCGCTATAGCGACACGCTGCTGGAAAACATGATCTATGTCGCCCTGCCCGTCTGGCAGGACGGCAAGCTTCTCGCCGTCGTGCGAACGGCATCCTCTCTGACGCCGCTCGAAAATTCTTACGCGCATATCCGCCACGCTGTTTTTTTCGCCCAGTGTGCCAGTGCCCTGACAGCCATTCTGTTCGGCTTTTGGCTCGCCTGGAGGGAAATCCGTCCCATCCAGCAAATGACTGCGATCGCCCAGGAAATCACCAACGGCAATCTGTCTAAGCGGGTTCACATTCATACAGATGATGAATTACAGGTCTTAGCCCAAACCATCAATAACCTGACGAATAACCTTTCGCAAAAAATAAAGGAAGCCCAATCCGAAACCCACAAGCTGGCCTTAATCCTCGAAAACATGGACAATGCGGTAATGCTGCTCGATGAACAGGGAAATATCACGACAGCCAACCGGCAGGCCTACCACCTTTTCCGCCTCACACCGGATCTTATGCGCAAGCACAGCATCAATGCTGTCGGCAGCACCCTTTTGAGCAGTACCGCACAGGAAGTGCTGCAAAGCAACGAAGCAAAGTCCATTACGTTCCATATAAAATTAAAAAACCGGGAAAAAACTTTTGCCGTCTTCTTTGCCCCGTTTCGCCAGGATGACGCCAATGCTGTACTCAGCGTATTTCACGATATCTCTATGCTGCAGGAAGTGGCTGACCGGCAGACAAAATTCGTCGCTAATGCGGCTCATGAGCTGGCAACACCCCTGACATCGATCTGTGGTTTCGCCGAAACGCTGCTCGACACAGATCTCAAAGATGCAGCCTTGAACAAAAAATTCATCACCATCATTTATAAAGAGTCCCAGCGCATGCACCGGCTGATCAAAGACCTGCTGCAGCTGGCCAAGCTTGACAGCAAAGAGTACCGGGAACAGTTGCAGCTCAGCACCGTCGACTGCCGGGCGATGCTTGCCGCCATCGGCAATAAGCTGCAAAACCAAATCGCCCAAAAAAGGCTGACACTGGCGATTGAGCTGCCAGATACGGCTGCCCTGATCCGCGTCAACGAGGATCTGATGCTGCAACTCATCTTAAACCTGACAGAAAACGCCATAAAATACACGCCGGAAAGCGGACGAATCACCCTGACCTGCCAGCTCGACGAAAAAACCGTGCGGCTGCTCATCGAAGATACCGGTATCGGCATTGCCCCGGCGGACATCCCCTTGATCTTCGAACGCTTTTACCGGGCTGACAAGGCACGCTCCCGCGCTTTCGGCTATGGCGGCTCCGGCATTGGCCTCTCACTCGTCCAATTTTTCGTCCGGCTCTTCGGCGGCAAAATCACGGTAAAAAGTACGCTGCAGGTCGGCACGAAGTTCACGATCGAGCTGCCGCGGATCCTGGAATAACCTGCCGGCGGAGATCCTCGCTACGGCAAAGCAAAAGAAGTTGTCCAAGCTGGAGCCTGGACAACTTCTTTTGCTTTGCCATATTTTTTATCAATATCTATTTCTTGATTTTGCGCATCCGTTCAGCCGTTTCCAAGTAAATGACCCATTCCGCAATGTTCGTCGCATGATCGCCGATGCGTTCCAAAAAACGGGCAACGAAGATCAGCTGCGTCGCCTGTTTGGTCAGCATCGCCTCGCGGCCCATCAGCTGCGACAACTCCTGAAACGTCTGCCCAAACAGTGCATCCATTTTGTCATCGGCCGTGCAGACCTGTTCGGCCAAGCGAATATCGGCTGTCCGGTAAGCCTCGACCGCCATTTCTACCATATCCACAGCGCAATCCGCCAGCTTCGGCGTATCGGCAATCCCTTTGAGCATGCCGCCTTCTATATTTTTGGCCGTCTTGGCAATATCAAAAGCATGATCGCCAATGCGTTCAAGATCCGTTGAGATCTTAAAACCGGTAGCAATCACCCGCAAATCATGGGCAATCGGCTGTTGCTTGGCAATCAGCAGTATGCAACGGTCTTCAATATCGACGATCATATCATCCAGAACATCATCATTCTTCATGACGCGCTCAGCTAATGCCTTGTCTTGCCCCAGCAATGCTTCCATCGATTTTTTGACGGCATCAGCCGCGGCTGTCCCCATCAAAATTACCCGTTGCTGTAATTCGGCCAAATCCTCTATATACGCTTGCCGCGTAATCCTGCTCATATTTCTCTCCTCCAAAATCATCAGCCGAAACGGCCTGTAATATAATCTTCCGTCTTTTTATTGGAAGGTTTCGTAAAAATAATATTCGTAAAATCATGCTCCATCAGTTTGCCGTTCAGGAAGAAAGCTGTATAGTCGGACACCCGCGCTGCCTGCTGCATATTATGCGTAACCATCACGATCGTATATTTTTCTTTGAGTTCCGTGATCAGTTCTTCAATCTTCATCGTCGATATCGGATCCAGTGCCGAACACGGTTCATCCATCAAAACGACTTCCGGCTCCACCGCCAAAACACGCGCAATGCAGAGTCGCTGCTGCTGCCCGCCGGAAAGTCCCATCGCCGAGGCGGAAAGGCGGTCTTTGACTTCATCCCAGAGCGCCGCACCGGTCAAGCTCTTTTCGACAATGCGGTCCAGTTCAGCTTTGTTGTTGAGCCCATGTATCCGCGGGCCGTAAGCAATATTATCATAGATCGACATCGGAAAAGGATTCGGCCGCTGAAAAACCATACCCACGCGTTTGCGCAAATTAACGATGTCCATATCCGCTTTGTACAGATCCTCACCATCCAAAGTGATCTCGCCGTTGATTCTCACTCCTTTTACCAAGTCATTCATGCGGTTCAGTGTCTTCAAAAAGGTCGACTTGCCGCAGCCGGACGGCCCGATCAAGGCGACAATAGAATTCGGCTGCACTGCAAGTGACACATCATACAAAGCCTGCGCGCTCCCATAATATAAATTTAAACCCTTCACTTGCATCTTATATTCCATGTCATTTCCTCCTGCAATCTTACTATAAGCAAATATACCATACGAAAATTATCGAAGTGTTATCCCTTTGTTAATTTAATGTTAATTCCTGTTTTTTATCGCTGCACCGGATACGGCAAGCCAACGCTGCCTAAAGTTGTCGCAGGCAAAAAAGAGCGTAGTATCGTTTGCGTAAGTCAAAAACTTACCGTAACCATACTACGCCCTAAAGCCCCAATATTTTTCACGCGCAACACTTCAGTTTCCCCACGGCTACCCCAAACATTACGCGCCGCCCTCTCTTTCGCGTTAAATATTTTCCTCGATGGTCTGCAAGACCAGCAAGACTGAGGTTGCACCCGGATCCTGATGACCAAGGCTCCTTTCGCCGAGATAGCTTGCCCGGCCTTTCGTCGCCACAATCGTCTTCGTATACTCTACGCCCTTTTCGGCCGCCGCCACGGCCGCCTGCATTCCAGCCTTAAAATCAGCACGCTTGCCATACTCTTCCCGCAAAGCGTCCAACGCCGGCAGCATTGCGTCGAGCATGGTCTTTTCACCGACCTTCGCTTTACCGCGCAGCTTAACGCCCTCAATGCCAGCCACCAGCATATCGATAAAATCGCTGCCATCGACTTCCTTTTTTCCCTCTGCCTGCGACATCCCGGCCTTCATAAAGGCCGTGCCATAAAGCGGCCCGGCAGCCCCGCCGACCGTAGAAATGAGTTTCAACCCCACCGTCTTAAGAATGGTTCGCACATCGGCATCCGCCAAATCAGCAAGTTCCTCAGCGACGGCCTGAAAGCCGCGCGCGAGATTTATGCCATGATCGCCGTCGCCTATTTTATTGTCGAGTTCCGTCAGAAAATCCTTGTTTTTCTCCACCTTCCTGACAACTGCCTGCAATATTTCGATGACTTTCTTATTGTCCACCATAAAACCGAGTCCCTTCTCTGTATAATAATTTTCGCTTATCTCCTAAATGCCGGCGCAGTGGCCTTCGCATCGTAAAGTTCTTTCAATTCCGCATCCAGCCGAAGCAGCGTAATGGAGAACCCGGCCATTTCGATCGAAGTCATATAATTGCCGACCAGGGTATCATAGATTTTTATGTTTTTTGCTGTAAGGTAATCATGAACGCGGTTGTTGACAATAAACAATTCCATCAACGGGGTCGCCCCCATGCCGTTGACGATAACGGCCACTTCCCGCCCTGCGTAGTCAATATCCGCCGTGATCTTATCGAGCAACAAATCGACAACTTCATCGGCCGGACGCATTTTTTCCCGATGCGTCCCCGGTTCCCCGTGAATGCCAATGCCAATCTCCATTTCAGCTTCAGCAAGCGCAAAACCCGGCTTACCACTGGCAGGAACCGTGCACGGCAGGGTAGCCATTCCCATCGTCCGCACATTCCCGATGACTTTTTCGGCGATTACAGCAACCTCTTCAAGGCTGGCCCCTGTTTCCGCTTTTGCACCGGCGATCTTATGCACGAGAATCGTACCGGCAACACCGCGGCGGCCTGTTGTATAAAGGCTGTCTTTTACCGCAACATCATCATTGACCACGACGCAGCGCGCCTCAATGCCCTCATCTTTTGCCATGTCCACGGCCATTTCGAAATTCATGACATCGCCCGTATAGTTTTTCACCACGCAGAGCACACCTTTCTCGGTGGCAACAGCTTTAATGCCTTCATAGATCTGATCCGGCGTCGGCGATGTGAATACCGGACCGGCAACAGCGCAGTCGAGCATTCCTTCGCCGACAAAACCGCCGTGAGCCGGTTCATGGCCGCTGCCGCCGCCGCTGACGAGAGCTACTTTAGCCGTTTTTTTCACGGCGCGCACGATGACATTGCCGCAATCAAGTTTTCGCAGCTGCCGGGGATAGGCCTTTACCATACCCGCAACCATTTGCTGCTCAACAGCTTCTATCGCATTGATAATTTTTTTCATTGGAAACATCTCCCTACCTATCCTATTTATGGTCTTACTGTAACATGTATGCTTTGTAAAAAAATACCGAAGCAACCCTACACGAAGCAATTTGCTTCGCATAGGGTCGCTGTAAGTGCTAAATGACAAAAGTCTGTTCAGCCAATTATTATATTTTAAATCATATGCACCGCTGACGCAACTACATAAGCGAGAACTGCACCGAGCATCGGCCCAACCACCGGAACCCAGGCATAGCCCCAGTCAGAACCGCCTTTGCCGGCAATCGGCAAAATCGCATGCGCGATTCTCGGGCCGAGGTCACGCGCCGGATTCATCGCATACCCCGTAGGCCCGCCCAAACTTACGCCCAAAGCCCAGATCAGCATCGCCACCATATAAGGACCGTAGCCCGGAGCAAGCGGACCGTTCGCTTTATTAAAGGTCGCCCAAATTAAAAACACCAATAAAAAAGTTAATATAACCTCGCAAAGCAAGTTAGCTCCCAAATTACGAATAGCCGGAGCCGTTGAAAATATTCCTAGTTTAGCTGGCTGACTTTCCGTTATCGCCCAATGTGGCAGATAGATAAGCCAAACCAGTGCCGCTCCGACGATCCCTCCAAGCATCTGCGCTGCCATCGTTGCGACGGCCTGCACGCCCGTATAAACCCCCGCTAAAGTCTTAGCAAAAGTAACCGCCGGATTGATATCCGCCTGCGGCGCCCCCAGCGCAATCGAGGTGAAAACCCCAAACAGTACAGCCAGTGCCCAGCCGGAAGATATACAGATCCAGCCGCCGCCGGAACCTTTTGAACACGACAGTGTCAAGTTAGCACAAACACCGCACCCGAAAACAACCAGTATGAGGGTTCCCATAAATTCGCCTAACAAATTATCCATTTTCATGCATCTCCTTTAATATCGTCTATTGCGAAGCCGTCAAAATGTATCCCTCAATCGTCAAGCCAATGCATGGAATGTTTTACTGCTTTTTTCCAGCCGCCATAAAGTTTTGCCACTTTTTCCGCTGCCATTTTCGGTTCGAAGCGGTTATCGATTTTCCAGCTCTTCTTCAGTTCTTCCTTAGATCCCCAGACGCCGACCGCCAAACCGGCAAGATAAGCCGCTCCTAAAGCCGTCGTCTCGATCGTCTGCGGGCGGTCAACTGGCACACCTAAAATATCCGCCTGAAACTGCATCAGCAGATTATTGGCACAGGCACCGCCGTCGACTTTCAAAGCCGCCAGTTTGATATTGGAGTCCGCTTCCATCGCACTCAAAACATCTTTGGTCTGATACGCCATCGAGTCCAAAGTAGCCCGGACGATATGGGCTTTGGTCGTGCCGCGCGTGATACCGATAATCGTACCGCGGGCATTCATATCCCAATATGGCGCCCCCAAACCGACAAAAGCCGGCACGAGGTATACGCCATCCGTATCCTCCACTTTTTTCGCCACCCATTCAGAATCCGCGGAAGTATCAAGCATCCGGGCGCCATCGCGCAGCCACTGGATTGCTGAGCCGGCGACAAAGATAGAACCTTCCAGCGCGTATTCAACTTTGCCGTCGATACCCCAGGCAATCGTCGTGACCAGGCCGTTTTGCGAAGTGTAGATCTTTTCGCCTGTATTCATAAGTAAGAAACAGCCCGTACCGTATGTGTTTTTCGCCATGCCGGGTTCAAAACAGGTCTGCCCGAAAAGCGCCGCCTGCTGATCGCCTGCCGCACCGGCAATCGGCACAGCCGCACCGAGTATCGACAACGCCGTATGCCCGTAAATCTCACTGGAAGAATGCACTTCCGGCAGCATGGATTTTGGCACCGTCAAGTATTCGAGCAGCTGATCATCCCATCTGAGTTCACGGATGTTGTACATCAAGGTGCGCGAAGCATTGGAATAATCGGTAACATGTACTTTGCCGCCTGTCAGTTTCCAGATCAGCCAGCTATCAATCGTGCCAAAGGCCAATTCGCCTTTTTCCGCCTGTTCGCGGGCACCTTCCACCTTGTCGAGAATCCACTTCACTTTTGTCCCGGAAAAATACGCATCGACAACCAGACCGGTTTTTTCTTTAAATTCCTCTTTCAAGCCGCGTTTGATCAGATCTTCGCAGATGGAAGCCGTCTGCCGGGATTGCCAGACAATGGCATTGTATATCGGCCGACTCGTCTTCCTGTCCCAGACCACGGCCGTTTCGCGCTGGTTCGTTATCCCGATCGCCGAAATATCCCTGGCATCAAGCCCGGATTTTTCCAAGGCCTCTTTCATGACCGTCAGCATGGAACTCCAGATTTCTTCGGCATCGTGTTCCACCCAACCAGCCTCCGGAAAATATTGGGTGAATTCTTTCTGCGCCACACCGACAATTTTTGAATCATCATTAAAAATAATTGCCCGGTTACTTGTCGTTCCCGCATCAAGTGCCATTACATATTTTCTGTCCATCATCAAGTCCCCTTTTATTTTATTTATTTTGAAAATTCAAACAGTAAATCATGTACTCGCGCTTACATTGTAATCCCTGTCGAAATAATTGGTTAAACATCGCAATCTTGCTCCATTCAGCTCCCTTCCTCTCACCATAAGCAAGACTATTGTTCTTTCCCATAAAAAAACTCCCCAGCCATCTCGATAAAAATGTCACGGGAAGCTCCGCTTAAACCAGAACAATATTCCTTGGAATTTATTATATATTATTTCAAGAAAATGTCAATCGTTTTCCTAATATTCCAAAAACTTTGAACATTTTTTCACAAGTGCCAGCCTCTTATTTACCTGTTCACACAAAAAAGCACCTGCGCCAAATCCTCCGGCACAAGTGCTTTATCTATTGATTTCACCAATTCACGCTTCCATTAAACCGTCTTGTCGGCCGGATAAAACAACCGCATTTTCGCTGGCAAGGTCTGTATTTCCAGCGGCAGTTTCGGACCGCGTTCACCGTCCAAATCGCTCTCCAGAACCTCATCGCAGGAAATCACGAATTTTTCCGCCTGCAGATAGAGAACATTTGGTGTATGGCTCAAACTGCGCCCAGCGACGATTTCTGCAATCACCGACATCAAATCCCCGATGCTGCAACGTTTCAAAAGAACCAAATCCATTTTGCCATCATCAACTTTAGCATTGACGGCTATATTCTTCAAACTGCCCACAATCCCACTGTTAACCACAACAAATAAAAAAGCTTTTTCCCGGTGAATTTCCCCATCCGCATCAATTGTCAGATTGAGGGCCCGAAACCGTGGCAGTTCGCTTAATCCCCGGAAATAATACGCCAGCTTGCCAAAAGCATTTTTGAGGCGAACATCCACTTCATGCGCCACCGAGGTCAGCATGCCAGCACTCGCCACATTGATAAAATATTCGCCGCCGACGACACCAATATCAATCGGCATTGTCGTGCCCGCCACAACCGCATCGAGATAAGCCGACAAATTCACATCAATTTCCAAAAAAGACGCAAAATCATTTGACGTTCCGCTGGCAATGATCCCAATGGGCAAATCAATATTTTCCCGCACCATGATGTTCACGATCTTATGTAAGGTTCCATCCCCGCCGGATATAAGCACGCCATCAGCCGCCATATTCCGCACAAAGGCAGTAAACAAATCATCATTTTCCTTTTGCGTCCGATATAAAAGCAGCATACAACCGCGCTGCTGAAATGCATGCAGCATCTTGTCGAGCTTATTTTTAAAGGTCGCATCTCCTGAAACCGGGTTATAAACAAGAATTATTTTTTTCATCCTATCGCCCTCCGCTGTCTCATGATTTAAAGACTCCGGTTTTTTTCAGCAGCTTTATGCTGACCCGGCCAATGACCGGTATGCGCTGCATATCATCTTCTTTGATGCCGCCGATCAGCAATAATACGGCAATATACACCACGCAGCCGATAAATACCGCACCAAAGGTAGCAACCGCATTGCTGGCCAGCTGCAGTGTAATAAAGTCATAAGAAACGCTTAGCGCTGCCGCCATGATGCCAGCAGCAAGAATGGTCTTGAGCACCTGCGACACTTCCATTTTATAGCCGATATATTTGTACAAGAAATACATATTGATAAACGCCGCAATTCCGATATCGGCAACCGTTGCCCAAGCGGATCCCATGATGCCCAAAGCCGGCTGCGCCGTCAGGATCCAGTTCAAAATGACCTTAGCGACAGCCGCAATGATCATATTGACCATTGGCACGGAGGTGTGCCCAAGGCCTTGCAGCGCCCCGGTCGTCACCTGATGCAGCCCCAGCAAGACGATGCTGAAAGAGGACACCAGCACAGCCGGGCCTGCCCCCGGCGCATTATAAATCAGGGAAGAAATTGGCACGGCCAGAACCAAAACAATGACAAAGGCCGGAAAACAAATAAAATTCGAGATGCGCATAGCTGCTGCCGTTTGATTAAAGGCCCGCACGGTATCCTTCAGTGCCTTGGCTTCCGATATCGCCGGCACAAGGCTTACCGCCAAAGACGCCGTAAGTATGGTGGCCAAATTTACCAGCGGCACAGCCATTCCCGTCAAATAGCCAAACAGTTCCGTGGCTTCACTTACGCTGTAACCAGCAACTTCCAAACGCGCTGGCACAATCATAAGATCCAATGTGGATACAACCGGGAGCATGATACTGGCCGCCGATACCGGCAGAGCCAGGGCAAAAATCCGTTTGACCACTTTCCAGCTTGACGTTTTCTTTACCTCCGGCAAAGGCTTCAAGTGGTCGCTGTACTCGCGAATGATATCGCGCTCCAATTTCCAATGAAAATACACCATGACGATGACCCCGGTCACCGCGCCGGCAAAAGCGCCTAAGCTGGCTCCGGCCGCCGCGTATTCAAGCCCCCATGGCAAAAACAGATTCGCAAACAAAACCATCGTGATCACGCGAAAAATCTGTTCGACAATCTGCGATACCGCCGTCGGCGTCATGCGCTGCCAGCCTTGCAGATAGCCGCGCGAACTCGCCAGCAACGTGACGAAAAAAATGGCCGGCGCCAGCGCCACTACAGAATAGTACGCCCGGGGATCGCGGATGAACTGAAAATCAATCAGCCACTGCGCCCCAAAATACGTGAGCAAACTGAATACCAAGCCCGTCACACACATGAGCCACATCGATATATGAAAAACGCGCCGCGCCCCAAAAATATCCTTCAGCGCTACGCGTTCCGCCGTAATGATCGAAATGGCTACCGGAACCCCGGCCGTAGAAACACTTAAGGCAAAAAAATAGATTGGAAACGCCATCTGATACAGGCCGATACCTTCTCCGCCCAATACCCGTGACACGAAAATCCAATTCAAAGACCCGATGATCTTGACGACAATCCCTGCTATGGTGAGAATAAAAGTCCCTTTAAGGAAAGATTCCCCTTTACTCGCTTTTTTTTCTAGCAATTCCTGACTCCTAATGTAAAACACCCGCCTTAAAGAAAACTTTCACTTTCTTTTTCTCCAAAAAAATATATAATATATGTACGAATATAAATTTCTAACAGCATACTGCATTGACTGATAACTAAAAAATTATATCATTTCTCTGCCAAGTATTCCAGCATTAATTTATCAAGAAGGTGACTCCATTGACAACTAATTTTTTAGGATTTGACGTAACACTTGGCCAAGCAAAACCAGAAAACATCATCAACAAGGATGCTGCCTGTCCTTTTTGTGACCGCAAGCACCTGACAAATGTCATTGACAGCGCGGGCGATTTTCTATTACTTGAAAATAAATACAATGTCCTGGAAAATTCTTACCAAACCGTTCTGATCGAAAGCCGCGCCTGCGACACGGATATCCCGCAATACTCAGCTGAGCATATGCTGGAACTCCTGCAGTTCGGCGTCAAACATTGGTTTGGGATGCTAAATTCCGGCGAATACCAGACCGTTCTCTTCTTCAAAAACCATGGACCGCTTTCCGGCGGAACCATCCGCCATCCGCATATGCAGATCATCGGTCTGAAATCCCTGGATGACCATCTGATGTATGACCCTTTAGAATTCCAAGGCCTTACGATCCACGAAACGAACGGTGTTGCACTCAATATCGCAAGCAACCCGCGCGTAGGCTTTTCCGAATTCAACATTCTGACCAATGACAACGGCAAATTGCCAGCCATGGCGCATTACATACAAATTGCCGTAGACTACATCATGCATCACTTCAACAAGCGCTGTCAAAGCTATAATCTTTTCTTCTATCTCGTAGGCGGTTTGATCCGCATAAAAATCATGCCGCGCTTTGCGACTTCACCGCTTTTTATCGGCTATAATATCCGCTTGCGCTGCAATAATGCCGCGCTGATCGCCGAGGAGTTTCACCGGCTGTATTTTCCCAAAGGCTAAGAACAGGCTGCCATCGCAGCCTGTTTTTTTATACCGGATTTGATTTTTCGTATTTATGCTTCTTGTTTATCCGGTGGAACATGGAACATATTGAGTTCCGGATTATTATCGGCAATCCAACCTAAAGCCCACTCATTGTTGACCAAAAGGGCCGGACGATCTTTCATATCATAGACAAACATGCCGCGATCCGCCCCGCGCAAGGATTCCGGTGTAACTTCGGAAGCATCATTGAATGTCAGCCAACGAGCAACTTCATAAGGCTGCATCTGCATGATGATGTCCACGCCGTATTCGTGCTTCAAACGATATTCCAAAACTTCAAACTGCAAGTTGCCGACCGTTCCCACGATATACGATTCCATACCGGCTCCAGCCTGGCGGAACAACTGCACCGCGCCCTCCTGGGTCAGCTGGGTAATCCCTTTGACGAATTGTTTGCGCTTCATCGTATCTTTCGCCTGCACGCGGGCAAATTTTTCCGGCGGAAACACCGGAAAATCGGCAAAGTCAAATTTATGGCCGGCATCGCAAAGCGTATCTCCAATGCCGAAAATCCCCGGATCGAAAAGGCCGATGATATCCCCCGGATATGCTTCGTCGACGATTTGGCGATCCTGCGCTAAAAACTGCTGGGGCTGCGCCAATTTAATCATCTTATCCGTCTTATGGTGATATACCGACATGCCGCGTTCGAATTTCCCCGAACAAATGCGGATAAAAGCTAAGCGGTCTCTGTGCGCCGGATTCATATTGGCCTGAATTTTAAAGACGAAGGCCGAAAATTTCTCATCCGTCGGCGAAATCACGCCATCGGAAGAAGTTCTCGCTGCCGGTGGCGGCGCCAAATGCAGATATTCTTCCAGAAAATTCTGCACCCCGAAATTCGTCATCGCGCTACCGAAGAACATCGGCGTAAGCTCTCCTTTGGCAACCTTATCAAGGTCAAACTCCTCGCCAGCCGTATCCAAAAGCTCAATATCTTCAACCAAAGCGCGATGCGCTGCTTCGCCGATCAGCTCGGCAATCGCCGGATCCTCTAAAGAACCAGTTACCGAAGTACGGGCTTTCTGCCCATGACTGGCATCCGCATCAAAGAGCTCTATCTGTTTCTTTCTGCGGTCATACACGCCTTTATAATTGCCGTCCGTTCCAATCGGCCAGTTCATCGGATACGAACGAATGCCCAGAACATTTTCAATTTCTTCCATCAGATCGAGCGGCGCTTTACCATAACGGTCAAGCTTATTGATAAAAGTAAAAATCGGTATGCTGCGCTGTTTGCAAACTTTAAACAGCTTTTTCGTCTGGGCTTCGACGCCTTTGGCCACATCGATGATCATGACGGCACTATCTACCGCCATAAGTGTGCGGTACGTGTCCTCACTAAAATCCTGATGGCCCGGCGTATCCAGAATATTGATCCGGCAGCCGGCATAATCGAATTGCAGTACGCTCGACGTTACCGAAATGCCGCGCTGTTTTTCAATTTCCATCCAGTCCGACACGGCATGGCGCTGGGTCTTGCGCGATTTTATCGAACCCGCAAGATGAATGGCGCCCCCATATAATAAAAGCTTTTCCGTTAACGTTGTCTTACCGGCATCCGGATGGGAAATAATCGCAAAGGTGCGGCGTTTTTGAATCTCGTTGTTAAAATCTTCTGCTGACATTGTATCCTCCAAATCAAAATACAAGGCCGCCTTCCGGCGGCTATTATTCTATCTTCTATACACAGTAATTTCCGGTTTTCTGTTTTGCAGAAAACTGCACTGTCTTTTATTTTATCATATTTACGAAGCTCTGTAATGCATTCCGAAAATTTATTTGCCCGTCAGCCAAAAGAAAAGCGGCCGGATTTTTTCGCTACATCCAGCCGCTCACTTTATCGCTTTATCTGTTGCAGGAAATTCTGCAAAATGACTTTGCCATCCGGCGTCAGTATGGATTCCGGATGAAACTGCAGTCCTTCTATCGGATACTTTTTGTGCCGCAGGCCCATGATCGTGCCGTCTTCGAGTTCTGAGCTTATTTCGAGACATTCCGGCAGACTTTCCCGTTCAACGATCAGGGAATGGTAACGGCCGACGGTCGCCTCGGGTGAGAGGCCGGCATAGCTGCCCTGCCCGTCGTGAAAAAGCCGCGATACCTTGCCGTGGATCGGTTCCTTCGCCAGAATGACCTTGCCGCCAAAGACTTCGCCGATGACTTGGTGTCCCAGGCAAATGCCCAAAATCGGCAGTTTTCCGGCAAAATACAGCACAGCTTCCTTGCTGATTCCAGCATCGTCAGGCCGCCCCGGTCCCGGCGAAATCACGATGGCTTCATACTTTTTGGCTTCGATTTCCGCCAAAGTTATTTTATCGTTGCGCACAACCTCTACCTCAGCGCCGAGTTCGGCGAGCAGTTGATAGACATTATACGTAAAAGAATCATAGTTATCAAGCAATAAGATCATTGTTTTCGACCTCCTCAATGACCTGAAACAGCGCGCCGGCCTTCTGCAAAGCTTCTTTGTATTCCGTTTCCGCCACGGAATCGGCTACGATTCCCGCCCCGGCCTGAACAAAAGCTTCCTTACCTTCCAATCGCATCGTGCGAATCGTGATGCACATGTCCATATTGCCGCTGAAGTCGAGATAGCCGACCGTGCCGGCATAGGCATTGCGTTCTTTCCCCTCGAGTTCCTGAATGATTTCCATTGCCCGCAGCTTTGGTGCCCCGCTGAGCGTCCCTGCCGGAAAACAGGCCCGCAGGACATCAAGTGCCGTATACTCCTTGCGCACCTGGCCGCAGACTTCCGATACCAGATGCATGATATGGGAAAATTTTTCCACCTGCATCATTTTTTGCACTTTAACGGTTCCCGGATAACTGATGCGGCCAACGTCATTGCGGCTGAGATCCACCAGCATCGCATGTTCCGCACATTCTTTGGTATCCGCGCAAAGTTCCGCAGCCAAAACTTCATCTTCGGCCGCCGTCGCCCCGCGCCTTCTGGAGCCGGCAATCGGATACGTGTACACCATGTCGCCGCTGATTTTAACCAGCATCTCCGGCGAAGCACCGATAAGCTTCTTCGAGCCAAAATTCAGATAGAACATATAAGCGGACGGATTGACCTGGCGCAGGCGGCGGTAAAAATTGAAGGCTGGCTGCGTGACCTGACAGCGAAACTGCTCCGACAGTACGATCTGAAAGGCATCGCCGGCCGTGATATACTCCTTGCCCCGGCGGATCATCTCCAAGAATTCCGGCGTAACCTGGCCGTATTTCTTCTGAAAATCAAGCTTTTCGCCGCGCTTGGGCACTACAGGTGCAGGCTGTACAGTTTGCTGTAGCCGCGCTTTTACCGCCATGATCTTCTGCCGGGCTGCTTCATAAACTTCCCCGGCAGAGCTGTCTGCACCAACTTCGGCAAGGCAGACGATCTGCGAAGTGTTCTTGAAATGATCGACAACGATCATAATCCGGCAGATCATAAACTGTCCGAGGATCTGGTCATCGGCAACGTCCAAGCCGCGAATCCGGTCAAAGGTCGAAACCACTTCATAATTGAAATAGCCGACTGCCCCGCCGTTCATCAGCGGCAGCACAGCTTCCTGGGCCGCCGTATCAAATCTGGCTAAATAAACTTTAAGCGCATCGACGGGAGATCCCGGAATAACCGTATTTCCGCCGTCCCCTTTGATGACGATCCTTCCCTTGAATACGTCAATTTCGGCTAAAGGCTCCGTGCCGATAAACGAAAAACGGCCAAACTGCTGATTGATCGTGGCGCTTTCCAGCATAAAGCCTTTTTCCTCGCCGACCAGCTTATAATAAATTGAGACCGGCGTGTCGAGATCTGTGGAGACCTCGGCGGCAACAGCTACGATATTGCCCTGCTTCGCCAGCTTGCTAAATTCCTCTTTGCTTGGTTTTACCTGCATTCAGATCACCCTTTCATCCAAAGCCCGGCGGATAGAGGCGATCAACTCAACAGCCCCGGCCAAATCATTTTCCTGTATGCGCTTGACTACAGCGCTGCCAACAATAATCGCATCCGCCTGCTCGCTGGCTTCCAGTGCCGCTTCCGGCGAACCGATGCCAAAGCCCACAGCCAGAGGAACATCCGTCTGGCGGCGAACCAACGCAATGACTTCATTGATCGGCGCATAATCGATCTTCCGCACGCCGGTCACGCCGTTGACCGATACGCAATAGATAAAGCCGTTGGCACTCGTACAGGTTTCTTTTATGCGTTTTTCCACGGTATTCGGCGTTACGAACTCAATCAGGTGCACATCATTTTTGCGGCAGATTGCGCCCATTTCTCCGGATTCCTCATGCGGCAGATCCGGCACGATCAGCCCATCCAGACCGGCTGTTTTAACATCGGCTACAAAGCCTTCCAGCCCGTAATTGAGCATATTGTTGATGTACCCCATGCCGATTAGCGGAATCTGCGAAAACTTGCGGATTTCCCGGACGAGATCCACGAATTTTCTGGTCGTCATACCGCCCCGGATGGCTGTCATCCCCGCCTTTTGAATGACCGGGCCGTCCGCCAGCGGATCGGAAAACGGCAGACCGAGTTCAATGACATCCGCCCCCGCTTTTTCCGCCTGGCGCACAGCTGCCAGCGTCGTTTCGCAGTCCGGCGCCCCGGCCATAATATAAATAAATAAACCTTTTTTACCGGTTTTTTTGAGATTTGATAATGTATCGCTTAAACGTGTCATTCTAGTTCCTCCCCTAATGTTTTCGCTACCATCTGCACATCTTTATCGCCGCGCCCGGAAAGGCAGACAACGACAACTTCGTCCGCACTCGTCTGCGGCATCAATTTTTCCAAATAGGCCAAAGCATGGGAGCTTTCCACGGCCGGAATAATCCCTTCCATGCGCGACAGGCGCTGAAAAGCATCTAAGGCTTCCTGATCGGTTACGGCTACGTACTCGGCAATGCCGGCGTCTTTGAAATAGGAATGTTCCGGGCCAACCCCTGGATAATCAAGACCCGCTGATATCGAATACGCTTCGATGACCTGCCCGTCATCATCCTGCAGCAAATAGCTGTAAGAACCATGCAATACGCCGGGGCGCCCCTGCGTCAGTGTCTTGGCATTATCGCCATCCTTATCGCCGCGGCCGGCAGCTTCGACGCCGATTTTTTTGACAGCCTTGTCCTCGCGAAAATCATAGAATGTGCCGATGGCATTGCTGCCGCCGCCGACGCAGGCCACGAGATAATCCACTTTCCCTCCAGCGGTTTTTTTGATTTGTTCCTTGATTTCCTTACCGATAACAGATTGGAAATCGCGGACAATCGTCGGATAGGGATGCGGGCCGGCGGCCGTGCCTAAAATATAATGCGTGTCTGTAATATTGGCAGCCCAGTAGCGGATCGCCTCACTGGTCGCATCCTTCAACGTCGCCGTCCCGCTGGTCACCGGAATGACTTTTGTGCCTAAAAGGCGCATGCGGAAAACGTTGAGTTTTTGGCGCTGCATATCCATCTCGCCCATAAACACATGGCATTCGAGTCCGAACAGCGCCGCCACGGTCGCACAGGCAACGCCATGCTGACCGGCTCCCGTTTCCGCCACGATGCGCTTTTTCCCCATGCGCTTGGCTAAAATCGCCTGTCCCAAAGCGTTGTTGATCTTATGTGCTCCGGTATGCAACAAATCCTCGCGTTTCAGGTAAATTTTTCCCTTACCATAATGTTCCGTGAGCTTCGCTGCATAATAGAGCATCGTCGGGCGACCCGCATATTCCGTAAAATAGCGATGAACCTCCGCCTGAAAATCCGGATCATTTTTATATTTTTCATAGGCTTCCTTCAGCTGCATGAGCACCGGCATCACTGTTTCCGGTACATACTGTCCGCCATAAGCGCCAAAACGTCCAACTTTATTTTCTTCCATATCAATATTCCTCCAATTATAGTATTAAAAAGCATCAGGCCGATTTGATCTTTGCCCTAAGTGTATCCGTTAAAGACAGTTCCCTGGTCTTTTGTCCGATGTCTGCGGCTTTGACCAAACCTTCGCCGACCAGAACGCCCTGCACGCCGGCTGCCCGCAATCGCTCTACATCGTCCGCCCCGTAAATGCCGCTTTCACTGATCAGCCGGCGGCTTTTATCGCAATACGGCAAAAGATCCAGCGTGTTTTGGATGTCTGTCGTAAAATTTTTCAGATTGCGGTTATTGATGCCGATAAATTCTGCCGGCGTTTCCTGGGCGGCGAGGATGTCTTTTTCGTCGTGAACTTCCACCAAAGCATCCAGACCGAGTTCCCACGCCGTATACAAATATTCCTTTAACTGTGCGGGAGATAAAATTCTGGCAATCAAGAGCACGGCATCGGCACCGAGATGCCTCGCCTGATAAATCTGATAAGGATCAATGATGAAGTCCTTGCGCAAAATCGGCAGATCAACCAAGGCACGAACCGTTCTTATATCTTCATTGCAGCCCTTAAAATGTGGATCCGTATGCACGGACAACATGCTTGCACCGTTTTTTTCATAAATCGCCGCGAGTTCAGCCACCGAATGGCTGGTACAGAGCCGGCCTTTTGCCGGCGACTGCAATTTGCATTCGGCAATCAGACTCCAAGCCTGCGGACGAAGTTTGCGCGACATGCGAAACTGTCCCGGCTCGAGCTGCTGCTTCATATCGTGCAGGGATAACTGCTGTTTATCTCCGGCTACGATTTCTTTTTTCTGTTGAATGATCTCTTTCAAGATATCTTTCATTCTTTTATCCTCCGTTCGGCGCGGCGAGCCGCTGTCATAAATTCTGCTATTTTCGCAGCGGATTTAATGCCGGTACAGAGCCGGCCTTTTGCCGGCGACTGCAATTTGCATTCGGCAATCAGACTCCAAGCCTGCGGACGAAGTTTGCGCGACATGCG